>Ga0315318_10000059_pt1 | contig 41346 bp, 38 predicted proteins | sample M1200m3416metaG_FD_203703 | JGI IMG/M metagenome (GOLD analysis project Ga0315318, IMG submission 203703) | Ammonia-oxidizing marine archaeal communities from Monterey Bay, California, United States - M1 200m 3416 | ecosystem: Environmental > Aquatic > Marine > Coastal | place: USA: California... | reverse complement strand
CCACCGAGGTTGCCGCTCCAATCTCGACGACCACATCGTTCCAACTCGAACCATCGTCGACGGAGTACTCAATCCGGTAGGAGCTGACTCCTGAACCACCGTCGTAGGAGGGCGACGTCCAGGTCAAGGTTGCCGAACCATCACCCCGTTCAGCATGGAGATCGGTGGGGGGAGTCGGGCGGCCGGGTGTGACGCTGATGGCGTTGCTGACCGGGCCTTGACCAACAACCGTCACCGCGGCGACTCGAAGACTCTCCAGGGCGCCGTTTACCAGCCCCTCGACCGACACCGTCGGAAGCGCCGAAGTCCCGTCGTCCACCAGTTCCCAACCAGTGTCAACTAGCCGTTCCACCACGTAGTCCACGATGGGCGAACCACCGTCATCCATGGGAGCCATCCACGACAGGTCAATCCGGCCGTCTCCCGCCACCCCGACAAGGCCAGTTGGTCGATCTGGTTGACCAACCACCACGGTCACCTCAGCCGACGCCGGCCCGGCTCCCCGCTCGTTCACAGCCATGACCCGGAAACGGAGCATGGTCTCGTTGACCAGACCGGTCACCGTCAGAGCAGTACCCACCAATGCTCCATGTTCCACGGTCGTCCAGTTAGCGCCGTCGACCGAGTACTGCACCACGTGGTCGACGACCGGGTCATCGGTGGCCGAATACGCCGACTCCCACTGGAGGATCGCCGCGGAGTCCCCTCCCCGTCCGGTCAAACCGGTCGGAGCCGACGGCGGACCGACCGGGACAACGGTGATCGACATCGGGCTGAGGCTTCGCCCCACCGCATCAACTGCAGTGACATGGAATGTGTAGGACAGGCCGTTGACAAGATCCTCGACCACATGAGTTGGTGACGACAGCCCCTCGACAGTACGCCAAGGGTCGCCGACCCTCGTTTCGATCCAGTCGGCATGAGAGCTGATACGGGTGGCGACGTTCGGATACGTCTGGTCAGCACAACCGCCTGAGAGTCCGTAGGAGGTCACTCCGACCAGCCTGGTCATACCCAACGCCGCGGTAACCGGACCACCACTATCCCCCGAACACGCCCCATCGCCACCGGGCGACCCGACGCACAATTCCAATACCGGATCGAACCCGCGCCAGCTCCCGCAATAGTCGTCTGCAGGCCCACCGAGCGTCCGGCCCTGGACTGATCGGAGCACCGACTGGTACTGCTCACCGTCTGCCGACACTGCTCCCCAGCCAGCCACCTCCAAAGCCGTCCCTGCAACAGGCAAACCACCATCGACCTGCCATGGAATCGGAATACCAGATGCGTCGGAGGCCAACTCCACAAGACCGATGTCGTGCAGGATCCGATCCGCGTCATACCCCTCGTGTATGTGGAGTGCGTTAGCAGCGATCCGATCGGCTGATGACACCTCGTTCAGGTCCACCATGCCGGCCACCTGGACGTCGTCCACAGACTTGTCGATCAGGCAGTGAGCGGCAGTGACCACCCACCGGGGCGCCACGAGTGTCCCGCCGCAGTAATGCGCCTGGAATGGATCCGGATGGGCACTGGAAAGAAGCGCAACCGCGTGGGACGTCGAGCCCGAAGCGACCGTAGACCCACCGACGATCATCGGGAACCTGAGGCCGGGCCGTCGATAGTGAGCTCGATCCGGCCCTATCCGAGCAAGTACAGAAGGTGGCCGCCCGCTGGCTATGGCTTCTCGCCGGACCTCCGACTGGACCGCCATAGCACCACGAATGACCGCTGTGTCCCTCAGCACTCGAGATTCGTCGAAGTAAACGACGCTGTATGAGGCCCTAGAGACGCCCTCTGGCTCCTCCCAGGCCAGCGTGACCCGACGGTTTCCTACGATGGCCTCCAGGCCACCCGATACCAGCACCTGGACCGTGGCGATTGGCGCACTAGTAAGCATTGACGTCCAGAGCCCGCCCCCCATGTCATTGACAGCCCTGATCCGGACCTGCCGAGCCACGCCGTTCTCGAGACCATCCACGACGGTCGTCCGCGTCGTTCCCGAAACCTCCACCACTGTCCAGTCGGTCAACACACCTTCGGACGGCACGGAACGATGAGCGATCTCAAAGGACCTGATCACCGAACCGCCACTGGGTGGCACGGCCCACCGGACTTGGATCGAACCGTCTCCGGCTGTCACAGCCGGGCTGCCCGGTCGACCCGGAGGAAGAACATCTCCATCGGCCAGAGCCCACTCGCCGGTCGCCTCTATTGCCAGGACACGACCACCTGCTCGCAGCCGAAGGCGGCTGACCACCGAACCCTCCTCGGCCACCAAGACATCAGATGTGACCAGCGCCGGACCCATGGACGCAATCTGGATCGACCCTCCACCAATATGTCGGTACCTCGGTGTAACCCCACCCAAGGTGGAGGGAACCAGAAACACAGCATCCCCTGATCCGAGAACAGGTATCGAAAGGTCGAGGCTGGGGCTGGCCACCACCGACTCGAAAGCCACTGACCACTCTCCGTCGGCCAGCACCGCTACCGACGCGACGGTCGCTGGCGCCCCGATAAGCACCTGACCGTCGACCACACCGTCACGATCAACCAGAACCTCGACCTCCCCACCAGATACATCAAGTCCCGCTACCCGGAACGTGCCGGTTCCAGCGTGTTTGTAGACCACTATCCGATGGTCCACAGGAGGCGGCTCGTCGAGCATCAGCGTGGCAGGACCGGAGCCGGTCAACCGGACCGAGGCGGTCGAGCGGGGTGGAGCGATCTCGTTGACGAACCGGCGGACCGCTGTCGTCCCGTTCGCTCCAGCATCCAGACCCGCGAAAAAGGTCAAAACGGTCGCTCCGAATGCCTGAGTCTGCTCCCGGCTAATGCAGTAATGACTGGCGACCCGGTCAAGCGTTGCCAGCGCGGCACCGGACCAGACGGTGGCGAACCGGTGCGGCCCGAAAGGGTCCAACTGGTTCGCGTACCCGAGATCGCACTCGGTGTCGGTCGCTTCGGGGCCAATCCGTCCGGTGATGGACAGGATGAAGTCCACCACCGCCACCCCGGCACGTTGGAGTTCCTCCACCGAGTCGTACCCGAGGTGGTCGGTAGCCCACTGCAGGTCGACCAAGTCGGTATCCACATACCCAGTGCCCACCACATCAGCCGCGGCCCTATCTATGCCCGCTCCGAGTACCAACACCCCTGCTACGAGCACAACTCCGGCGGCATGGTGAAGGAACCGTCGGTGCACCGGACCTCCTGTCCACTTGTCCCCGGAGACCCCAACCCTAGGCTCCCAACCATGCAAGAGGCCTCCGTTCCCCCCGCGCGTCAAGCCGATCTGGACTTCGCTGTGGCCATCGCCCGCGAGGCGGGATCACTTACCCTTGAATTGTTCCGTCAACCCGATGTATCGATCGAGGACAAGGAGGACGGCTCACCTGTCACGGCAGCCGATCGGGGCGCCGAGCGCCTCCTCCGGAAACGAATCGGTACCGCTCATCCCGACGACGCCGTGGTAGGTGAGGAGGAAGCCGACACCGGAGGGACATCGGGCCGAACCTGGATTCTGGACCCCATCGACGGCACCCAGTCGTTCGTCCACGGCGTACCCCTGTACGCCAACCTGGTCGCCCTCGAAGATGAGTTCGGCCCGGCCATCGGCGTAATCAACATCCCTGCCCTCGACGAGTGTGTCTGGGCGGGCCGTGGGCTGGGTTGCTTCGCCAACGGTGAGCCAACCCAGGTCGCGGATCGTTCCGACCTCCGAGGGGCGTGCATCGTGACCAGTGGCGTTGACTACTGGCCCTCGGCAGCCACTCTCGACGAGTTCGTGGGCCGTGGTGCTGTGATCCGAACCTGGGGCGACGCCTACGGCTACGTGTTGGTGGCCACTGGGCGGGCCGACGCCATGGTGGATCCGATCGTCAACCGGTGGGACGTCGCTCCGATGCTGACCATCTTCCAGGAGGCTGGCGGCGTATTCACCGACCTTTCAGGGGCCGTTACCGCCGAAGGTGGAGACGCCCTGGCCACCAACCCGGCCCTGGCCGGCCAGATCCTCGACCTGGTGGGTCGCTGACCCCCAGAAAATACTTCAGGAGAGCCCCCGCTCCCCCTCGAAAACTGACGCCTGAAGGCCCCGTTCCGCCAACTTGGACAGAAAGGGCACCGGCTCCACCATTTCGGCTAGGCCCGCCATCCCCGCTACCCGGTATCGGCCGGCCAACAGCCATTCCACCGTCGTAGCCGCCACTATCGCGGCGGCCATCGCGGGTCGCCCGGTCGCCCCCAGCACAGCGACGTCGCTGGCCGTGTCTCGTCGACCCCGAACCTCGACCCGAATGGCCCCTGTACCACCCTCCACGTGGGGCGGTGACAACATCGGTAGGGGGGCCGTCAACCGATCCCGACGGGTGGCGGCCACTCGGGCGGTAATCCGACCAATGGTCGGCAGGGCATGGTGCAACAGCACTGGATCGGGAAGCGCTGCCCGGTAGCAGTCCCTCGGTCCTACCGGATCCGGAAACCACACCAGTTCTCTACCCGACCCGCCAGTTCGGCGAACCCAGTCGCCAACGCCTGTGCTGTCAGCCACCCTCCAGTCGTAGGACATCCGGCTAAGCGCCCGATGATGGACCAGAGCACAAGCTGGACCACCGGTCCCCGCCTTGGCCACGTGAACCTCATCGACCTCATCGAACCACGAGGCTCCGTGGGCGGCGAGCAAACACGACAGACCAGGTCCGAAACCGGCCCCTACGGCGATCGGCACCCCGGAACGCGCAGCATCTCCGGACCGGCGAAGAACGGCAACCGTCTCAGCCAGGCCGTCGCCTACCAATACGGCTGGACGTCGGGCCTCAATAGTCTCCAACACAGCTTCGAGTTGAGTACCACGCGGAGTAGCCACCACTACGGCATCAACCTCTAGGGACCTAGTGAAGGGTGCATGTTCGACCCGACAGCGATCACCCAGGGCACGTGACGCACGAGCCAGACGCTCAGGAGAGGTGTCGCGTAGAACGACCTCATCCGCGACGTCCAAAGTGATGATCTGTCGGGCCACCCTCGCTCCGACGGCACCGGCGCCCAGGATGGCAACCGTGCTCAACGGAGCCCCGGGCCAGCTAGGGGCCGCCATCCACCGGATCGGCGCGCGATTCCATCAACTCCGTTGATGCGGAGGGCGGCAGCCACGGCGGCAGCCACGCTCACCGCGGCGAGGGCTCGTCGGATGACCTGCATGGACGTGGGGCTAGCTGGAATCGAACCAGCGACCTCACCCTTATCAGGGGTGCGCTCTAACCGACTGAGCTATAGCCCCGCAGACCCCGAAACGGTATCGGCGCCGACGAAGGCGTTACTACTCTCTGGTGCCGGACTCCGGTGGTTGGCCGACCGTGCCTCCCGGAGCTTCGAGGAGAACGTCACCCCGGCGTAGTCGACGCTGCCGGACCGCCGTCTCCTCCTCGACCATCGTGAAGCGGATTCCCCCAGTCAGGTCACTGATCAGGTTGAACAAAACCACCAACACCACGGTCACTCCGATACCGCCAACCACCAAGACGAGACCACCCAACACGAAAATGCGGAAGATCTGGGCGGAATCAAAGGTGAAGGTCTCCAGAGCGAAGAGTTCCTCGATGAATGACTCAACCTTAGAGATGGTCCCCGCCTCCTCGGCCGCACTCCACAACATGCGGGTAGCTATGACGAGGAGGCCCCAGACACAAAGGTAAAACACCAGGCACACCTTCAACACCGACCAGGGCTCGATGTGTCGAACCAGCCGTCGGACGCGTCGAACCCGATATCCACCCATCGGTGCAACGGGAGCCGGAGCGGATGCGCCCAGTCGCTCGGCGTTCGGGGCCGGAGGAGGGGTCGAACGTCCAAATCGTCCCTTCAGCAGGCGTGGACGTTCCCGCCGAAAGATCGGGGAATCGTCGAGATCGTCATCACCAACGTCCCCACTGGACATCCGTGCCAGAAGATCAGCCGACGACTCGAGCGTCGTCGACTCGCTAGCCGACTCAATGCTGACGTCCTCACTCGGCTCCACCTCAGAAGCCTCATCCGGAGACTGGCCGGTCCTGCCACCCTGTGTCTCGACCGGCTTCCGCACTGGTGAACTCCGCACATTCTGTGGTTCCCCGTCTGATGCATCGGGACGCGGATCGTCAGGATCATCGATGTCGTCGGAGGCCACGGCCCGGAAGTCTACGGGTCCGATCCCGGACCGACCGGGCGCGCCATCGATCGAGCCGTGGCCGGGTCCGTCCCACTGGCACCGTCACCTCGAATCGCCAGTATCAGATCGAAAGCACAGCAAGGATCCACGCCATCGCCCCGGCCATCATCAACCCTAGGACGAGCAGTGGAAGCAGTTATCCGCAATCGCCACCGACCAACCAGGCGACCCTCGCTTCCTCCCCCTCCTACATCCAACGCCCACGGATAACGGTGCGTTCGAAGAAGTAGGCCTCTAAGCGAGAGGAGCGACGTTCAGGTCAGGCTTCTTTGTCCGACTCATCCCCGGATGGGTCGTCTGACTCGTGATCGTCGTCACCAGCTGGTACAGGGGAGACTGCAGCGACCTCCTGACCGTCGCCAGGGGACATGACACTCACTCCGGTGGCGTCCCGACCCTGGACTGAGATGTCGGCAGCCGACAGCCGGATGATCATCCCAGCAGTTGTGATTGCGAACAGGTCTTCGGACTCGCTCAGCACCAGGGCACCAGCCACACGTCCGCGGTCGTCGGTCGTACGGATCCCCCGGACCCCAAAACCGGCCCTTCCCTTTACGGTGAACTCGTCCAACTCGGTCCGCTTGCCGTAGCCCTCAGTGGTCAGATGGAAGATTGTGGCATCGTCACGCGCCACACAACATGACACCAGGACGTCATCAGGCCGGAACTTCATGCCCCTCACCCCCGCTGCGCTACGCCCCATGGGCCGTACGGAGTCTTAGGAGATTCGTAGGGTCTGTCCGGAACTCGACACTAGGAACAGGTCGTCGTCGCCGTTGGTCGGCACCACGGCGACCAATTCATCACCGTCGTTGAGCCGCACGGCGATCAGGCCGGCCTTCAACGACGAGTCGTAGGCCGTGAACAGGGTCTTCTTTACCCGTCCGGACCTTGTGGCAAAGAACAGGAATCGGTTCGACTCGTAGTCCCGGGTGTCGATCACGGCCTGGACATGCTCGTCGGTCTGTAACGGCAGCAGGTTCTTTATGGATGTCCCGCGGGCTGTACGGCCGGCCAAAGGGATCTCGTGGGCCTTTAGGCGGTATACCCGCCCTCGGGTGGAGAAGAACAGCAGGTAGGCGTGTGCCGTGGTGTGGATGAGATGGTCTACAGCATCCTCGTCCTTGAGCCTGGCCCCAGTCACACCCTTGCCTCCGCGGCCCTGGGTACGGAACTCACCGGTCGACATCGTTTTGACGTAACCCGAGGTGCTCATGGCGAACACCATCTCCTCGTCGTCGATGAGGTCCTCGATGTCGAGTTCGCCCGGATCGTGCACCATCTCGCTACGCCTTGGAGTGGCGTGTCGGTCACGAACCTCGCCCAGTTCATCCTTGATGACGCCCCGAAGGCGTTCCTCGTCACCGAGAATCTGCTCCAGTTGGATAATGGTCGACCGGAGCTCAACCATCCGCTCATCGAGGTTGGTCCGCCCAAGGCGGGTCAAGCGAGCCAACTGCATGTCCAGGATGTGGTTGGCCTGCACCTCACTGAAGGCGAAGTCCTCGCTCATCAGGCTCTCGCGGGCCGTGGCCCGGTCAGCCGACCCGCGGATTAGGACGATGATGTCGTCAATCCGGTCCAGCGCCTTGAGCAGGCCCTCGGTGATGTGGGCCTCGTCCCGAGCCTTGGACAGCCGGTGTTCGCTACGGCGGCGGACCACCTCAACCTGGTGGTCGACATAGGCCACCAACAGGTCTCGAAGGTTCAAAGTGCGGGGAACCTCATCAACGAGAGCCACAGTGTTGACCGAGAACGTGGTCTGCAACGGCGTCCTCTTGAACAAGTTGTTCAGGATGACCAGTGCTGGAGCGTCCCGTTTGAGGGTGATGACGATCCGGGTCCGACCCTGGGCCGACTCGTCATTTATGTCGGCAATGCCGTCGATCTCACGGGCGTCCACCAAATCCCGGATCTTGGACATGATCAGATTCGGACTGGCCTGGTACGGCAGTTCAGTGACCACGATACGACTGGAGCGACGACCCTCCTCGATGTCGGTCCGAGCCCGCATCCGAACCTGGCCCCTCCCGGTCCGATAGGCGTCACGGATACCCGCTCGTCCCAGGATCAGCGCACCAGTCGGGAAATCCGGTCCCGGCAGGTGCTCCATGAGGTCGTCGGATGTGGCCTCCGGATTGTCGATCAGGTGGATGGTGGCATCGATCACCTCGCCCAGATTGTGAGTTGGGATATTGGTTGCCATGCCCACAGCGATGCCCTGACTGCCATTGACCAACAAGTTCGGGAACCGGGCTGGCAGCACCACCGGTTCGGTGAATTCACCCGAGTAGTTCTCGGTGAAGTCGACGGTGTCCTCGTCGATCCCAGCCAGCAGATCGAGGGCGATCGGGTCCAGACGGCATTCCGTGTACCGGGCAGCGGCGGCCGCATCATCCGGTGAGTAGCCGAAGTTTCCCTTGGGATGCACCACCGGGTGTCGAAGGCTGAAATCCTGGGCCATACGGACCAGGGCGTCGTAGATGGCTTGGTCCCCGTGAGGGTGGTACTTGCCCATGACCTCGCCGGTGACCCGGGCGCATTTCATGGTCGGCCGGTCGGGCCGGGCACCAAGGTCATACATGCCCCAAAGAATTCGCCGGTGAACCGGCTTGAGACCGTCCCGGGCATCTGGAAGCGCCCGTGAGACGATGACCGACATGGCGTAGTCCAAGAAGGACTGTTCCATCTCCTCCTGGATCTCGATGGGCTGGATGAACCCCGATGTCGAGTCTTCGTCGACCATCGCTCCGGCCGGGGCATCGTCCGCCATCGGAACGCCGCTCTCTTCAGCCATCAGATGTCCAGAAACCGCACGTCGCGAGCATTGGTTTGGATGAACCGCTTGCGGCTCTCTACGTCCTCTCCCATGAGGGTCGAGAAGACTTCGTCGGCGATAGCCAGTATCTCCACAGAGACCTGTAGGAGGCTCCGCCGGGACGGGTCCATCGTGGTGTCCTTCAACTCGTCAAAGTCCATCTCTCCAAGACCCTTGAGCCGCTGGAACTCCCGCTTGTGGCCGGGGTTCTCGACCATGAAGGCATCTTTGGCGTGATCGTCCTTCAGATACACCTTCTCACGACCCACCACGGTGGAATAGAGAGGCGGTTGGGCAATGTAGACGTGGCCAGCCTCGACTAGGGGCCGCATCTGTCGGAAGAAGAAAGTCAGCAGCAACGTCCGGATGTGGCTGCCGTCCACATCGGCGTCACACAACAGGATCACCTTGTGGTAGCGGATGCGATCCACTTCGAAATCCTCGGCGAATCCAGCGCCGATGGCCTGAATAAGCGTCTGGATTTCAGTGTTCTTCAGCATCCGGTCGGCCCGGGCCCGCTCGACATTGAGGATCTTTCCCCGGATGGGAAGGATGGCCATGGTGTACGGATCGCGGGCCTGGACAGCTGAGCCACCGGCCGAGTCGCCCTCCACGATGAACAGTTCGGACTCCCGAGGATCCTTAGACGCGCAGTCCTTGAGCTTGTCGGGCATACCGGCCCCGTCCAGCGCCGACTTCCGCCGAGCCGACCGTCGCGCGTCCTGGGCCGCTACACGGGCCCGTTGAGCATTGACGGCCTTCTGAACAATGGCCTTGGCCTCCTGAGGGTGCTCCTCCAGCCAATCAGCTAGGCGTTCATTGGTGGTGCGTTGGACAAGCGAGCGCATCTCGACATTGCCAAGCTTGGACTTGGTCTGCCCCTCGAACTGTGGCTCGGAAAGACGGACACTGATGATCGCCGTGAGGCCCTCACGGATGTCCTCGCCCTGAAGGTTGTCGTCGTTGTCCTTGATCAGGTTCCGCTTCTTGGCGTAGCGGTTCACCACCGCGGTCAGGGCACTGCGAAAGCCCTCCTCGTGCATCCCCCCCTCAAGTGTGTTGATTCCGTTGGCGAAGGAGTGAAGGCCGTCGGCGTTGAAGCCGGTATTCCACTGGAAGGCGACCTCAACCTCCTGACCCTCTTCTATGCCCTCGATGTAGCCAACCTCGGCAAACAGCGACTCCTTGGAGGAATTCACGTGGGCAACAAAGTCCCGGATACCCCCCTCGTACTGGTATTCCACCTCGTCGTGGTTCCCGTCCGATCGCTCGTCGCGGAGTCGAATCTGGAGACCCCGGTTCAGGAAGGCCATCATCTGGAACCGCTCGGACAAGGTCTGGAATCGGAAGCGAGTCTCATCGAAGATCGACCCGTCGGGCCAAAAACGCACGGTGGTCCCAGTCCGACCGTCCGATGAGGCCCCACTCGCGGCCAGGCGAGTGTCTAGGCGTCCACCGTCCACGAAGTCCATGTAATACCGGCTGCCGTCCCGGTCGATCTCGACCTCGACCCGGCTGGATAGAGCGTTGACCACCGAGATACCGACGCCGTGCAGGCCACCAGACACCTTGTAGCCCTCACCGCCGAACTTCCCACCAGCGTGCAACACGGTGAACACCACTTCTGCGGCCGTGAGCTCTTCATACTGATGGTGAACTCCCACAGGAATACCCCGGCCATCATCAGAGACCTGGCACGAGCCGTCCTCGCACAGAGTCACCTCAATGGTCGTGCAATGACCGGCCATCGCCTCGTCCACAGAGTTGTCCACGACCTCCCACACCAGATGGTGGAGGCCGGTCGGACCGGTGGACCCGATGTACATCCCCGGTCGTTTCCGGACGGCCTCGAGACCCTCCAGAACGGTGATATCAGCTTCGCTGTAAGACGTCTCGGCGGTCGTCATAGATACCGGTCCCCACTTGTCGTGAGATTGGGGGAGGAAGGTGCCGTGAAGAAGATTGGAGCGGTACAAAACCGCAGGTCAAAGCACATGTTCACGGTTCAACCAGACTACCAGTAAGGGGGGCTCGGACCACGGATTCGAATCCCTTCCGGAAGGATCAACGCCGGTCGTTCAGGGGCCCGCCCGCGGTTTAACCCGGACCCGGACCGAGGTGATCCGTCCGGATCCAACGAGGTTTTCGATTCGTTCCAACAGCTGAGCCTCCAACCACGCCACCTGGCTCGCCCAGGCTGGGTCGTTGACGGCCACTAACAACTCCGATCCGCGCACCGCCACGGCTTCGATCCGCTCTGCTAGGCGAGGTCCCACGATCTCGGACCACTGGTCGAGAATCGTCTTTGTGTCGTCGATAGGCGGTGCTCCCATGCCCTCCAGAAGCCGCTCCAGGCTCCGCCGTAGTGGCACCGGCCCCCGAGCGGTCGTCATGGTCGATCCACCGATGCCGGTACCAAGTCGTCTAGATGAAGGACCACACCGGCCTCCACCCCCTCTGGAATTACTCCCGCCGAGGTCAGCACCGCCTGGGTGGAAGGCAGTAGGCCAACGAGGGCCGCACATCGACCGGCGTCCAGTTCGGAGAAGACGTCGTCAAGTAGAACGACCGGTTCGGATCCGGTCCGATCCGCCACTAGTCGATGCCCGGCCAACCGGAGGGCTAAGACGATAGATCGCTGTTCTCCCTGTGAGGCATGGGTTCGCGCCGGCATGTCATCCAACGAGAACAGGATCTCGTCTCGGTGGGGGCCGACGGTCGTCACCCCCCTTCTCAGGTCATCAGGCCGGGCGGTCGCCAACGCTGTTGCCAGACCCTCCGAAGACCACTGATCGATTACCTGCATGTTCATTCGGCTGCGCCCGTCGGTGAGGGCCCCCATCAGGACCTTGACCTCCGGTACGAGACTGGTCAGGATCTCTCGTCGCGCCGAGGCCAACCGCTCCCCCACCTCGATCAGTTGAGTGTCCCAGACGTCAAGTGTCGTCTCCACCTCTGGGGTGGACCGCCCTCTTGCCTGTTTGAGTAGGGCGTTTCGTTGTCTGAGGATGCGATCCAAGTCTCCCCGCAGCGCGTGGTTCCCCGGATGCAGGTCGACCAAGAGGTCATCGATCCATCCCCGACGATCTCCAGGACCTCCTTTGATCAACTGGAGGTCGTCAGGCCCGAACACCGTGGTCCGAAAGTGACCCAACAGATCCCGGAGGCGGGTCACCCGTTGTCGGTTGACCTGAATCCGATTCCTACCCGACGCCACCAACTCGGCTTCCAGAAGAACCGCTCTCCCTGCAGTCTCAACCTCGGCCCGAACAAACGCCCGTTCCGCGCCACCTCGCACCAAGGCTTCAGTTGGAGCTCCCCGAAAAGACATTCCCCTAGCCAGCCAGGCCAGGGCCTCGATGAGATTGGTTTTGCCCCGTCCGTTCGTACCAACCACCACGGTCACCCCGGGATCTAAGGACAGGTCGATCTCACGGTGATTCCGGAAATCGGTCAACCAGAGATGCTTGACGGTCATGGTATTGGTTCCGAGAACTGGGACCGGGAAGTCCCGGAGACCACAACCCGATCCTGGTTAGGTCACCCGGACGGGCATCAGTAGGTACAGGAACTGCTCGTCCCCCATTGACCGGAGCACGGCCGGCTTACTGGCCTCACTGGTCTCCAATCGAACTTCGTCTCCCGGACTGACCTCGAGGCCATCAAGGAGAAACTGAGGGTTGAAAGCCACCGTCAAGTCAGTTCCGTCATAGGTGGCATCCAAAGATTCATGGGCCTGCCCTACGTCCTGGGTAATAGCCACCAATTCCAGTCCAGCAGACGACATTGAGAGTCGGACCGGCGTGGATTCCTGAGCCAGAATCCTCACCCTCCCAACGGCTTCTTGAAGGGCTGCCCGATCTACCACCAACACGTTCGGATGGTCATCAGGAATCAATCCCCGGTAGTTGGGAAATTCTCCCTCAATAAGGCGGGTCATGACCTGAACGTCGTCGATCTCGAAAGCCGCATCCCTCTCACCTAGACGAATAGTGAGGCTCTCAGCATCTCCCAGGATCTTTCTGACCATGTCTAACGCACGCGATGGCACGAGGACTGTCTGATCTCGGCCAAGCACCGCCGTACCAGGAAGATCTCGAACCGCCAGTCGATAAGAGTCGGTCGCTACGAAGCGAAGACCATCTTCTTCGGCGGCCATAAGCACACCAGTGAGAATCTGCCGAGCATCATCAAGACTGGCCGCCTTGATGACCTGGTCAAGGGCATCGGCGACCGTGCCGGCATCCAAGGTGACTGATTCACCGCTCGGTTCGTCAAACTTCGGATATTCCTCGGATGACATCACTCGGAGACTGAAGTTTGATCGCCCAGAGACCACACTGGCCCCGTCATCGTCGACCGTGACCTCAACTTGTCCGCTATCAAACGCTCGAACGATGTCCGATCCCAACTGGGCGGATAACACGACTGATCCGTCCTTCTCACCGCCGACCTCGACGATAACTCGAACCACTAAGTCCAGATCGCTTCCCACCACCGTCAGACGATTGCCCTTAAGTTCAAGGTGCAACCCAGATAGGACCTGGAGCGTTCCTCCTCGGCCGGCTACTGCACGACGTGCAATAGAGAATGCCCGATCGAGAACATCACGTTCGCAACGGAACTTCACAGGCTGATTACTTTCACCATATTGTTTTTCTCATCAGGTTGTAGTGGTAATAGGTGCTGTGGATTGTGGAGTATCGCTCATCATCGCAGGTCAAGGGGATGATGGTTTAGGAACGGTTGTCCACGGGTCTCCACAGTGTGGCATCACGTCGTGACAGAAGGTGGGGACAAGGGAACTGAGATCCACTTGTGATCCACAGTGGAATCCACTGGTCGTCAACCAGGAGGTCCACAGGTGGAAATCACTTGTTGGATCGAATGTTGGAGGTAAGTGCTGAGACCTGGTCGTAGATCTCCCGTCGTTCGGCCATCAACTTGGTGATCTTGTCCACGGCATGGATGACCGTGGTGTGATCTCGATCACCAAACTCACGTCCGATCGCTGGATAGCTCAGATCGGTGAGCTCACGGAAGACATACATCGAGACTTGACGGGCGGTGACCAAAGGACGGCGACGGCTTGCTCCGACCAGATCTTCTCGGCTGAATCCGTAGATTTCCGATGTTCGGTCCAGGATCAGATCTGGCGTGATGATTAGCGGCGCGTTGCTCGTAATGAGATCGGCAAGGACCGTCATTGCTAGCTCGGAGGTGCAGACCTCCTGGTTGAGGCTGCAGTAGGCGGTAATTCTGGTCAGGGCGCCTTCGATCTCCCGGATGTTTTCGGTGATGTTCTCGGCAATGAAGAACAGCACGTCGTCGGGAATCTTGACTCCGCTTGTTTCCTGCTCGGATTTCTTGCGGAGAATGGCTAAGCGGGTTTCTACGTCGGGAGATTGGATGTGGGTGACTAGGCCCATCTTGAAACGACTCCGGAGACGGTCCTCGAGGGTGGAAATGTCGTCTGGTGGCCGGTCGCTGGTCAGCACGATCTGTCCCCCGTCCTGCTGGATGGAGTTGAACGTGTGGAAAAATTCCTCCTGGAGGCCTTCTTTACCCTCCATGAACTGGATGTCGTCTACAAGAAGCACGTCGTTCCGGCGATGAAGGTCCTTGAATTCAGAGAGTTTCTTGTTGCGGATCGCCTCGACGAAGCGGTTCATGAAGGTCTCGCTGGAGACGTAGTGCACTTTCTTGGTCTGGTAGTTGGTGAGGACGTAGTTCCCTACTGCCTGAAGGAGGTGGGTCTTACCTAGGCCTGCTTCTGCGTAGATGAACAGCGGATTGTAGGACTGGCCAGGCTTCTCGGCCACAGCCTGGGCAGCTGCATGGGCAAAACGGTTCGAGGATCCAATGACGAAGTCCTCGAACGTGAGGCGTCCGCTAAACGAAGGTCCACCGTTATCCGTCGAAGTTTGGATGGTTGCCGTTGCCATTGGATTCTTTGGTGTTTTGCTGGTTGTTGGATCCTGGGTGATCAGATCGAAAGGCGAGGATGGGGTCAGGGGTATGACGAAATCGTCAGGGTCGTCGGTTTCGTCCTGACGGACGATGATCTTGAGGGTCAGCTGGTCGTCGCTCACCTCGGCCACCGTGTTATGGACGAGGTCGTGGTACCGGTCATTGATCCGATCTCTGATGAGGCTGTTGGGTACTGAGACGGTCAGGGTCAGGTCGTCAGCGGTGATCGGCTGGGCACCGCTGAACGTCATCTGCCAGATGACGTCTGAGACCTTGGATTGAATGGCCGTAGCACAGGCCTCCCAGAGCACTGTCGCATCTGCCATAGTCGTCTCCGATCGGGTTGTCCACAGATGTGGAATCTGCTGTGGAAAGGTCGTTAGAGAACGAAAAATGACCGGTGGAGGCCCACTCCGCCCTCGCTGTGGGCGAGGCAACGTAGCAGCCTGTGGATGACGTCGCGCAAGGCCTGATTTCGCGCCATGTCGCGCCTGTTCAGTTCCCATTTCGCGATTTGTTGAGTGAGATGGTTGTGCGGGAGGGCCCTAGCTCGGCGTCGCTAAAGGAGGGTGATTTAACCTTCTCGGCTCTGGTAGATCCTGTGGACAACTTCGCCGAGGCACCCTTTATCGGTGTCATCGTCATGGTCACGGTTGGAGTCTCCCCTAATCGGCTCGTAGCCTGTGAAGCAGATACGCGACCGGTCCGGGATCCGTCCCGACCCATCGGTCCGGTCTGATCGGCAGTCGAGCCGATCCCATCTTTCTCGAAGGCATTTCGGGCGCTCCCCTTCCTGACGACGCTCACCGATGCCAGCAGGAGACCACTCATGAAGCGTACGTATCAGCCCAACACCCGGCGTCGAGCCAGGAAGCACGGTTTCCGGAAGCGGATGCAAACTCGTGCTGGTCGAGCCATTATTTCGGCTCGCCGCCAGAAGGGTCGCGCTCGGTTGTCGGCTTGATTGGCAGACTGCGTCGACGGAACGATTTTCACCTCCTTCGCCGTGACGGTCGTACGGTGCGTCGTGGTCCCTTGCGGGTCGGCTTTCGAGCCACCGGTGACGAGGTGAATAGTCCGGGTCCGAGGGTGGCCTACGCCATCCCCCGGCTGGTTGGACCAGCTGTTGTTCGGAACCGGATTCGCCGTCGCCTCCGGGCGATCGTGGTCGATCTTGACCGGCGCCCTCAAGGGGTGCCCGTCGGCGACTATCTGGTCCGGGTGTCGTCCGGTGCCGCCGATTCGTCTCATGACGAGCTTCGGTTATGCCTGACGGGTGCTATTGACGCACTAGCCGACGGCTGATTTTCGAGTCATGACTACACTGATGATGAAAATCTCTTCTGACCTCGGTGTTCTGACACGAATCTTGCGCTCCGCGGTTCGTGTTTATCAACGCGTTGCCGATGGTCGTCCCACTCCCTGCCGGTTCGTACCAACTTGCTCGGACTACGCACTGGATGCCCTCGAACAGCATGGTGCCACTCGAGGGGTTGTTTTGATTGCCGGCCGTTTGTGCCGTTGCCATCCATGGGGTGGTCATGGTTGGGACCCCGTACCCGGCTCGTCTGAAGTCCCCCACTCGTTACACGGCTCCCGAGGATCCACATGTTCGACCTGATCGCTGCCGTTCTGTCATGGTTCTACGGACTGGTGCCGAGCTATGGCTTTGCCATCATCATGTTGACCCTGGTGGTCATGGTCATCGTCACGCCTCTCACCCTCAAGGGCACGCGGTCGATGATCAAGATGCAACACCTCCAACCGGAGATGAAGAAGATCCAGACCCGGCACAAGGGCGACCGGGAGGCCATGAACAAGGAGATGATGGCCTTCTACCAAGCCAACAACATCAATCCGATGGGTGGTTGCTTGCCACTGTTGATCCAGGCGCCGGTGTTCATGGTTCTCTACAACGTGTTGCGGGGTATGACCCGGCGGTTGTCCGACATTGGAGACAGCGCTGGCTGGGTGGCCGGTCGACTGGTCGGTGGGTCAGAGGCGGTTCTCACCGGGGCGTCAGACGATCTTCAGGCCTTCCATCCGGCGTACGTCGCCAGAAGTTCGGACCTCTTCACTGACCTAGCCGGTGAGACCGAGATGCTCTTCCTGGGCTTCGACCTCTCTCGGTCGGCTAGTACCGCGTTCTCACAGAACCTCGGGGCAGCACTCCCCTACATATTCCTGATCTTGATCGTGTTCGCCAGCTCGTGGTTCCAACAGCGGCAGATCCGGGGTCGGAACCCGGATGCCACGGTCAACCCGCAACAGCAGATGCTGATGAAGGTCATGCCGTTCTTCCTACCGGTGATTTCCTTCAATCTGGATGCTGCACTGGTCATGTACTTCGTGGTGTCGAACCTCTACCGGATCGCCCAGCAGGCTTACATCACCAGGACGCTGTACGGCCCCGGAGGAGAACAGGCCGAAGTGATCGTGCCATCGAAGGCGGAGCCCGTGAAAAAGTCCGGACAGGACAAGGCCGGGAGCGCCGAGGGCGGAAAGGCCGCCACCAAGTCTGCTGGAAATACTCAGAATAAGCCTTCGACCAGTGGTTCTGTCCGAAAGGGACGGACGACGGCGGGCCATAGTAGTAATAGTTCTCAAGAGATCGACGACGGAGTGTCGAATAAGAACGATTCTCGATCACGTTCCACACGTGGCCGGAAGTCGAAGTCCTCGACCTCCACGGCGAAGAAGAAGAAGACGGGTCGCCGCGGGCGCAGTGCTGCATCCGACGACTCCACTACAACCGAAAAACGGCCGCCGGCGGGACGGACTGGGGGGGGTCGGACGACCCCTCCCGGAACGGCCCGTGCGCGCAGTGCCAAGAAGAAGAGGAGGAAGTGAGCCATGGAGTGGATTGAAACCACTGGTATCACACTTGATGAAGCGAAGGAGCGGGCCCTGGACCGGCTGGGAGTGGCCGAGGACGAGCTCGAGGTGGAGGTCCTCGTGGAGGCCTCCCGGTCCATGTTTGGACTGAAGAAGACCGAGGCACGGCTCCGGGCGCGGGTACGACCCACTAGTGCGCGACCCAAGGTTGAGCGGCGTGACAGGAATCGACGTAATGATCGGAATGGCCGTGGTGGTCGGTCCAAGGGTGGAGATCGGGGTAAGGGTCAGAACGGCAAGTCCAAGGGGGGTGGCCAGGCTGGCGGTGATCAGAATGGGAGTCGTGGAACCTCTCAGGGCAGTCGAGATCGTCGACAGGGCTCAACTGCCGGTCGACAACGTGAGGAGTCGGATGATGCCAACCGCCAGTCTCGCGGCGACCAGGGACAACAGGAAGCTGATGCTGGAACTACCCAAAAGACCGCCGATCGTCGAGGTCGGAACAGAGAGTCGGCGAAGTCGTCGACCAATGAGAACGATCGTGGGAGCGATCGGGAGAGGGCTGACGTGGAGACCATGGATCTGCAGACGCAGGCACGCATCACTGAGGAGTTTGTCCAGGGTCTCCTGGACCGGATGGGTCTTGAGGCCCGGGTGGCCAGCCGAACCGAGGAGGATCGCTTGACAGTCGAGGCGCAGGGCCTGAACCTGGGTCTGGCTATCGGCCAGCGGGGTGAGACGGTGCGAGCTATCACTGAACTCTCCAGAACTCTGGTGCAGCGTCGCTCGGATGGTCAGGCAGAGGGTTCGTTGACGGTGGACATTGGTGGATACCGCGAACGCCGTCGGACTTTCCTAGCTGATTTCGCTCGGACGCAGGCCGAGGCGGTGCTTGCTGATGGCCGGCCGCGGGCCCTGGAGCCTATGGGTGCGGCTGATCGCAAGGTCGTGCACGACACGATCGGCGAAATCGACGGTCTGGTCACCCTGTCGGAGGGCAGCGACGCTGATCGGAGGGTCGTGATCTCGCCGATCGACGTTTGATCTGCCAACGGTTGCTTCGCTAGCGGAATGGCTTCCGTCGAGCAGATACTTGACCAAATTCTAGACAGAGCGGTCGCCGAGGGGTATTTGACCCCAGTGGTGGCTTCTGAGGGACCCGCTCACAGCGCGGGTTTCTTGGGTTTTAAGGAGTTGGATCTCCCGGGGCCACTGATTTTTGACGATGCTCTTGCCGTGGACCTCGGGACCGGCGGTGGTCTTCCTGGGCTGGTACTAGCTGTGACGACCCCTTGGCGTTGGCTTCTTGTGGATCGGAGGGATCGTCGTGTTGTCTTCCTGCGATGGGCGGTGCGCCAGTTGGGACTCGAGGAACGTGTGCAGGTCGTCTTGTCGGACGCGGCTGATCTGGGACGAGGTGGTTTTCGGGGAGTGGCTTCGCTGGTGACGGCCAGAGGCTTTGCACCGCCGGGATCCACGGCGGAGTGTGCTGCGCCACTCCTAGCCGAACACGGGGTCTTGGTGGTCAGTGAACCTCCTACCACCTCCACTATTCGCTGGCCGGAAGCTGGCTTGTGCTCACTGGGCCTGCGTGATGTCGGTGGCTGGGTCACTGATGAACTTCCCGGGTCGGCGAGCTATCGGGCGATGGTTCGTGTGGAGCCTTGTTTGGACCGTTTTCCCCGACGTTTTCCCCGACAGGTGGCCGACCCCTTGTTCTAGGACGTTCTTCTGCTTCCATCTATTTCAGGTTTTTGGTGGAGGATGTTCCACGTGGAACACTCCAACTGCAATGGTTGAGCCGGAAGGTCCGATGTTTTTTGGAGTTTTTCCATAGGGTCCTTGTCTTTTTCCACCATTCTGGCCATGATTCCGGGGATGTCTCTCGAGCCTCGCCCAACTCGCGTTATTGCCGTTGCTAACCAGAAAGGTGGGGTGGGCAAGACCACCACGACCATAAACTTGGGCTCCTCGATGGCCGAAGAGGGGCACCGGGTGTTGATCGTCGACCTCGACCCCCAGGCCAACGCCACCACAGGTATCGGTGTGAACTCGAGAGATCTCGAGCAGTCGATCTACCATGTGATTCTGCAGCAGGCGACGGCTTCGGAGGTCCGCCGGTCCACCGACATCCCCAACTTGGACTTCCTCCCGTCTAGCCAGGCGTTGGTTGGGGCGGAGATCGAACTGGTGGCTGCATTCAGTCGGGAGCATCGACTCAAGCGTGCTCTGGCGGAGATCGTCGATGATTACGACATCGTGTTGATCGACTGTCCTCCGGCGCTCGGGCTGCTGACGGTCAACGCCCTGGTCGTGGCTAGCGAGGTTCTGGTTCCGATCCAGTGCGAGTACTACGCCCTCGAGGGTCTCGGTCAATTGGTCGAGAATGTGGACCGGGTGAAGGCACACCTTAATCCGGACCTCGAGGTGTCGACTATTGCACTGGTCATGTACGACGCTCGGACGAAACTTTCCGAACAGGTGGCTGGTGAGGTACGGGCTTTCTTCGGCTCCAAGGTATGTCGACAGGTGATTCCTCGATCGGTGGGGCTTTCCGAGGCGTCGTCCTATGGACAGCCCATCAACGTGTACGACCCCAGGTCGCGCGGAGCAGTGGCTTATCGCGAGCTGGCTCGGGAGGTACTTCATGGGTCAGCGCCTTCCGGAGAGAACACATCGATGGATGACGAGATCAATGGACCGGAATCTGGTCCCGAGGAGGTGTGGACATGAAGAAGGGTGGGTTAGGCCGAGGTCTTGCTGCACTCATTCCCGAGAGTGGTGTGGTTTCTGACAGCGACCGGATGACTGATGGTCCCGAGATCACTTATTTGGATGCGAATCCAGGGGATAAGGCGACCAGTGCGTCGAGGGAGCCGGGTGAGGAGGGCGTCGTTGGCGATGCCCATCTCGAGGCGGTGACTATTTCGGACATCAAGCCGAATCGTTACCAGCCGCGTCGGGTATTCGACGACGAGAAGATGGCCGAACTCACTGGATCGATTCGCGAGGTCGGCGTGTTGCAGCCGATCCTTGTCCGTCGGATCGAGGACGGCTATGAACTCGTGGCTGGTGAGCGCCGGTGGCGGGCTGCCCGACGCGCGGGACTGGTAACTATTCCTGCTCTCGTTCGAGATGCCGGTGATAGGGAAAGCCTCGAACAGGCCATCGTTGAGAATGTCCATCGTGACGACCTCAATCCGATCGAAGAGGCCTCTGCCTTTCATCGCCTGATGGATGATTTCGGATTGACCCAGCACCAAGTGGCGGTGCGGGTCGGGCGGAGCCGTCCGTCTGTGGCCAACGCCCTTCGATTGCTTCAACTTCCGGATGGCGTCCAGCAGATGATCATGGATGGAGCCCTCGGCGCGGGTCATGCTCGTGCTCTTGCCGGACTCGGCGATCGCCAACTGGTCGAGCGTCTCGCAACCCGAGTAGCCGATGACGGCCTATCGGTACGACAGGTCGAGGATCTTGTACGGAGCCTGGATGAGGTTGAGGATCCAGTGGTGCAGCCGCTCTACGATCCGGTACCGACACGGGATGCAGGCGTTTTGGAGGTCGAACGGACCCTCGGCGACCGATTCGATACCAAGGTTCGGGTGGTCACCCGTGGTCGGAAGGGTCGGATTGTGGTTGAGTACGCCGACCGGGAGGACCTGCAGCGACTGTTCGAACTGATGGGTGGTTGACCTATTTAGCGGGTCAATGGTTTCCGGATTACTAATCTGGGTTGACCCGGACAAGCCGGGCAGGTTCATTCGGGGGTGATCGTGTGGTCGCCTGTGGGATCGGCGAGCCAGTGGGTGATCGCCCCGGCCAGGTTGTCGGCGATCTCGGCGGTAGCCAGAACGACCGTGGAGGCCGGCGCCAGAGTGCACAGCACGGCGGGCATCCTTGTCTGGCGCAAAATGGGGAGTTGCCTTCCCGTGCACATGGTTCGCACCGTCTCATGAGTCGCCGCCTCCAAGTGGATTCTCAGCGCCCGATCTAGAGCTTCGGCGCATCGGCGGGCTAGCCGAAGGCCTCCCTCGGAGTGGAAGCCCTTGGTCGCAAAGTAGTCAGTTCGACATTGGGAATGATTCTCAAGACGGAGACCAAGGTAGATATCGGCATCGAAGTCGTTGGTAATACTGGCCTGGAGAGCCTCGTCCGGCTGATCTACTTTCAGGACGTGGGCACCGCGGGCCCGGAGGATTCTGGTCAGGGCGGTGGCCAGGGCAGCAGTGCCACCGAACTCGCCAACGGCAATCCGCTGGTTGGCCAGGTCGGGTCGACCCCTTCGGAGTCGGTCTAGTTCCCGCACCTGGACCACTGGCCGTCGGCCAGTCGTTCGACTCAGGAGTCGACGCAGGTTGTCGACGGTGAGGGGTCCGGCGATGCCGTCTGCGGCTAGGCCTACATTGCGCTGGAATTCCGTGATGGCTGATGTGGTGTCAGGGCCGAGGATGCCATCGATTCGACCGGCGTCGAAGCCCAATCCGCCAAGGCGGAGCTGCAGGTCGGCTACGTCGTCACCGCGGAACATCGGCGCGTGGAGGTAAAGGTGGCGATCGCCGAGGCGGTGGCCGGCCTCCACGAGGGCTGCATGGGTGGCATTGTCGACCGTTCCGTGTTCATCGAGGCCCCGTTCGGCCTGGAAGGCCAAGAGGGCCCGGATGGTATCGGGGCCGAATGCTCCGTCGACCACCTCATGGTGGTCCACCGGGTGGCCGGCGTCGGCCAGACGACGATGTAGGTCGTGGATCGTCGGATCCTCAGATCCGATCACGGTCGCTACCGCCTCCCCGTGATCGGGTGCGGTTGTCGTTCCAATCTCTCGTGACGGCCTAGAGGTGTGGGGCCAGTTCCTTGAGAAGCTGTGACTTGCTTTTGGCACCCACGATCCGTGTGGCGGGCTGGCCGTCGGCGAAGAGGATCAGAGTCGGGATGCTCATGACCTCGAAGCGGCGTGCCAGTTCTGGGGCTTCGTCGACATTGACCTTGGCGACTTGGACCGAACCACCCTGTTCGACGGCGATCTCTTCGAGGATCGGGGCGATCATCTTGCACGGGCCGCACCACTCGGCCCAGAAGTCGACGAGGACCGGCTCGGTGGCTGCGCTGATCTCCTCATCGAAGGTGTTCTCGGACAGGTTGTTGATGGAACCAGCCATGGGATCTCGCTTCCCTCGTGTCTTGCCCTCGCACGGTGGAGGACGGGTTGGACGTCGTGGCCACCGCCGACCAACTGCGGTCGATCATCGACCGTGGATGGTCGGCGTCGATGGCAGAGGAGATGGTGGTGGCGCTCATCGTGGAGCGTAGGCCGCCGACGGGGGTTCAGTCGGTACGGCTCTCCAGCCATCGTTCGGCATCGATGGCGGCCATACACCCCGAGGCCGCGGCGGTGACAGCCTGCCGGTAGGTGTGGTCCTGTACGTCGCCGCAGGCAAACACGCCATTGACGTTGGTGGTCGATCGATCGGCGCCAGTGACAAGGTAGCCACCGTCGTCCATATCCAGGACTCCGGTGAACAGATCGGTGTTCGGTCGGTGGCCGATGGCGATGAACACTCCGGTCACCGGTAGGACTCGAGTCTCGTCGGTCCTCGTGTCACGGAGGGCGAGGCCCTCCACCTTTGTCTCCCCGAGCACGTCGTCGACCACTGAGTTCCAAGCGAACTCGATTCGGGGGTTTTCGAAGGCTCGCCTTTGCATGATCTTCGATGCTCGGAGTTCGTCCCGTCGGTGGATCAGCGTCACCTTGGAGGCGAATTTGGTAAGGAATCCGGCTTCCTCCAGTGCAGAGTCCCCGCCACCGACTACCGCGATCTCCTGGTCACGGAAGAAGAACCCATCGCAGGTCGCGCACGTCGAGAGTCCGTGGCCGATTAGTCGCTGTTCGGCCTCCAAACCGAGCATGACCGAGCGGGCACCTGTTGAAATGATGACGGCATCCGCGGTGTGGGTCGGCTGGGCCGCCTCAGGGTCGCCGGTCCAGATACAAAACGGGCGTTCGGCGAGTTCGACCCGGGAGACCTTGGCCGTCATGATTTCGGCGCCGAATCGTGCGGCCTGGGCCCGCATGTCGGTCATCAACTGGGGTCCCATGACTCCCTCAGGAAAGCCGGGGAAGTTCTCGACCTCGGTGGTCAGCATCAGCTGGCCTCCGGGCTGGTCGCTGGTCGACGACGGCTCGCCCTCGATAACCAGCGGGGCCAGATCGGCACGCGCGGTGTAGATGGCTGCTGTCAGGCCGGCGGGGCCGGAACCGATGATCACCACCTCCCGGTGGGAGGGGGTGCCCTCGACTAGGGACTCGTCGGTTGAATGTTGTTCGGACACGGGTGCTCCTGGAGGGGAGTTGGAGGATCAGGGACTGCGGCGGGACCACAGCACGGTGCCGAGTGCACAGCAGATGGCTCCGAGGACGAGGTGGGCCGACCAACTCTCACCGGGAAGGGTTACGTCGAGGAGTCGGAAAAGACCGATGCCCGTCAGGACGAGGGCGGCAAGCAGGCAGCACACTATGACGACGCCAAAGACCAAGACTCGAGCCAGAGTGATGACCGGTCGGGTTGTGACGTTTCGTACTTGTTCGACGACGTTGACAAAGCGGTCGACCAGTGATGAGGCCCAATCATCTGGTCTGGGATCCTGTGTCGCTGAGCTGTCCTTGTTCGAATCACCGACGGCAGGATTCCCCGTGGGGTCGGGATCGACCGGGGTTGTCATGGCGGCGAGCCTACCGATCGCCTCCAGATGCTCGGACCGGAGTCGCAGGCTCAGTGGCGATCAGGGACGCAGGGTGAAGCAGAGGCCGATCACGCCAGGGCCGCCATGACTGGCCACGACGGGTCCGATGACTCCGACCTGGATAATCGAGGGATCCACCACGCCGGCCAGCATCATCACGAGATCGTCCACGTCATCGGCCTGGGCGTGCATCACCGACAGTGTGTCGATCTGGTCGACGTGCTCGGCAACTTTGTCTCGAAGCCAGACCAACGACTTCCGTCGGGTGCGCTGTCGGCCGGCTTCTTCGACGACGCCCGTGCTGATGTCGATCAGTGGCTTGATCGAGAGCATGCTGCCCAGCAGGGCCTGGGCGTTACCGATTCGGCCGCCCTTCTTGAGGTTTTCAAGGGTGTCGATGGCGCCGTAGACCCGGGTACGGTCCCGAAGGTCCTCAGCGAGTGTGACGACCTCGTCGGCCGATGCGCCATTGGCCGCGGCCCGTGCAGCGGCCGCCACCATCACTCCGAGCCCGGCGGTCACTGATCTGCTGTCCACGATCCGGACGTCACCCTCCACCTCGCGGGCGCCCAGTTCAGCCGACTCCATGGTGGCCGAAACCCCGCTGGACAGGTTGATGCAGACTACGACGTCGGCACCGGCCTCGAACTGGCGTCCGAACGCGGCGGCGAACGCGCCAGGAGAGGGGGCGGCGGTCTGGGGGAGGTGCTCGGACGATGCCATTTGTCGGTAGAAGTCGTCAATGGATAACTCCTCGCGGTCTAGTTGGACTTCTTCTCCGAATCGGATGCTCAGTGGGACGACTTCGATGCCGAGGGCTGAAATTTTGTCCTCGGTTAGGTCGCAGGCGCTGTCGGTGACGATGCGGACGGCCATGGGTCTCTTCCGGTCTGGGGATCCGGGCATCCAGTTAGGTGTGCTCGGTTAGGTGCGCTCAGAGCGTACTCGCGCCAAGCGGATCCACCAGATGGCCAGGACTGCCAGAGCACCAATGAACAGGGCCACCCCGACCCCGGGAAGGCTTGTCGTTCGTACCATCAATTGCACTGATTGGAGCTGTAATAGTCGGGCATCGTCGGGTGACCGGACAGTGACTTGGAGGCGTGCGTCACCTGAGGTTCGGGCCCGAACCGGGACGTCGATCCGGTTGCGGCCGGGCACGAGGACGGCCTCGATGACGTTGCCCTCAGGAAAGTCGAGCCGGCCATCACTCTGGAGTACTAGGACGACTCGGGCCTCGGTGTCCAGCCCGTTGTGGATGGTGAACGGAAGGTCTGCTCGCCGTGCTGTCAGTCGGACGCTCTGGTTCGCCGGGGTAGTGAATTCGTCGAGGACGCCGGACACGGTGTCGTACACGGTGGAGAGGTAGGTGTCCATGGCATCGCCGTCGAGTTCGGCTGCTGCTGTTACTTCCAGCAGGTCGTTGAGTGCAGCGGCATCCGGATGTGGGCCACCCAAGATGGCGGTATACGCGGCCACCGCGGTCTCCGCCAGGCTCCGGTCGGTGGCTCGTCGAGAGACCGGGGTGACGGGTTCCGGCCAGAGTTCGTAGGTGACAGCGGCGGCTGCATCGGTCGCTAGTGAGGCCTCGAACAGTTCGGGAAGCGATCGGAGGTGGAGGAACGGTGCATCCTCTACGGCACCCAGCACTAGGTCGAGGGTGAGGGCGTCGACGATCAAAGCCTCCGGCATGGTGACGATGGCCGTACGGGTCACGGTGGGGTCCGACCAGGCCAACAGGGCGAGGTCTGCCACGAGTTGTTGGGCGGCTGACACCGATCCCCGAGGATCGACAAGGTGCCGTGCGAGGTCTGGGTCGGCGACCAGTGCTGCATGGGCGATGCCCGAGGAATCGAGAAGACGGGCGGGATGGGTGGAACCGTACGAGGCGGTGACCGGTCGAGGATCTAGTTGTTTGGCCGACACGACATGGCCGATTGCACCGAGTCGACCGAGCAGGTCCAAGGTGGCGGGGACCGCGGTGGAATCCAGCACTGCCACCGTGCGGTCGGGCGCCATCCCGAGGAGCTCGGTAAGGACCTGGTCGCCATGATTCATTAGGTCTCGGTAGACGTCGGGTCGGCTGGCCCGTCGCCAGGCCTCGGGATCGGCGGTCACGAACGGAGACGAGCGGAGGTGAAGGCTGCCCATCTGCACCGCTGCCTTTAGATCAGCTAGCAGACGGGCATGGATTAGCTCGTCGGAGTGGGCTAGGCCGGCCACGGTGGCCGGAGGCAGCCTGACGTCTAGAGGGACGCGGGGGTGATCCAGTACAGCGTCGACCATTGCACCGAGGTAGCGGACGGTCGCTTCGTCCGGTTCGATCCGACCATTGGGATGGAGTGGTGGTGGTCCGTCGATGTTCAGTGAGATGGTGACCAGCAGAGGTCGGTGGGCCGCGGCCTCTCCGGCGGGGATCAACGGGAGATGGACCACGGGTGTGGTCAGGCGGTCCAGAGAACGGCCGTCGGCGGCTAGTAATTCGACGGTGAGGGGGGAGACCTCTCCGGGACGTGATCGCAAGATCCCGTCGGGACCGACGGGCAGGGTGAGCGAAGCCACACCAGCTGAGTTGATGACGTTGTCCACGTCGATGGACAGGGTGCTTTCAGGCATCTCGAGGATCGGATCGTCCTTGAGGGCTAGGAGTCCCCGACGATCCACCGCGGGGTGGAGGCCGAGCCGGAGGACAGTGTTGTGCGCGTCACCGGTGATCCGTAGTTGAATGGCCAAGTCACCCTCGTTGTCGATCCAGGGGGACTGGGCGATTAGGTTGAGGCTCGCTGATCCACTATCAGCCATCGTGGGGGTGACCACCGAGTCGACCCAGAGCGTTCCGACCAGTAGCCCGAGTGGCAGAGCCCAGCACCATTTTCGGATTCGGCGGGCTGTGGGTCGCCGGGGGGAAAGGGGCTGCCTCATCGGCTTGGGTTCCGCTTTGTGTTGTTGAGGGAACGCATCAGGACGTCGAGGCCGACGTCACGTTCGACGAAGCCGTGGCGGAGGTACAGGTCTCGGGCGCGGAGGTTCCCGGGTTGGGTGTTCACCCAAGCCTCAAGAGCCCCGGTCCGACCCAACCACCGCAGGGCGTCGACGACCAGGGCTGAGCCGATGCCCCCACCTTCGGCAGACGGGTCTACCGCTAGGCGCTGGAGGAAGCCGATTGTGGAGGTTCGGCCGGTCACCGCATGGCCGATCGGTTGGTGTTGGGGGCCCTTGATAAGACGTCGTCGACAGGTCTGGGTTGCTTGTCCGGCATCGGCTAGCGCCGCTCTGTCGAATCGCCAAAAGGCAGACGAGGTGGCAAACGCCCGCTCGTCAAGGGCTAGCACGGCGCCCTGATCCTGTCGTCGTGCGGGCCGGGTTCGTCTCTCTCGTGCGGGCAGGTCGTTCGGTTCTATAGACCGGCCAAGCAGCAAGAGGTGTTCATAGGGGGCGAAGCCCGTTTCCACGAACGGGCGCTGGTCGACCGGACCAAGAGCCGTGGTCACGACCGTTAGGACTCCCCGAGTGTCGAGGTAGCCGAGCAATCGATCCACGTCGTGGGCTTGCGGCGTGGGGCCGGCTAGCACTACGACCTGGACGGTCCGTACATCGCCTCGCCATGGGCTGAGGCGAAGCACGGTGCTGGTATCCGGATTGGTACCGGTCACGAACCGTTCCATGTCGGGGACCCCGACAGCAGATGGGCTGGTGCTCAGATCGCCGGTCGAATCAACGACGCGACCACCTTCACGGGGTCCGTCAACGGGGGTTCCTTCGGTCCGGACGTCGATGTCGACAGGGTACGACCAGTGCACTACCCCTGACGGGCCAGACCCTTGTTATGTGGGGGGTTACGCTCGCTGGATGTCCCTCTTGCTGGTGACCGATGAGCGGTTTTTAGACCATCGGGCAGGGTCCCGGCATCCCGAGCAGCCTGCCCGCCTTACCGCCGTTTGGGAGGGTTTGGATGCCGCAGGGATAGACGAAGCGCTGATCCGTCGTGCCCCGCGTCCAGCGACCGACGCGGATCTGCTCGACGTTCATCTGGAGGACCATCTCGCCCGGTTGGTTGCCATCGATGCTGGAGGAGGTGGTCGGTGTGATGAGGACACTGTCATGGGTCCAGATTCGTGGTTGGCGGCTCGGTTGGCGGCTGGCGCTGGGTTGGTTGCCATTGAGGGGCTGGAGGCCGGTGATGCTGACCTTGCCTTCTGCGCGGTTCGACCACCGGGTCATCACGCCACGCCTGATCGGTCCATGGGCTTCTGCCTGCTCAACAATGTGGCGGTGACTGCTGCCACCCTTACTAGAGCCGGGCATCGGGTGGCCATCGTCGACGTGGATGCTCACCATGGCAACGGCACCCAGAGTGTCTTCTACGAGGACGATCGGGTGCTGTTTGTGTCGTGCCACCAGTGGCCGCTGTATCCGGGAAGCGGTGCAAGCGACGAGACGGGGGCTGGTGTCGGGGCCGGCACCACCATCAACGTGCCCCTTCCTCCGGGCGCGGCGGGTGACGATTACCGGCAAGTGATGGGAATGGTGGTGGTTCCGGCCGTCGAACGCTTCGACCCTGATTGGCTGCTCGTTTCGGCGGGTTTCGATGCCCATCGGGACGACCCTCTGACCGACATGGGCCTGACATCGGCCGACTATGCAGGCCTGGTCGCGGATCTGGTGGGACTGGTGCCGGCTGGTCGGGTCGTGCTGTTCCTTGAGGGTGGGTACGACCTATCGGCGTTGGCTAACTCCACGGCGGCCACTTTGGCGGCCACTCTCGGAGTGACCCACCGGGTCGAGGGTGTCACCGGACATGGTCGGGCTGGCGTCGCCGAACAGGTGGACGCACTGGTGTTCGACCTAGTGCGACGCCACGATCTTGAGATCTGAGCGGTGAGCGAACTTCCCCCGGTCGCCAAGGACATGTTCGACGACCTCCGGGCCTCCGTGGCATCAGTGGCTGAGCCGCTGCACGCTGCGGGCCATCGTGTGTACCTAGTGGGTGGCCGAGTTCGTGATCGCCTGCTGGCCGTCGACCGGACACTCGATCATGACTTGACGACTGATGCTCCACCGGAACGCATTCGTGATCTGGTGGCTGGGGTGGCTGACGCCGTTTGGCTCCAGGGGGAGCGGTTTGGAACCGTAGGCCTACGGGTAGGTGACGTCACCATGGAGATCACTACCCATCGGGCCGAGGCCTATGTCAGTGACTCGCGCAAGCCGGTGGTTCGCTTCTCCACCAAACTCGCTGAGGATTTGGCTCGCCGGGATTTTACTGTCAACGCCATGGCCGTCGATGTGGCTGACGGGACCCTGTACGACCCGTTCGGAGGCCGTGCCGACTTGGAGGCCCGGATCCTAAGGACTCCTCTGGATCCGGTGGAGTCGTTCTCTGACGATCCACTGCGCATGCTGCGCGCTGCTCGGTTTCTGTCCCGATACGAACTGATATCGGTTGAGGGGCTGGTCGAAGCCGCTAGGTCGCTGGTGGGTCGCATGGAGATCGTGTCAGCTGAGCGCATCCGAGACGAGCTGTTTCGACTCCTGGAGGTTGAGGACCCGACTGCAGGGTTCGACCTATTGGACGAGATGGGGCTGCTTGAGACGGTGTTGCCCGAAGTGGCAGCCCTTGAGACGTCTCGGCGGGTGGCGCTCGGACGGCGGGTTGCTGGGGCGCCGGTCGATGCCGTTCTACGACTGTGTGTGCTAGCTCATGCAGTTGACAGCGAAGACGTTCTAGGACGGTGGGTATCGGCTCTTCGCTTGTCGGGGAGAGACGCTGCCCGGGCCCAGACCCTGTTGGATGGGGTGGCCATGGTTGCCGAACAGGGGGCCGAGCCATCCGATGAAGATGTGAGACGGTTGGCCGTACGGGCCGGTGACAGGTTGGACGACGTGGTGGCCTTCGCCGGGCTAGTGGGGGTCGGGTTTGCTGGCACGGCTTTGGTTGAGTTGATAGCTCGCCTTAGGGCCGTTGGTGAGTTCGACGATCTCGGGCCAGGGCTTGACGGGGCCACGGTGATGAAACTGCTGGATCTGGAGGCCGGCCCTGGGGTGGGCGAGGTGATGGCCTGGTTGGGCGAGCTCCGGCTTGTCGAAGGGCGTCTTCCCGATGAGGAAGTCCAATCCCGATTGCATGAGCGGTGGGGGACCAGCGGGGACTGATCATCCGTGGTCGCAGCGACCGATCGGGCTGGAGGAGAATGCCGGCCGGCGGCTTTCGCGGTTGGCCTATGGTGGCGATGTGGCAGGTTGGCGAACCGGCGAGGCGAGACAGGTCGGTCATGGTCTGCTGCCCGTCCGGCGGCCGGCTGACGTCGACTACCGCCTGGCTCGCCAGACCACCCTCGACGGTTGGCGGCGTGGGTCGTTGGGCCGTGAGGTGCTGTGCGACGCCCAGCCCATGCTGCGGCGCAACGCCGTGGAGTGCGGGACCCGGACCAGCGAGATCTGTCCGGTCTGTGAGGACCACGAGGTGGCCCACGTGACCTACGTGTTCGGACCTCGCCTACCGGCTTTCGGGCGGTGTATCTCCACCCCGGGGGAACTGGAGCGGTTGAACGTCCGGAAGGCCCGTCTCACGGGCTACGTGGTCGAGGTTTGCGCAGCCTGCGGCTGGAACCATCTGGTGCGGGTGACCTCGCTCGGTCAGGGCTGAGTGTTCCGTCTTCGTGTCGTCGTGGTGCATGTGAAGTCCGTCGCTTACCAGTTCTGCGCGTGGTCTTAAGAAGTGGGTTTCGTTGTGTTCGCAGACCACTGTCACAGGCGCCTACGAAGGTGTCTGCATGGATGCGGACTATAGGCAGGTAGCCTGTCACCGCCTTCGTGAGTGCCGACCAGTAGGTGTCCACGGAGGCTCTGACAACCCGTTCCCCCTGCCCCACCGTGGGGCCCCGGGCACGCCGTGGGCGCTGTCCGAGACCAGAGGAGGTGAGTGCCTGCCATGCGGGCCTACGAACTCATGATTATCTTTGACGGCGACCTTGAGGCCGAGGCCTTGTCGTCCAGCCTGTCGAAGGTCACCGTAAATATCGAATCCGAGGGTGGACGCATCGCGTCCCTCAAGGATTCCGAACCCTGGGGGCGTCGGCGCTTTGCCTACCGGATCAACCACAAGTGGGAGGGCGTCTACATCGTCCTTGACGTGGTGACCGAGGCGGGCAACCTTGACTCCACGGATCGCATCCTTCGACTAGCGGATCGCAGTGAAGTGGTCCGCCACAAGATCATCCGCCTGCCCGATGCAGAGGTTGCACGTCGCGGCCTCTTGGGCGAGGTGGAGCCGGCTGAGGCCGGTTGAACACCGGAGAGAACTAATGGCATTTGATAACACCGTGACCGTTGTGGGCAATGTGACCCGGGATCCCGAACTGCGATTCACCCCGGGCGGTGCTCCCGTTTGCAATTTTGGTGTGGCTTGGAACATGAAATCCAAGAATGGAGAGGAGAACGTCTCCTTTTTCGACGTCACATGCTGGCGTGATTTGGCCGAAAACGTGGCCGAGTCTGTCACGAAGGGCATGCGGGTCGTCATCTACGGCCGACTTGACCAGCGATCCTGGGAGTCTCAGGAGGGCGAACGTCGTTCGAAGGTGGAGTTGGTTGCCGATGAGGTGGCTCCCAGCCTGCGGTGGGCGACGGCCGAGGTTTCAAGGACCGAGTTCCGTGGCGACGGCGGATCTGCCGCCCCGACGGGTGGTGGCGGGCAAGCCGCTCCTACCCACCCGACCGATGAGGAGCCTTTCTAATGGCACGTCGTACCCCTCCCCGCCGTTCCAAGCCCCGTGATGCGGGCCGGCGAGGCAAGAAGAAGATCAGCGCGTTGGTGATCGGCAAGGTTGACTACGTCGACTACAAGGATGCCGAGTTGCTCAGGAAGTTCGTTTCCGAGCGGTCGAAGCTTAAGGCCCGTCGAATCACTGGTAACTCTGAACAGCAGCAGCGTGAGGTCGCGAGGGCGGTCAAGAACGCTCGTGAGATGGCGCTGATCCCCTATACCAACCGCGTGACGACCCAGCGTCGCGAGCGCCGCAACGACGAACGAGGGCCCCGGGCCGATGGCCCGCCACCACGTCCGTCGGGGCCGCCGCCGGGGTCCGACGAGGTCATGGACGATGTGGCTGAGGTCAAGGTCGCGGACGATGTGGCTGAGGTCAAGGTCGCGGACGATGTGGTTGAGGTCGAGGTCGCGGCGGACGAGGAGGTTGAGTCGTGAAGGTCCTCTTGCGTTCCGACGTGGACGGCCTGGGCCGCGCGGGCGACATCGTTGAGGTAGCTCGTGGTTATGCCCGCAACTACCTAGTCCCCAAGGGCCTGGCCATCGAGGCCGTGGCTGGCGTAACCGCCCAGGCCGAGGCCATGCAGCACAAGCGTGCGTTGAAGGCCGCCGCCGATCAGGCCGAGGCTGAGGCCACTGCGGCTCAGATCGCTGGTGTGGTGGTCCAGGTCACCGCCAAGGCGTCTGACGAGGGTCGGCTGTTCGGATCGGTCGGCATCGCGGAGGTGGCCGACGCCCTGACCGCCCAGATCGGGCTTGAGTTGGATCGACGCCAGGTCGTCGGCGAGGTGGTTAAGGAGGTGGGCTCGCATGAGTTCACCATCGAACTCCACAGCGACGTGACCGTTCCGGTCACCGTCGAGGTATTGGCCGAGGCCTGATCTTTCGGCTATGACGAACGTTGGCCGGTTCCGGGTGAGGGCCTGGACCAGCCTAATGGTCGTCCACAGGTTGGTTTCGGTTTTCCCCGGTGAGTCTCGGGTCGATGGGGAGAAGTCCGAGACTTTTCCTTCTGGTTCCCCACAGGGCGGCGCGTGCATGCTTCGACCCATGGCTGGGATGGGGATTGGCGGCACGGTGTGAATCCGTCGAGTTCTGAAGTTCCGGGCGAGGGTTCTGACAGGGATCCCGGTGATCCGTCGTCGGGCAATGATTCCTTGATCGACCCGTCGACCTTTGAGCCCCCGCGGGTGTTCGACGAACCGCAACTCAGCGAGCCCCCCGACGAGCAACTGACGCAGTGGGAGACGCCTTTCAGTGGGTCCTCGAATGGTCGTCGGGGCGACGGTCGGGCCCGTCGGTCGAGTGGATCGCTGGCATCGCGTGTTCCGCCCCACAACCTTGATGCGGAGGCCTCCCTTTTGGGGGCGATGCTCCTGTCGCGTGATGCAATCGCCGATGCCCTTGAGGTGGTGGCTGCCGAGCACTTCTACAAACCGTCTCACGTTCATGTCTTTGAGGCGATCTGTGGGCTCTACTCCTCGGGTGAACCGGCCGATCCAGTCACCGTGGCCGAGGCACTCACCCGGTCGGGACTCCTCGACCAGATTGGCGGACCAAGTCTGCTGCTGGAGCTCCAAGCGTCCACCCCGGCTACATCGAGTGCTTCCAAGTACGCCCGCATCATTCAGGAGCACGCCACTCTCCGAGGACTGATCGGCGCCGCCAACGAGATCGCCGAGATCGGCTACGGCCGACCGGACGACGTCATCAAGGCAGTGGATGAGGCCGAGAACCTCGTGTTCCAGGTCGGGCAGGGTCGCGTCACCGACTCGATGGCCAAGATGAGCGACCTCTTGAGCGCCAACCTCGACCGGCTCGAAGACCTCTTCGAGCGAGGTGAGACCATCACTGGAACGCCCACGGGCTACGACGACCTGGACCAAATGCTGTCGGGTCTGCAAGACGAGAACTTGATCATTGTCGGGGCCCGTCCGGCCATGGGCAAGACCTCGTTTGCGCTGGGTGTCGCCTCCCACGTTGGTATTCGTCAGGCACTGCCGACGGTGGTGTTCTCGCTCGAGATGAGCCAACTGGAACTCAGCCAGCGGATCCTTTGCATGGAGGCCCGGGTGGACGCCACCAATATCCGCAACGGGCAACTGTCGGCCGAGGACTGGGCCAAGATCAACCGGGCTACCGGCAAATTGGGCGACGCCCCTATCTGGATTGATGACAACCCCAACACCTCGGTAATGGAGATCCGGGCCAAGGCGCGCCGTCTCAAGAGCCGGGTCGGCAAGTTGGGTGTGGTGATCGTGGACTACATCCAACTCATGACCGGTCGGTCGTCCGCTGAGAGCCGCCAGGTGGAGGTCTCCGAGATCAGCCGGGGGCTCAAGATCCTCGCCCGTGAACTGCAGTGCCCGGTGGTCGGACTGTCCCAGTTGTCCCGTGGGCTCGAGGCCCGGCAGGACAAGCGCCCGATGATGGCCGATCTACGCGAATCAGGATCCATTGAGCAGGACGCCGACGTAGTGCTCTTCCTATACCGCGACGAGGTGTACAACACGGACACGGCCGATATAGGGATGTCCGAAGTGATCGTCTCTAAGCACCGCAACGGTCCCACTGGGACCATTCGATTGGCTTGGCTACCCCGCTACACACGGTTTTCCAATATGTCCAAGGCCAGCTGAAAGCGTGTTCCTGGGTGAGGACCTGCTCGGTTGGCTACTGCTGGCACTGGGAGGAGCGATGGTCGTAGGCAATGCCATGGCCCTGATCCGTCCGCCCGCTGGTCTCGAAGACGGGGATCTAGAGCGGCCTCCGATATGGCGCAGCGTGCTGTACATCGTTCTGGGAACGGCTGCCGCCTTGTGGGCATTGGCCACACTGGTCGACTGAGCCGTCGGACCGGACTCGTCCACTCCAGCTGGTGATCGGTTTGTTCCACTACCGTCCGGGCCGGAGGTGACGGCGATGGCTGGAACGGACACGACCATGGGACAGGAACAGGGACTCGTTGATGCTTGCGGTGTTGAACCGGGGTACACCTGCGAGTGGATCTGGGATGCGACAGGCAACGAGGGGTTGGCCTCGCTAGTCGACTGGCTGATCGAGCGGCCGTTGAAGGTCGTGGTGATCCTGGTCGGGGCGCTCATCGTCAACCGACTGGTCAAGCGGGCCATCGACCGGATGGTGAGCCGACTAGTAGAGACGCGCACCCAGGAGCAGACAGAAGCTGAGGACACAGCGTCGGCGACGCTCACCCGACTGGGACGACGGGCTCGGGGCAAACTCACCAGAATCCACGAACAGGCCGAACGGTCCCGCCAACGAGCTATGACCCTTGGTGCGGTGCTGCGCAGTTTGGCCGGCTTCGCGGTGTATGCGCTGGCCTTCATGGTGGCCCTCGGAGAGCTAGGGCTCGATCTGGGCCCGCTGATCGCCGGAGCAGGCATCGTCGGCCTGGCCATCGGCTTCGGTGCGCAGTCCCTGGTGGCCGACTTCATCGCTGGGATCTTCATCATCATCGAGGACCAATACGGCGTCGGCGACTACGTCGACGTGGGAGCTGCGTCCGGCACCGTCGAGAAGGTCACCCTCCGGACCACCGTGCTGCGCGACGTCCACGGGGCGCTGTGGGTAGTGCCCAATGGAGAGATCCGAAGAGTCGGCAACTCGTCACAGCTCTGGGCCCGCACGGTGCTCGACGTCGACGTGGCCTACGACACTGACATCGACCTGGCGGCCAGCGTCATCAAGCAGGTGGCCGACGACGTCTGGCGCGAGGAACATGAATCGGCGACCATCATCGAGGAACCGGAGATCTGGGGCGTCCAGAACTTCGGTGCCGACGCCATCTCCATTCGCCTTGCCGTCAAGACCGAGCCGGGTGAACAGTGGGCGACGGGTCGTCTCATCCGGGCCCGATTGAAGAAGGCCTTCGATACCAACGGCATTGAGATCCCGTTCCCCCAGCGGACCGTTTGGGTCAACCAGGTGGCAGAGCGACCGGCCCCTGCCGTGGAGACCATCAAAATCCGGGAAGACCTGCTGGGGAATCGTTCGGGCAGCGACGGCGACGAGTAGGCTTTTGTTGCCGGCTCAGGAGTCGGAACGGTCGATAGCCCGCTCGTCGGTTCCTAGGTAGCTGGCCACCACCGTGGGGTCGTTGCGAACCTCGTCGGGGAGGCCCTCAGCGATGACCTGTCCGGCCTCCAGGCAGTAGACCCGGTCCGAGAGGGCCATGATCATCGGCATATCGTGCTCGATCACAACCATGGTGGCGCCCAGTTCCTGTTGGATTTGCTTCAGGAGCGGCCCGAAGGCCTCGGTCTCGCGCTGGGCGATGCCGGCGGTCGGTTCGTCCATGCAGAGGATGCGAGCATCGAGGGCCAACAGGCCCGTTAGTTCCACAATGCGTCGGGTACCGGTTGACAGGTCGGCCACGAAGGCGTCCGCATAGCGTCCGAGCCCCAGAAAGCTAATCAGGTCTTCGGCGTCGGACCGCTTCGAACGTTCGGACCGGGTAGCCGATGGGAGAAAAAAGGCAGTCGACAGCAGGCCAGTGCGCCCCCTGGCCTCGAGGGCCACCTGCACGGTCTCGCGTACGGTCAGGTCCGGGAACAGGCGTGCCGCCTGAAACGTCCTTCCGAGGCCCAACCGTGCCCGGTTGGCCGGGCTCATGGTCGAGGCGTCCTTGCCCATGATCCGGACGGTGCCCTCCGAAGGCGCAAAGCCGCCGATGGCGTTCATGAGCGTCGATTTGCCGGCCCCATTGGTGCCGATGAGACCCACCACCTCACCAGGTTGGGCGACGATGGAAGCCTCGTCCACGGCCCGGAGGCCACCGAAGGTGACCGACACGTCGGTCACCTCCAGAGCCGGGCCAGTCAGGGACGGGGGTTCGGTCCGGTTCATAAAGGCCGCGGCTGGGAGCGTGGTCATTCGTTCTATCGGTGCCTCCCCGAGGCGCGCTTCGGCTAGTCGGAGCACAGCATCACGGGCCGCGTAGGCGATCTGGATGAGCCCGCCGGGGAAATAGAGCAGCAGGACGAGCAGGCCGATGCTGGATGTGAACAACGGGACGAGGTCATTGTCGGGCCAGAAGGCGGGCAGACCGACCACCCACATGGCGCCGATGACCGGGCCCATCAGCGTTCCCAGGCCACCGATGACGACCATGGACACCAGTCGCAACGAGTCGCCGATCTGGAATAGCCGTTCGGTGTAGGGAATGTTCTGCACCAGGCCACCCAGAAGGGCGCCGCCCAGTCCGGCGATGCCGCCGGCAAGGGCGAAGGCCATGAGCTTCGTACGGGACGGACTCACCGTGTAGGCCGCAGCGGTGTACTCGTTTTCCCGGACCCCGATGATCGACCGGCCGATACCGCTCGCCCGCAGACTTCGGACGATGACCATCACAATGACGAGCATGGCGAGGCACAGGTAGTAGTAGGACCTCTGGCTACTCAGGTCAAACGGACCGACGCTGCCCCGACGAAAGGGGATGCTCTGGCTGAAGCCGCCGTTGAAGGCAGGACGTCGGAAGATGTACTGCTGGGCAGCTAGAGCGAAGGCGAAGGTGGTCACCGCCAGCAGCAGGCCCTTGACCCGGAGTGCGCCGAGGCCGATGAGAGCAGCTATTCCAGCGGCTACCAGTGACGCCAGAAGCATGGAGACCACATAGGGGAACCGGGGGACGGTGACCGAGAAAAAGTGCCAGTCGCCGATTCCGATGCCCACCTCGAGGCCTCGGTTGAACCCCGCGGCGATGAGAGCGCCGACCCCAGCGAACGTCATCTGGCCTAGTGAGAGCTGGCCCGCCCATCCGGTCACGATGGTCATCGAAACGGCGCAGATGGCAAAGGCCAGGATGCTGGCGTAGAGCAGGTGACGGGATGGGCGGGACACCAACATCGGCAGTGCGACAGCGATAGCAAGCAGCAGGCCCATGGCAATGGTCGACATTCGTCGCACCCACCAGATCTGACGGAGGCGTTCTGGGATAGGCCGGCGACGAGCCGAGAACGAGAACGATCCTTCGCTTTCGGAGGCCCCACGGCTCTGGAAGGCCACGGCCACAGCGACCACGATGAACAGGATGAAGTCGATTAGGCCGCCCTGTTCGAGGAACAGGAACTGGACGTGGGCCTGGGCTACGCCGATGACCAGGCCGGCAACGATTGCCCGAGGGAATGAGACCATGCCGGCGATAACCGCGGCGACCAGGGCTCGGGACATGGTGTTCGGACCGAGGTTGGCCATGCCGGTGATCGAGCCCCGGTTTCCCGAGAGCAGCAGCAGTGACACGCTGGACAGCAGCCCGGCCACCGTCCAGACGAAGAGTTGCACCGTCTTGGGGTCGATACCCGACATGCGGGCCAGATCGGCGTTAGACGCTGAGGCCTGGACCGTCTGACCGAAGACCGTGTGGTTCAGAAACCACGAAAGGCCGAAGGCCAGCAGCGGCACCAGTACGAGAATGGTGAGCTTGGGACCGGTGATCCGGAGCCCAAAGACGTCGTTCCACTGGAACCCGAGGGGTACGGGGTAGCGAGCGCCTCGCACCCGCTCAACCTCAGGGAACGCGGCCAGGATGGCCTGCATGAGCTGGGCGATACCGATGGTGGCCACCAGAATGATCACTCGGGGAGCATCAAACAGGCGACGGATGATGGCCCTCTCCACGATGGCGCCTACGGCGATGCCGACTAGTAGCGCCAAGGCCAACGCGGCCCAGTACGGGAAGCCGTAGTTGAGGACCATGACGGCCATGAGGCCCGAGGCGGGAAGCCCCATGTTGCCGACTGCCAGGTTGATGACCCGGGTGGAGCGGTAGACGAGCACCACGCCGAGGGCCAGCAGCCCGAACACCATGCCGTTGACGAGGCCGTCGAACCAGAGCTGACGGGTGGTCCATATGGCCAGGACGACTGGCGAACCGACTACCTGGGAGGCCAGCATCCCCATATCAGCCGCCGTCTTGGCCGAGGAAGACGGCCCGGGCCAGGTCATCTCGCTCGGCCAACTCGGAAGCCGCTCCCTCGAACCGGATCTGGCCCTTCTCGAGGAAGATGGCCCGGTCGGCAATGGCCAGGGCCACGTTCAGTGACTGTTCCACGACCACGATGGTCTGGCCCCGCTCTTGGAGCCGTCCGATCAGCACGAGAAGGTCTTGGACCACGGTCGGCGCCAGACCTAGGGACAGCTCGTCGATGAGCAGCACCTCGGGTTCGTGGAGGAGCACCCTGGCCAGGGCCAGCATCTGCTGTTGTCCACCTGACATGGAACCTGCTCGTTGACCCTGACGGTTGCCTAGATCTGGGAACAGGTCAAACACATCGGCGATACGGCGCTCCACGTCGAGCTTGTCGGACCGGTGTACGTAGGCGCCCATAACGAGGTTCTGACGCACCGTCATGTCGGCGAATATGCCCCTCCCGCCGGGCAGCTGCTGGATGCCGAGACGGGACCGCAACTGGGGTGACGAGTAGGTGATCGTCCGGCCGTGTAGGCGGACCACCCCTCGCTGGGGGACGCCCAGACCGCTGATGATTCGGAGGATGGTCGACTTGCCGGCGCCGTTGGTGCCCAGCAGGGCCAGGGTCTCACCCTTCCTGACCTCGAAGGCCACGTCGAACAGCACCTGAACCGATCCGTAGGAAAAGTCCACGTTGTTGACCTGGAGGGCGGGAATCTCGTTCTCACCACCGGCCCGTTGCTGCTCGTCCTGTTCGTCGAGCAATTCTTGGACGTTCAGTGAAAGGTCGCCGCGGATGTGACGGCTTCCGCGGTACATGATCCAGCCACCGATAATGGCGCTCGGCACGGTTAGCACCAACGTGGTGATACGCGGGCCCCAGGTATCGGCGAACATGAACGAGATCAGGCCGCCGCCGGTGCCGCCGACGAAGAAGATGTAGAGGGTGATGAGTGCCGTGCCAGTACCCCGCAGGCGGTAGGGGACGATGGCCTGCATGAGCGGCCCGACCATGGCGAACGCCGTGCTAAGCATGACCAGCGTCGGGATCGAGAAGCCGATGAACAGTGGAACGGTAGGCATAGCCCACTGGATTGGCTTGAAGATGGCCGAGAAGCCGATCAGTGCACCCACCAGATGGAGGGTGCGGGTGGGGTTCTCGCGCCACATCCGGTCGAACTTGGGGCCCACGTAGATCAGTGCACCGACGGTGGCCAGGCCGGCCGTGGTTCCCCAGGCGCCTCGCTCGAACGACTCGAGGCCGAACTCGTCTTCCAACCACAGGTTCTCCAGCACCGGGGCGGTGAACAGGCCGAAGCCCAGGGCGCTGAAGCCCACGACTACCGTCTTGATGGTCTTGATCTGCATCAGGCGGGAAAAGGCGGCGTCCATGGAGACGGGCAGGGGGTCGTCCTCGGTGAACGACTCCTCGAGTACGTCTTCCTTCTCCCAGCGTCCGCGCTGTGGCTCCTTCAAGAAGAAGGCAGCGATGGCTGCCACGGCGACTGGGATGCCCAGCAGGTAGTAGGTCCACCGCCATCCGTCGATTTCACCGGGGCCATTGGCCACGGCGGCGATGGCGCCGACGAGGATGGGACTGGTCACCGCTAGGAGCCGGCCAGTCCCCTTGTCGATGGCGCCGATACGGCCGCGGATGCCAATGGGGTATGTATCGGCGATGACTGAGGAGTGCACCGGGATGGTGTTGGCCTTGGCGATGCCCACGCCGAACCGCGCCCAAAAAAAGGCGAAGGCGTTCACTGCCCAGCCGGACATAGCGACCATGCCACCGAAGATGATGCTGGACCAGCCGATGATGGGAATGCGTCTAAACCGGTCGGCAGCCCAGCCCATGGGGATGGCGCCCAAGACCACGAAGGCACCGGATGAGCTGGCAATGAAGGTGATGGTGCCGTCGCTGACCCCGAAGGTGTCCCGGATGTCGGGCGCCAGAACAGAGATAGCGGCCATCTGGAGTTCATCCAGCGAATTCAGGATGGCCAACACGACGAAGGTCGCCGCGCCGCCGCCCATGGCCAGTCCCTTCTTGAGCGAAATGCCTTCGCTGCGGACCCCGGGTA
>Ga0315318_10000058_pt1 | contig 41508 bp, 45 predicted proteins | sample M1200m3416metaG_FD_203703 | JGI IMG/M metagenome (GOLD analysis project Ga0315318, IMG submission 203703) | Ammonia-oxidizing marine archaeal communities from Monterey Bay, California, United States - M1 200m 3416 | ecosystem: Environmental > Aquatic > Marine > Coastal | place: USA: California... | reverse complement strand
AGCAAGGAAAACATCTACGCAAAGTTCTATAGCGACAGACACTTACACAAAGATAGGTTTTGAAACAGAGGATTGGGATACCGATTCAGCGTACGACCATTCTACCAACTACCGTTTTACGGTTCCAGCAGGAGAAGGTGGAAAGTATTTTGTTCATGCTCAGTTTATGTACTACGCAAATGACGGACAAGGAAAAATGCTCAGTTCTACTATTGCTGTATATAAGAATGGTTCTGCTACAGAATATAAATGGTATGCTGACTGGAGGTCTGGTTATATTTATTTCTATACCCCTATGGCGACTTGCACAATATCTTTGGCCGCTACTGATTACATAGAAATTTACGCAAAGGCTGAGACTGTTTCAGGAACTTTACATATAGATAACAACTATGGTTACTTTGGCGCTTACAAGTTGATAGGGGTTTAATGTGGCAATTACATCAGTAGGATTACAGAAATTAGGATTTACTCCTGAGACGGATTATGTTTTGCAGGACAATTCAGATGGCAATGGGGTTTTTATCGTCGAATGGAAAAGTGAATCACCACAACCATCTGAAGCAGAGATAGAAGCGGGAGAGGCTGAATGGCAAGTAGTGTGGGACGCACAAGAATACGCCCGTAATCGCCAAGCAGAGTACCCATCCATTAACGACCTAATCGTAGCCCTATGGGAAAACGTGGTAGAGGAGAGAGCCTCTGCTGTAGTAAGTCTAGAAGCTAAACGACAGGCTGTTAAGACTAAATACCCTAAGCCATGAATAGAACAAGAAATCCCGGCAGCGGTCCACGAAGTGGAAGGCTCAAGCCAAAGAAGACAGCATTGAAACAAGGCAAAGCAAAGATGTCTCTTGCTGCTTGGAACAAGTTAAGCCGCAAACAAAGAGAAATCGAACATCACGGTACTCGCTTTCGAGCTGTTCAATCAAAGCAAGGTCGTGGATCTAGTGAGCGTAGTTAAGATCCCTTACCTAGTATGAGTTAAGGACGACATTACATGGGGGCGCGAACAACAATAGTGCTTAGGAATATCCCCATGAACTTAACTCAAATCATAATTTTAACTGCGGCATTTATTCTCCCCTTCCCAATACTTGCTGGCCCTCCAGACGGAATGAAGCCGGAGATGATCCCGATACGAACGCAGTGCTTGGCCGCATCAGAAGATCCTAACCATTTCACCACGGTCGTTGGGGCCTTAACGCGAGATTTTGGCGTGCATGTATCAATGACATTTTCAGCCTCCCCTGAGCAGAAGGTGGCTATTGTTGAAAATCCTGATACGACATTAGCTGGTGTATTACTGATAACCCCTCACGCTACATGCTTGGCTTTTTCTGGAAGGGATGCTGTTCATTTTGATCGGCCCCCCGATATGAAACCGCCAGAAATTGATGTTCATAATCCAGCGGTTGAGAAGGATGTTGAGTCGTGAGTGAAGTGAGCGAGTACGAGCTAGGTCGACTATCAGCTAGTGTCGATGCTCTTACCGTTCAAGTGGCTCAAAATAACGAACGTCTGACAGAACTAGAACACCAGTTAAATAAAACGCGAGGCATCGGTATAGGTATTGTTCTTGCTACAGTTGGATTATCTGGTATCGGCGGATCTCTTTTTACTAAATGGTTAGGATATTAAAATGAACGTCTCGCCATCTCATATTGCAATAGTTGTAACTCTTTTGATCCAAACGTCTGGCGCAATATGGTGGGCGTCTGGGCTGTCGTCTGAAGTCAGTCGTCTGGCTGGAATTCAGGGTCAGGCTATACCCGCCTTGGAACAAGAGGCTCAAAAGTGTGGGATTGCTATTCATAACAATGATGCAGCGATTAAAGAATTGCAAGAGCATGACCAAGCAATAAGCGGTTTAGATGTGCTTGGGTTTAAGGTAGATGAACTACGCAAGGAGATTGGAAAGCTCAGGCAGGTTGACTCTGAAATTATGACCCAGCATGAGAAAATATTTGAATGGATGGCAAGCCAGAATCCCATGCAACAAAAGGGTGCAAACCCGTACAACTGATGGCCGATAGAGGCTACAAGTCGCCCCCCTGTACCTGCGATGATTGTTTAATAGCTAATTGTTCCTGCACAGACGATGGTAAATGTGAAGAGTGTATGTGTGAGAACTGCTAATGGAAACTCCGGATGTTGTCGCACTAAGTGATAAGACAAATGTGGGGATGCCGGTAAGGAATCTTATTGGCTTGATAGGTGCGGTATGTGTAGGAGCATGGGGATACTTTGGAGTTCTGGAGCGTCTGAACAAAGTTGAGACGAACTATATTCTCATGCAGTCAGCAGTCACTAAGAACAGTACCTTCTCTGAACTGTGGCCCAGAGGCGAATTAGGGGCACTGCCAGATGATGCAGAGCAGTACATGCTGATAGAGCACCTTTCGAGGGAGTTTACTAAGCTGCAAGGAATAATAGAGCGTGGTGAAGCGCCATTCGACAGGCAACAGGCACTTACTCTTGACTTCTACCGACAGAGAATAGAGGCGCTGGAGTCCAAGGTAGAGATACTTAAAGATAAGGTTGCTCAAATTAAATCACAGAACGGAGCACACTAATGGAAATAATGTTTGTTTTATTATTGTACATAAATGACGAGTTGAAAGAATACATGGGTCATTGGGAGAATCCTGCTACTGGGCAATGGGTTGAAATGGGGATGTCGGGGTGTTTGAGTATGAAACGCACCCTGAAAAGAAATGGCTGGAAAGATTCCACTACGGGTAAGACCAGATTTACCTGCGAAAAACGCACCGTAGAATTAAAAACCGACAGGGAAGGTAAAATCGTGATAGCAAAGATTATAGAGGACATCTAAGGGACGACAGTTACCCCGTTTAGCCTCAAAAATACGGGTTAACGTATATTTTGAGAGGCAGAAATGGTCCCATTATTAGATTGGTTTAAGCATTGGTGGGGTAATGCTCCCCCCCGCAAGAAGAAAATCATAGCCATAGTATCAATCATTATTGTTATTGGCTTAATTTCAAATGGAGTCTCGTAATAAAAAGCCTGACTCTAATCTCAGTTATCCTGCTATCTGGCTGTGCTGCTATTAAAAAGAGTGCGGTTGTTGGAGCCGGGGCAGGTGTTGGTGCGGGAGTAGCTACATTAGCTAGTGGTGGAATTGCTGCTCCAATTGTAGGAGCTGCTGTTGGTGGATTTGTAACAGACGCAGCAACAGAAATTGGTGGAAGCTCTGCTGTTAAAGCTGCAAAAATGGTTGCTTCGCCAGATAATCTATGGTCAGTTGCTCAGAAGGCCGTAGAAGTTGGTGGTTGGGGGCTTGTTCTTTTTTTCATTGTGCCCATAATTTTGGGGTGGATACTACCGGGTCCGACACAACTAAACAGAAAGAAATGAGCATACTAGGGAACATATCAGATAAATGGCGTGCTTTCTGGAAACCAATACCCCCGGTAGACGATGTCTATGTAAAATGGGAACTCAGGCCAGTTAATTATCGTCTGACGTCCCATGAAGATGGGCGAATAACTTGGGCAAAAGTAGAGCCTGAAGATGAGATAAACAACTACGGAGGTACTGATTAGCGCATGGATCAAAAGTCAGCATTGAGGGTGCTCGATACGCTGGAAAGATCGAAGGGGTGGGTATACGTTAAAGACGTAATGAACGAGGAAATACTGACCGCTGCGGCACAGATAGCCGAGCATAGAAAAATGGATATTGATGAGATCAATTTCCGACGAGGAGCAATTTGGGCTGCACGACAATTGCTCACATTACCTGATCGACTGAGACTCCGTCTGGAGAACGAGGTCGCTCTAACTTCCGCTAAGGCCGAAATGGAGAAACCAAATGGCACAGACTGAGAGTAAAGAAGAACAGATGGCAAACGTAGACCGCATGGCTGCGGCCAGAATGGGTGTTGAACCAGCAACACCGTCAACAAAACCCGATCCTCTGGCAGCCACTGAAGACAAGGATCGCCCCACAGCCCAAGAGAAGGCCGCCTCAGAAGGCGCACCTGAAACAGAAGCTGACAAGCAAAAGAAAGATCCCGTCATTTATGATGTTGAGTTTGGGGAGAATGACACACGCAAACTAACCCCCGGACAAATCAGCGGTACATTCAACCGTTACAGGGATATGAACTACAAACATCAACAGCTAAAACCTGTGATGGATGTAGCTAATGTTCTGATGGAAAGATTCGGTGGGGATGCTGGTGACGTAGCAAAAGCTATGATAGAAGCAGCAAAAGCAGAGGAATCAAAACAGCGTGGCGAAGTTGGTTCAGATACAAATCCAGCAGTTCAGGATGATGTTGGAAATGACTCGCTTAAAGTATGGGAAGACGAAAACGCAGTTAAGCTCCCACCCGGATATAGGGATATTGCTCAGAACATGCAGGCGCTGCAACAGATGCAACTCCATACACAGCAAATGATGCAGGAAGTTGTTGCAGGCTCACAAGCTGTTGGAGATGCTGCTCGCGCAAGCGTTTCTGGTGCGAATGACCAAGCTGAAATGGCGTCCAGACAACAGATTGCCAACAATCTTGATCGTGCCCAGCAACACCTGAATCTGCCGGACGAAGCTGGTCCTGAGTTTATGATGTTTGCTACTGAGATGGGCTTCACACCAGAAGATTTTGTAGATCCTGATCTTACTGTCCGCATCGCAACTGCATTTCGTGACTCCCTTCAGTCTGGTGAATACCAGAGAATGAAGGCTATCAACGAACGACGAACAGCCTATACCGGATCAATGGGCGCAGCTCCAACCACAGCCACTACATCTGCCGAACCGACAGAAGAAATGGATGACACTTTAGACCGTCTGGCCGCTGCAACTCTGGCTTCGAGGAACCAAGGACTAGACGGAACAGTTTAATCGAATCGGCTCCGGCCCTATTCTCTTCACCCCGCGCTCCCTCCTCCGTGGATGGGTCGGGGCCGATTCACTTTTAGGGACGAAAAATATTTCGTAAGGGTGTTAAATCACCACATCAGGCGCTACGGCTCCTGAGTTAAGCGTTCCCGAAACTGCGACGGACATTCCGCAGACGGCAAATCGCAAACTAAACCGTTTAACCTTTTAACTTTTTTAGGAGACCATGATTATGGCTGCTATCCAAGGTTTACGGGGCACTGGCGAATTTGGCGTCGACTTCCGCCCCAAAAACTACCGTGAGCTATTCACGTTGCTGGAGCCAAATGGCACAGCACCGTTAAATGCTCTACTCGCTATGACTCAGGGTGAAGCTACTGACGACCCAGAGTTCAAACACTTCCGTGATGAAATGCCAGAGCGGAAGATGAAGATCAATATGTCAGGAACCACCGCTGCAGGTGTAACTGCACTAGTCGTCGATTCATCCGACACGACCAAATTCGTCGTTAATGGCGCAATTATCGTGAACGTGAATAGTGGCGAAGTTATGCAGGCATCTGCTGACGCATCGTCTCTAACGGCGATTACTGTTGCACGGAATATTGGGGGCACGACTCTCACTATTGCCGACAATGATGATCTGATCGTTGCAGGCTTTGCAGCTCAAGAAGGTGCCACCAGCCCGACAGCCGTATCATTTGATGCGGTGGCCGCGTCCAACTATACGCAGATTTTTCGTACAGCTTTCAAAGTGACGGAAACCTTGCGTGCGACGTACCTGCGGACTGGTGACAAGGAAGACGAAGTAACTCAGAAAGGTCTCAAACTCCACATGAGCGATATTGAACGCGCCATGTTCTGGGGTAAGAAGCACGAGGCCAGTGGTTCCACTGCTCAACCTACTCGTTACACCGGCGGACTTCTGAATTCGATGACCACCGTACTAGATGCTGACGCGTCTCCGTATGGTTCTGGTGGTATCACCGAAGACGAGTTCGACCAAGCGTTGATCGAGACCATTTTTGCTTTCGGCTCCAAGCAGAAGATCGCCTTTTGTGGCGCTCGCGTCTGCTCGCTGATGCAGAAGATGGGCAAAGATCGATGGGCACCGACAGTTGTCGACGGTTCTTATGGCGTGTCTATGACTCGTTATGCAACCTTCGCAGGCGACTTGATGGTCCATCTGCACCCACAGTTCCGTCAGATCCCCGGCATGGCCAATTCAATGGTAATTGTTGACCTGCCTTGGGTCCGGTATCGCTACCTTAAAGGACGCGACACTGCCCTTCTGAAAGGCCGTCAGGCTCCAGACGAAGATGCAGTGAAGCATGAGTACCTGACCGAATGTGGTCTGGAACTCATGCAGGACAAAGTGCACGCGCACATCAAAAACTGGACGGCTCTAGCTTAATATAGGGACGACCTTACCCAGCTTTTTGGGCTTAATAAGGGTCACGGCATCTTCGCCGTGGCCCTTTTTTTATGAGGAATGAGCATGACAGCGGAAAAATCTATAGCACCCGAACAGCCTACTGAAGTTAAATACATCTCGAAAGAAGCCGAGCCGATCAGGTTTGATGTTTCTTATATCGGTGGTGGCTGGACATGTGATGAGAAACAAAACGATGGTCGATTAATTTGGACCGTCCCATCAGATCAAGCCGTGCACTTCGAGAGACATCACTTCTTTAAGATTGGTCGGATCGTGAGAAAATAAGTAATGGCAGAAGACCGGATTCTAAACCCGCATATACCGGGTACATATAGTCCTCTAGAATCACTGACCATGTCAGCATTGAGACGATTCGGCGATTTCCACCCATCAAGTTCGGATGGTGACGTAATCCTGATGTTTCTAGAATTTGGCAACCAGACAATAGACGAAGTCCGAAACCATCCTTATTGGGACGGCACCGAACTTGATTACTATCGCCACCCACAGGATATAAGAGAAGTAAACGACAACATAATTATTCAAGGTCTGCTTATGCAGTACGCAATACAGCAGGGCAGCGCTAATGTACAAATTTATGCGCCAGCGTATTACCAGACTCTGAATAAGGAACTTTGGGATCTGTTAAATCGCAAAGATACAGTAAATGGTGGAGGGGGTGGGAATACAGCGATCAAACTCAGACGGGTCGATGAGTCGGTCCTCAATACCACTAGATCTGGCGCAAAGAAAACGAGTCCTATAACCGGACTTGATCTAAAAACCACCACTACATCTTCTAGTTAATGGCATCAAGAATAAAATCCCGATCTGGGGTTGCCATAGAGACGTTCGCTTATGAAACATTCTCTGGCCTAGATAGCTCTAGAGACGTTCGTTCTCAAGACACCCAGAAAAACCAGTCTTTAATTCGTCTGGACAACGGATATTGTGATTGGCGCGGACAGATCATTAGAGATCCGGGGGCAGAGCATCGTGTAGGAACCCATCAAGTAAACCACATTACATTCTATAGCCCTGATAAAACAGCATGGGCAGAAAAAACTGGTGGGGAAGTAGCTTTTAATACGGATGATGGTATCCGTACTGCCGTTTACCCCATATCAGCTAAAGTAGCCAGCACTGTATTTAATCGGAAGGTTCACTTCGGAGCTGCCGCCTTACCGATGTACAGTTTTGACGGAGCTAAATGGGAAGCTACGAAATCCCCATCACTTGCTGCAATGGGTCCAGCTTACTTTGCTTCTATTCAACGCCGTCTAGCTGTAGCCGGTATGCCGGGTAAGGAAACCGAGGTACACCTCTCTAGAGTTGATAACGATCAGATATTCCCAGATGACGAAGATGATGATGAAGTCAGTGTATTAAGAGCTGGCTATATAAACATAGCTAATATCCTAGGAACTGCAGATCAAATCACTGGGATAGCGAGCTTCGAACAAAATCGTCTGGCTATTTTTACCCAAGACAGGACGTTTATTTATGCTGTAGACCCCAGTATTAATAACTGGTACTTGGACGACAGGGCCAATATAAACATTGGAACCATCTCCCATAACAGCATTGCCCATGCTGGAACAGATCTATTATTCTGCTCAAGATCAGGTATTCACTCTATAAAAAGATCTGAGGATAACGGAATCCTTGTATTTAGTGAGTCCATGTCGGGTCGTGTAGAGATTACATATCGAGAACTCGTTTCTCAGGTGGAAGATGTTGAGACAATTTCCGCAGTGTTCGACCAAGACGAAGGCCAGTACCATGTGTTCTTTCCAATAGCAGGCGGAGAAGATACTAGGCGTTTAACGCTAACTATGAATCCAGAAACTGGCGGTCAAGCACCTAGGTGGAGCACTGGTGACTTTGTTAAAGGACGATGCGGTGCTTTTCTTGGAGGACAATTTGTACTAGGCACACCGGGTGGTGTTTATGATGTTAAAAAAGTAGAAGACACCACAGATATTGCCCCAGAGATGGTGGTACAAACCCCAATACTCTGGTGTGGTTCTCTTACCAATACCAAAGATTGCTACAGTATATCTATTCAGGCCCAAGGAACTGGCAATCTTAATATTGAAATGATCGACGAAAATGGCAGGGATTTAGGTTCCTTATTCTTTGATGTTGAGCCATCAGGCGCGGACGACACATTTATAGGTAGCGTGCCATTATCCGCCCAGTATGAAAGAAAATTGGACATCAGATTCAGAGGCATTCAACTCAAATTTACGACTCAGGCGTCGGGCCTATTCCGTCTGATCGGATTCGCTATAAACGTACGCGAGACATAATATGGCAAGACTTAGACAACAGTACCCGCAGAACTATGGGTCTACGGGCAATATCAACACCGAATTTGAGAATATCGTCAGGTATGTAAATGCCGCCGAATTAGGAGATAAGACGGTTGGCGAGCTTCTCGATATATTGTTTACCGAAGCAGGGGTTTTTGATGGCCCAATAGAACTAAGGAAAGATTCAAGTGCTGGTATTCAATATAGAGTGGGCACATATTCTGATGCAGAGACAGGCTGGATAAATCTAGTAACTCTTTCTGAAATTACTGGCGCAGCAGGATCTGTAGTCGGAGAGATCGGTGCTCCTATATTTCATGGGCGAGCCGACTATATTGCGACAGCAAGTCAAACAGCATTTGATTATGCCCATGATTCTACCGACACCTTGCTTGTATATGTAGGTGGTGTATTAAAAAGAGAAGGTGCTACTTACGACTACACTACCAGTTCTACAGGAGGAACCGGCAGCGCCGGAGTTGTTACTTTTAATGCTGGCTTATCTGTAAGTACACTGGTAACTGTTTTCAAAGTAAGAACTACAGCAATAACTGGATACACGCGTACAGATTATGTAACTACTGGGGCGCAATCTGTTTTCGCGTTTACCCACGACGAAGATACACAGCTCAATGTATACAAGAATGGCATCCTCCAAAGAACCGGCGGGTCATACGACTACACCTCTAGCAGCACCTCAAACACTGTCACATTTAATTCTGCTGTAGCTACTGGCAATACAGTAACAATACTGACTGTAGAGAATGTTGCATCACAGGCTGTAACCGGGATCATGCTGCAGGCTGGTTTTTGTGATACAACTACTGGGTTGGTTGATTTTGGCAAGATCACAATAGACAACAATGAGATCCCACAAGGTAAAGTAAATTCTCTAACTACTGATCTTGGATTAAAAGCAAAATTAACAGTCTCTGGAACGACCCCATCTGCTCCATCAACTGGAGACTTATGGCACGATTCTTCGACCTCGCCGAATAAACTTAAGTTCTATGATGGGACGCAATGGCTAACTACAAGTCCTGAGTCGTCCTTACCAAGTTTTTCTGCAACCAACGCATCACAAGCTCTGCACGTAAACGGCACAGGAACTGCTCTTGAATATAAAGCAGTTGATCTTACCAGTGTTGTTGCGGTCTCAACTAAAGGCGTAGCAAACGGTGTCGCTTCCTTGGATTCAAGTGCACGAATTCCGATTGCTCAGTTACCAGCAGATGTCAGCTCTGAGTCATTTCACGCTCACCCCAAAGGAACTACAACTGTCAATCAGATGATATTAGAAACAGGTGGCGAAGGATACTCCTCTGCTCCTTCCATAACATTCACTGGTGGTGACGGCTCTGGTGCAGTTGCAACCACCACTATTAGCGGAAAAGTAGATACTGTAATAGTTAGTGCTGGCGGGTCTGGTTATACCAGCGCACCAACTATTGGATTTACTGGCGGCGCTGGTTCTGGTGCTGAAGCAACTGCCTATGTTAATGGCGGAGTAATTATTGGAATAGAAGTCACAAATGGCGGGTCTGGATATACATCCAAACCAACTGTAACAATTACTGGCGGCGGCGGATCTGCTGGTGCTGCAATCGTAACAGCAACACTTGGGTTTGTTGATTCAATAACCCTAACTAATGGCGGCGTTGGATTCACCTCTGCGCCTGTAGTTACTTTCTCCGCGCCTCCAACTGGCGGTACTCTTCCAACAGCCAGAGCACTTATGTTGCATGATCCAACTGCTGCGAACATTGTAAGGAACGGTAGTTACGATATTAAAACAATCTACAAACAAAAAATAAACTTAGACGCTATACACATCGCACTAACATCTGGCACTTGTGTTGTCCAGGTTACTGTTGATGGCGCTACCGTTGGAACAACGTACTCTGCTTCTTCTGCGGGTATAACAGCAGCTTTTGCTTCTGCTATAGCAGTTGATTCGACATCGTCTGCAAAGAAAATTGGATACGTCATTACAAGCGCATCTAATCCGTCAGACCTAGCAGTCACAATAGCTTCAACTAGACAGAACTAATGACTGGCGATATAAAACTCATCGATATGCAGATCGAATTGGCGTGCGGTGATGAGGACGCAATTCAATTTTGTCGGATTATTGGACATATGATGCGTCTTGCCGATGATCTTGTTGATGGTGAATCTGAGGATCTCAGCTCATCTATGTCCGAACTGTTATATCGAGTATGCGTAGATCTACAGCTCAATCCGTTTTACTTGAAACACAGAGAAGTGCTTACTGCTACAGCAGGGGTAGACATCTTGCTTTGGGATGTCAGTAATCACTGGGCAAAGAGTTCAGTTCCCAAGGAGCAGGTTTTTGGTTTTGTTTATCGCATGGCTGTGAACACGTTTATTACAGTAGGAATGATCTGCGGAGGGATGAGCCATGCTCGTAATATGATCAAGAGAATTTTTGAATTTAATCAGTTCCGAGACAATGAAGAGCAGCTTGAAGATTGGATAAAGGAACACCACGAGCTTAGAAAAGAGGCTTAATTATGGGCATGTATGGCGGCGGCAAGAAAAACGATCCTTGGGATACGCAAGAAGAGAAGAACGCATGGCTTACTGGTACAGGTAGGACGCAGGCAAAGCAATCTCTTTCTGGGGGTATAAGCGATTGGAATCGAGAAGCGGGTCAATACAATACAATGCTTGGAAATATAAGCGGACAAGCCTCAAGCGCTAAAGATAAATTAGCCGATCTTGATTACACTGCTAATTTATCTAATCTTCAAGGATATGGTTCTAATGCACAATCTAGATTAGACAGTCTCAGTGGTTTAACTAGACCTAGTGGGGCAAGGCCACAAAGAAAGAAAATAGTTGATACTCCTTGGGGGACTAAACATCAATTTGATTTTACAAGCGACTTTGATCTTACGGACCCCCGTAGTGATTATGGTGCAATCAGTAGAATGGTCTCAGGAAACTTAGGAAGAGCTACATCTCTTGGTGAAACTCACGAAACAAAGAAAAGCGCATGGCAAAAGTTTAGAGATCAGCAGAATACAGATTTTTCAAATCTTCAAAAGGCTTATGGAAAATACGACATTTCAGACGCTCTAAAAGGCGGTGGCGTCTATTCATCTTTAGGCGATCTAGGTACTGAAGAAAGTCAAACTGCACAATTTGGTAATAATTTATTTATGCCCTCCGATTGGCAAGGCAAGAAAAAAACCGCCTATGCCGGACTAGATAAAAAACTTGACCAGTTAATTGCTGACCGAGTAACAGAAGAAGGCCGCATAAAAACATGGGGTAGTGATTTAACAGGAAGACTAGAGGGGTATGAAAAATCCCTAGGCGGTTACGACATACGCAATCTTTCAGAACTTGAAGCTATGGAAGACAGCCTCAAGAAAGAAGAAAGAGATGCTGCAGCCTTTAGTTCGTTACTCCCATTTGATTTCTCAACCCAGAAACAATTTGGTACTGACATTGGTGCAGATGTAACAAGTCTTTTGCAAGATAGAGAAGATGAACTAAGCCGTATTTCAGACGCACAATCAGATTACTACAACGAAGCGATGCAAGCAAAACGCGGTGGTCGTTATTTAGATACCCGCAGTTTAGCAGGTATCGAAGAACTTGAAGATGAGTACGGAGACATAAGCGGTGATATTTCCGGCTTCAGTTCTTTATTGCCTACAGATTTTTCCAGAGCCTTGGGTGTTCTTGGTGATGTAGACACAAGGACAAAGGCATTACGAACAGATCGCAAAAGCGAACTTGATGCTTTAATCGCAAAAGCAGGAACTTACTCGGACAAGATCTCTGGAACACCAATATACGAAGAAGATCTATTAGATAGATTGTTATCCGAGATAGAAAATAAGAGACGTGGCGCAGCAGAGTACACCGGCGGTCGAGCAGGTGAAGCAACTGGAGCCTTTGATACGCAGTCCGAAGCGGTACAAGGAAGACTTGGAGACCTGCTATCCAAACGGCGCTCTCTTGAAAGTAGGGCCAAGAGTATGCTCAACCAATCCCGTCTGGGCTACTACAATACTGGCTCTCTTGATGCCAGTGCTGATGCTCTAGAACGGCTCCGTGGCGACATTGATATGTACGGCGCTGAAGGAGCTTATGATGAACTCGATCTAATTCTGGCACAACTAGAAAAAGAACGAGGTCGATTAGGATCAGAACGAGACGCTAGAAGCGCAGCTCAAAAAGCATCAGACCGGCGCGTATTACCAAGGTCATTTGGTCTCAAGGGACCAATGACTGAGGCAGAATACGCTGCTCTCATCGCGAAAAAACGAGACGACGAACTACCGACATCCGGCAGCGCATTTGGTTCACTCGTTTAAGCCGGGTCAGAGGAACTAAATCATGGGCTGGGCATCGATCATCCCCGCAGTCATAAGCGGCATCGGCACATTTGCGTCGATGAAGCAAGCTAATGCTTCTCAAGCACAGCTTTACGATCTCATATACAAAAATCGCTCACTAGGCGCAAACGCGCTGACTGGTATGTATGACCAGTTAGAGCTAGACAAATGGTACAAGGCGCAACAGATGCAGAACGACGAACTGAATCGTCGTCTATCATTAGAAGAACGCTCGTACGGCAGAGATCAAGACAGGAGATACAGAGATCAAAAAGTAAGAGAACAAGACTGGATGAAGGGGAGACAAGCGACTCTTGACCAAGTAGCAAAACAAGAGCGAGCCTTCCAGATACAACAGCTTATTCAGAATCAGAATCTTTCTAAGCAAGAAAGAACATTTGCAATGTCACAACTTCAGCAGCTTAAAAATGAACTGAGTGGTGAGAGAGTTGACGATACGAGACGACTTACTGATTACCATACTAAACTTGCTCAAGAACGTGGATTCGATGTTAATCAATTAAGGGGCGCTCAAGACATAGCCCGAAAAGAACGAGACCTTGAACTTAAATTACGCGGATCAATGCTTGACCGAACTCAAGCGCTTTCGCAAGACATGGAATTAGCCAGACAAGAACTTGGCCCTGCTAAAACAGCACGCTTCTTTGATATGTCTGATGTAGAGCATGAAGCGCTCAAGCGTAAGGCGGGTTATGATAAATCTCTAGATAGAGCAACAACAAGAATGATGTCTGAGGAAGTTGCTGGGTTAATGAGTCGAGGGCAATTTGGCGATACCATTGGAAGCGACGAATTCAGGCCGGGATCTGTTGCAGAAGATACGCTGGCAAGAATAACTGCCAAAGCCGCAGGAGAATACGCTTCAACATACGATAGAGCTTTCGACGAAGCTATGCAGTATATAACTGGCGGTCAAGAGATGTCGCAAAGGACTCTATCCCAAGATATGGCCAAACGTAATCAGACTTTGGATGAAGTCGCAAAGACATACTCATCATTACCGTATGAAATCCAAGCTGCTGGTCTCAACACCGGAAGTGCTCTCTACGATAGGGATCTTGTAAGTGCCGCTCATCGAGGAGAGGTTTCTTCTGCCGCAGGTTATGCACCATACATGAACGTACAGTCCGGTCTATACGATAACATCAACCCCGGAAGAGGCATAGGAAGCACACTCAACATTCCGTCAGCGGCTTACGCAGGCAAAGCTCCATCTGCAGTATATAAAACATCCTCGATCAATGCTCCGGGTCCAGCCATCTTTGGCCAATTGGCATCCAGTTTGTTTAGCGGCGGACTCAGCGCATCCGGTACTCAAGCTACTAACTGGATGAACCTTGCCCAGAAATCTGGCGAAGGCTTCGGTACAGCGCTTAGTAAGATTGATTGGGATACGTTGTTAGGCGGCTAGGATTGAGGTTAATTAACAAATAATGTGGATACTAGGTGCAGTCGGCAAGGGGTGGGCAGAAGCGAATGAAAAGAAGCTCGCTGACGCAAAAGGCATTGCCGGTAAATTTGCTACACAGCTAAAACAGAATCCGAATTGGACTGTTGAAGATATGAAGCTGGCGCGTAATGCGCTTGCTGGTGGCAACTCCAGTCTTTTAGAACTGCTCCCAAGCGATCAACGTCTTGGTGAAATAGCTACTCGAAATAAAGAAGAGTACGATTTTAAGAAAACAGGGGACGTAATAAACCGCAGACAAACACTCCAAGAGGAACTCGATAGGCGTTATAACGAGTATATGGATACCAGTTCAACTGGCAATCCAGAAAAAGATTACGAAGCATTAGTAGAAATACGAAATTCATACGTAAATGAATCTGGAATAGATCAAGCCAATACTGTATGGAAGGGGCTAAGATCTCTTGGCTCACCTGCAACCGGAGATGCCGGAACTCTTTTTAGATTCGCCAAAAACATAGGCGAAGAAAAAGTCACGGGGCGTCGAGCAGCAGCACGTTCAGAGTGGAGAAATATCCTTGAAGGAATGAAGGACGAGAAAGGCATCGTAGATATAGCTAACTGGGAATCTGCCAGACAAAAATTCAAATCAACTTGGGGAGAAAGATTAGGCGGGGATAGTGTATGGAATACATTTTTTCAGAGCAGACAACAGTTAGAAAACATCAACAAGCAGATAAAGGAAGACAGAGTAGCCTCCGACCAAGATAGAGCATACACACTATCAGAAAGAAATCGTAAACAGGCAGAGTTAGAAAATAATACTTGGCTTAAAAATCTACAGACATACAAAGATGTAGATACAGCAGCAAAAATCACTGCAGAAATGTTGAACTATGAAGGAGATGCTGCCACTGAATTACAAGCCAGACTAAAACAGCAGAATACAGCACCGATACTAAGTGAGATTGCCAACAATGCGCTGACAAAAAATTGGCATACGATTAAAGATATGATCATCAGTGCAAACGGTGAAATAGACGAGAAGATATTAGCCAATCAACTTGGATTCAAGAATGAAGAGCTTGTGTCTATGGTCAAAAAATTCGCCAAGCAGAGATATGATGACGAGCAATCTGAATCACTATCTGAGCAAAAGCGTGCTCTGGAAGGTCTGGTAAAAGACTCAACCAGTTGGGCTTATTTCAATAGTGCAACTATCCCGCCGGAAGAAAAACTTGCTGAGTACAAGAGACTCGCAGAACTGGCCAATCTTCCTAATGCTTCTGCAATAAAACCATCCGACATGTGGTCACATCTTAATGCAGTTCAGAAAGGCGTCTTTGCAAAGGGCCGTCAAAGTTACACAACTGACTACACTGGAGAATACAGCACTCAACGAACAGCTATTGAAAAAGAATTAGACTCAGACGAATACAAATCACAAATTACTGCACATCTTAGTCTTGACGACGAAGCCTTTGATCAAAGATTCAAGGATGATGAACCATATCGAGCCGCAGTACAGAGAGCAATCCTTCAATTATTTGCTTCTGGCGGCGTCTACCATTTTGATTTAGCTACTGGAAGTAATCGATATATCCAAGCGTTAGTAGATTATGCTGCGAGTAATAAAGAAGCTATTGTTGGCAAGGGCGAATCAGTAAATACAATGGCTGTTACAAACCACTTGCAAAGCGCAGCGTCAGGTGTCTTTCAAAACGCAGCGTTAGAAATGCAGCGGGTAACTGGCGCAGCCCCACCACTACCTAAAACTCAAAGCGCCTATGTATCAAGTGAATCGAATCGAAGAGCTATATCAATTATCGGTCCTGAGTATATAGATTCAGGTACATTTGAAGATGACACGGACTTAATGCTTCAGCAAACTAGTAGTGCTGTTCAAGCACTGTCAACAAAAGCAACTAGTCTAGCTAATATGGGAGAAGAATTTACAGTAGCTATGGATGCAACGCACCGTAAACCGCTTGCTAGAGAGCTATTAACAACCAGAACTCAACTACAACAACTAGCACAACAAATTCAAACGTATGTTAGTGCGCCGCATAGATATGGCGGGAAACTTGAAGATGACAGAACCGTTCAATTACGCAAGTATCTAAAAGAAATAAACGAAGGATTGGCAGAGATAGAAAAAATTGCTGAGATTATTCGAGGCGCTACACCACACGAAGTACAACCGGGTAGCGATTCAACCGTAACTGATCCAGATAATAACAACACAAGAACACGACGTTACCGCGCACCTACACAAGTTATAACGGGTAGTTAATATAATATGAGTGAACTAGACCTTTTACTCCAAGAGTATGATCAAGCAGATCCCAATCGGGATAAGTGGGACTATGACATTGAGTCAATAGATCCATCAAAGCTCTTAGCAGACCCCAGATTTCTGGCTGACTTGCGTCGCCTGTATGAAATAGAAGGTGGCAAGTTTGACTCAGACGAGGACATGGTCAACGACTGGTATCGTGGTCAAGCAGGTGCTGATGTAAACCTTGTGATGGCTGGTCGTCTGGCAGCAGAAACAATAGGCGATGATGTAGAAACAAAGCGTATTAAATCTCGTCTGGCGAGAGCACGACAGCACATGCCTAACCCGTGGGAAGAAGGCTCTCCGGGCTGGTGGGAATGGTCAAAGGGATACGTCGGTCACGCAGCGTGGGACCCGACTAACTTTATACCAGTTGCTTGGGGTGTAAAAGGGGTTCGTACTGCAGCGCTATTAGGACAAGTTACTAAGGGACAAATTGCTAGATCTGCAGTCGGCAAAGAAGTCGCAAAAAAAGCTGCGATAACAGAAGGCACAATCTCTGGCGGTCAAGAAGCTGGACTAGAAGCTCTACGCCAACAGAGAGATATAAGTATTGGCCGCCAAGACGGATTTAGTGTTGGAAGATTAGCTGCCCATACAGGTATTGGTTTTGTTGCTGGATCTGGAATAGGCTATGCGATAGCACAAGGAGCGACTTGGTTCGTTGGAAGACGTGCTCTGATGAACATCGACAAGCTCAAGAAGCTCGGCTGGCACGAGGAAGACATTGCCAAGCTCGGAGAAAAAGAGTTCAAGCACGCATGGAAAACTGGGCAAACCGCTCCGCATGTCGAGCGAACCCCAGAAGGCGAGACCATCGATATATTCCCCGGAGACCCCAGCCATGCTGAAGGTGTCCCAAGTGGCCGAGCACTAAATCCAGACGAGCTTGAGGCGCTAGGCAGAGAGCCACACTATGGGCGTACTACAAGCGTAGATGAGAGATTAACGCCGGAGGGGGAACAAGTAGACGTTGCTGTTAATGAAGAACTCCGTCTGGCGGAACAAGCAGAAGTAGCAAGAGCTGCTGGTGTTGAGGTTCCCGCCCCGGTAGATAACGCAGGGGAAAGAATACTAGCTGATCAACAGCGTCAACTGGAAGAACATCTAGTCTCTCTTCGAGCCGATAAAGAAGGCAAGCTATCAGATCCAGAAAGCGGTCTTTGGGATCAGATAGAAGCTGCAGCAGTAGAACTAGCTAACGTACGCAAACTGCGAAACTGGCGAGCAAGGATAGAACGCGAACAAGTTGAGATAGATGAACTTCTCGCATCCAATGATCCGGGGAAAATTGCAACTGGCCGTAGACGAGCAATTGATAATGCCAAGACACGCGCAGAATATGACACATTAATTGATCGAGTCATAAGAGATCCGTCTGAGCTTGAGAAACTAGACGCTGAAACAATCTCAGCTCTAGAAGCCTCTGGAGAACCTTTAGCTACAAGGTCATTCCCAGAAGGGCAAGATCAACCTGATATGGTGCAACCGGGAGATGATGGCGGGACAGTAATAGATGCTGGATTCCGAGAAGGCGGTAAGGATCTAGACCCAACAGGCGAAGCCACTGGCGCAGACGCTGCAGCTCGTGATGCCAAAGGCGAAGAAGTACCTGATACATCTGGCGAAGCAGCAGACGCGGATACAGGCACAACCGAAACAACTACGCCTGAAACAACCACGACCGAAACTAAGGGCGGTCGCCCACCAATAGTATTAACTCCAGAACAAAGATCTGCTCTTAGCGATGCTGGTATTTCTAATGCACAGATGGATGGAGACCCAACAACTGGGACCAAAAAAGTAAGGCCGTCTCGTTTGGCTGCAGTTCTCGCTAATAAAGCAGGCATAGATACAAAGAATGCAGACGGGTCTAAAAAATCCACACAAGAAATACTCAACGAGTGGGATGATTACAACACTACAGTAACTGAGGATGCGTCTTCTGTTGCTGCTGGTGATGCCCCAGTTGGTGAAGCTCCAGTAGTACATATTGATGACGAAGTATCTGTAGCACTAGCAGAACTTAGCGAGATCATAACTGCATCGAACCCAGAGTTATTCCTAGATAAAGGTATTGTCTTTACCCACATAGAAACCAATGGCCGGTCGAAAGAAGTACAAGACCTGATGAAAGATAAATGGTTGGCTATGATGGATACCGAGCCAACATCTAAAAGCTATCTTGAAGGTTTGAGTGAGGCAGACGCCAAGTGGATTGAGCGTGAAGTAAACAAACGCTGGAAAGAGATGGAGAAAAATGCGAGCCAGATGCTTATGGCTCATCCCGCCATGAGAGAGATGTATGGATCTCTTGAGGGATTCTATGCAAAAGCTCGGCCAAATTTAGAACGACAAGTGCGAGCAGATTTCTTAGAAGGACGCATTGGCCCACGAAAACGACAGACTGGCGCAACACAACGAGCAATCGATAAGGTCGAGGGAACGCTTGGCCAAAGAACAGAAGAACAAATTAGTGACGCTGAACGTATCGCTGAAAGTTTCCGCATCGCAAGAGAAGCCCGTGATAAATCTCAGCTTGCTAGAGCCTTCAAACCAAAAGATATTGACGAAGCCCCCACCACTGGAGAGAGCATAGAAGGGGAGCTACAAGTCAGGGCGTATGCAGATTTAACCGGCACACAAGCACCAATTAAATATAAAGCACTTGGATCTGAGGAACTAGCAGATACAAAACGAGTTGATGCTGAGAGCGTAGACGCCAGACGAGAAAGAGAAGATGCTCTGGCTGAAGCAGAAGCCCTAGCGTTTAGCGGTAGAACCAAAGCTCAAAGAGCTGCTGCTGCCAATAAAGCCATTGAATTAAAAGAAGAAGGGGAGAGGATCTGGAAGAAAGCATACGCTTCTCGTGGCAAGGAAGTATGGTTTGACCCCGTCACACAGAAGACGTACTCGAATAGAAACAACATTAACGTCGCTCACAAATCAGTAGACGATGTAGATCTCGGCCCTAAAGTAACTGCACAAGAAGCGCACAGTGCTGCTAGAAACAGGCGAAGAATAGAACTTGCTCAGAAATTAGCTGCTGTCAAACAACGTGGTGCGCGTGGCACAGAAGCAGAAGAGATGGATGGGTGGCAAAGAGAACTAGATCATCTCGATGCTGAAGTCGGAGCAGAGGTCCGGGCAAGAGCATCTGAAGACTTTGCTGAAGGAGATCAGACAATCTCTGATATTTCCGCAAGAGCAGAGGAATTAAAGGAACGCAGGCGTGCCCTAGGAGAGCCAGACGATCAGTATTATGACGATCTGGTAGAGGCTGCTGGATCTGGGGCAGCGAAAGAAGAAGATGCGCTACTGGCTATGAACAGAGCGCTATATGATTCTGATGGTGCCGAGCACATGATCTCAAGCGATCCAGAAGGGTACGAGTTCACACCCACTGGCCGCAAGAAAGTAGTAGACGAAGACGGTGATGAAGTCATAAGCGATGCGGTAGCTAGAACGGCAGAAGAGCATACCGATGCAATAAATAAAGCCTTCTCTGAGTTCCAAGAAACCCAGAACCCACAAGCATTCCAAGATGCCATACGCGCAATTAACGAAGACTTTGCCCTTGATGGCACAGATGCAGCCTTACCAGAACCACCAGTCAAAGCTGGTGTTAGGGGCCAAGATCGAATAGTTGCGATAGTCAAACGTGATGGTGATCTGAGTGAGAAGAAAAATATCCGTGTCATTTCCCAGAAGCAAATTGATCAGGGCAAGGGGCATAGAGATCTACTCGGTAAGTCAAAAGAAGAAGACTGGATAGTTGGTTCTATACCACGAGGCGTTAGCAAATCTGATCCAAGTTTCTCCGAGAAGTTCGTACCTGATAGACCGGATGATGCTGCTGCCGTAGCAAAAATTCCAGAAGGAACAGCGGGTTCTTCTCATACACCACTGGACGATTTTAATCGACAGACGTTTGAGCTTGTCATTGGACCTAAAGGCGGCGGCAGAGTATTCACTGGCCCGTTCGCAGATATGTTTGAACAGATTAACTTTGTTAGCAAACATAAGGCATACGGGGAATTCTTTGACGATGCCGCCTTCAAGGAAGGCAAGCTATCTATTACTGGCAAAAACTTAGACCAGTTAGTAGTAGACCTAGGGCATGGGTATCCAAATTCCAAGACCGGGGTATTCGCAAACACTGCGGGTGATCATGCTGATCGAATTCAGATGCTTGAAACAATGCTCGAAGTCCGTCGCCAAGTTGCACCTAACGGCATTAGACGACCAGACGAGGATGTCAAAGTAGTTACTGATAGGTTGGTTACTGAGATATTCTCAGAGGCAGACGAGGCAACTAAGGGAGTCGCAAGAGATATACTGAATCGAGTATCTCTAGCATACAAACATGCACCGGGTGGAACTGCTAATCGCGCTCCGATTGTTACTGAAGGCGGACGAGGATTTGAGTTTGGCCACAATACCAACGAGATACATGTTGGTGAGATTGGACAAGGCTTCCAACCCGATGCAAGCAGATTGATCCATGAAGTTGGGCACTGGTCATGGGACAACATTCTTACGGACGCAGACAAGATCGAATATCTCCAGATCCTCAGTAAGTATTATGACGAAGCTGGGAACCTTGATCTAACTGCTTTGAAGGGCAGGACTATAGACGGAGACACCATTAAGTCGAACGCACTTGAGTCCCCCGGAGAATTTTTTGCCAGTCAGTTAGAACGATGGGCAACACAAAATGTTTACAGGAATGAGATAGGTGACGATCATTTCTGGAAACGAATGATCAACTATATGAAGGCAGTATTTGATCGCTACATGGATGGCCGTCGAATTGACCCGGACATGGAAAGATTGTTCAAGAAAGTTTTACCCGCAAACGAAGCTAGAGCAGCAGCAGAGCGTGGCCCAACAACTAGGGCTGGAACTAAAACTGGCCAAGCTGTTCTAAATAGAGCATGGGCGCTTGACGATATTATGGACAGGGTCAACGCCACCTTAGTTGGCGAAGACATGCTTGAACAACTTAACTCGCCTGCAGATCTTATGCACTACTTATGGTCTATTGGTGGTGGGCACATGGGCAAGAACCCATTGAACGCAGTCTCAAAAATAAAAATGGAGATTGTCGGGGCTTCTCGGAAATTAAAAGAAGCATTGAAGATTCCAGAGGGATTAGACCTTGAGAGATCTAGGGAAGTTATCGCGGACATCGCCCCAGATTCAGCAGAATTTGAGAGACGGGCTAACCTTGTTAAACGTCTGATGACAGAAGCACCGGAAGGTGAGAGATCTATTAATGAGGTAGTCGAAGACATCAGACGACGTTTGGCTAAGGCATTTTACAATGCTGAAGGCGAACATTACCGGCCAGATAATATGCCGGAATCTGTTAAGAAATACGCCTATCGAAATAGCGCTGGAGAATTTCGCGCCCCCGGAGCTAGTCGCAGTAATAAGGGAAAGATGTATGCAGCCGCCAAGAAGCAGCAGGACAGGCGGAAGGCACGGGTAGAACAAGACCTAGAAAAAATAGCTAAAGCACAGCGTGTTGAATCACCCGGAGAAGCACCAGCTCCTAATGTCAGTCTTAAAAAACTGTCAGACGAAGACTTGCTTAGACTTTGGGGAGAAAATAATACCGGCAAGTACGGTAAACAAATTGCAAACGAATACTCTGCCAGGGTCAAGGCAATGCCATTGCCTGCTAGAGCTGTAGAAGTATCAGACGAAGTATTCAACACCTCTACGAAGTCATTGCTATCCAATGCTCGCGATTCTTGGCGAGCTGGCGATAAGAAAATGATGGATCAATATCTGTACGAATACAGTCGACGTGCTTTCAACAAGAACAACCCCGACAAGAAGGTAAATGCTGTTCGGAGCAAAGTTGTTATAGATCTGATCCGAAGAGAAGTTGCTGACACCATTGGCGATGAAGCAGATGATGGCATCCCAGCAAATGCTAGGGCTAATGTCAGAGAAATACTATCTCATGTAAGCAACCGTAACCCAGAGCGGCAATTATCAGAGAGACGTATGATGTATCGTCTGCTTGCTCTGGCTGGACGAACTCAGCCGGGAGCTGAACATGAGAATCTTGTAACCATTGGAGACATCTATCGTCTGGGGCGTGGTGATGCGATAAGCGGGTTCAGGGAAAGTCCAAGACCACACCACCCTGATTCAGTATTCAGCGATTACAATGATCCAGAGTTCAAACATTTAAGACGAACCGTAAGGGAACTCTCAGAGATGTTAGATAGTGGAGAACCTGACGCAATTCAATCTGGTGTAAGTATGATTATCAGATCTGGCATCTTATCTAAAGATGACATGTCATCACTAATGCGTGAGTACAAACCATTTGGCAAGGAATTTGATCAGGGTGCCAAGAGAATGTACTACAAGAATGTTGGACGCATTGCAGACCTTAGATCGTACCCAGAAGAGCAAGAAGACGCGGCAATTCATTGGCTTGCTTCGGATACTTATGCGCTACTTGATAACAAAGGATCAGAGATTGCTGACCCCGGTTTAATAAATATACAAGACAGAGTAATAGAAGGACTCGCCTATTTGTTTAATGGTGAATTAAAGAACGCGGCAATGAAAGAACAATTCACCATGTTAGATGCGTATGGTGACATGTTCATGCCACTCAGAGTAGGCGGACAGCACCCACTACTAGATGTAATTGGTAGGCGTACTGCAATACCATCTGAGTATTCCGTTGATTATGTAGGACAGCTTTTAGAGTCCATGCACCCAGATAGATTCGACGCGATGATGTCGTTCATCGGTCGTGGCATAGGAAGATCTAGAGGCGGCGCTCCTTTAATCCACTGGCACGGCACTGCAAGCGGATCTATAGAGGCAAACCCGGATTTCACAGTACATCTTTCAGCAGCAGATGCACAATACGGCCCCGGCTTTTATGTAGCTAGTGGGCCTAATGCTAGAAAAGCTGCCGCTATATATTCCACAGGATCTGCGTCACCGAGAAGCTACGAGTTTAGAATTTCCGATGCGATCAAGCGGGGAACATTAACAGAAGAGCAAGGCGCTGAACTTCTGGGTGTTTCAATGGATATGCTTGAATCCAGACGGATGATCAAGCTGAACAACACTTGGATAAGAGAAGTTAAGCGTGGGGAATATTCAGAAGGACATCCTTGGATTGAAACTAGGTTCGAGCCTGCTGATGAAGAAGCTGTGCGTATAGCTCAGTACACATCTAATATACGAAATGCTAGAGATGTAGAAAGATTTGCAACACAGGTACTACAAGAAAACGGTATCGGTGATGAGCCGCATGTTATCCCTATGGTTATTAGATTAAATAACCCAGCAGACTTTAGAACAAATATTTCGTATGACAGCGCGAGTCCACTGATACTGGAGATAAATAAAATAGGCGGAGCATCGGGAGCATTAGATAGCCATGCTCTTCGTATGTTGAACTCCCAATTATCAGAACCGAAAGACGGGGTTGCTACATATAAAGCATTAGTCAAGGCATTCGCGGCAAACGAAAATTCTTTAGGGACTCCCAACGCTAAACAAAGACTGGCACAGTTCCTAGAAGATGAGATGGATTTTGACGGGATGATGTTTACTCATGGTATCTCAGAAGAAGACGGTCTACCAAAACACTTTGATGGGGCATTAGTTTGGAACAAGAATCAAGTAAAGGCAATTACCGCAAAAGAGTTTGACCCATCGTCTGATCACTTTAGTCAGAGCGTTCTTCGACCACGTGGCGATGTCGTTGATGGCGTATCTCCCAACGGGGTACTGATGTCAGCGCATATTGCTAACGCAAGAGCTGGCAACAAGGGTGCTAACTTTGCTCCAATGGGCACAGTCCTTGAAGAAGGCGGCGTTCCTCCGCGTACGGTTGATGCAATGCGTAACATGCTCAAGGGTAAGAAGGCTACTGATACCGACCTCAGAGAAGTAAGGAAGTTCAGCCCAATGCTCCAGCTAAGAACTAACTCTGCTCGTATGAGAGCATGGGGCGCAGACTGGTTTGCCGATTGGGTATCCCCAATAGACGGTCATGGGTTTTACGAGACGCACCACGTATCTTTGGCTGGCAAGATTATGCCGATCATTAAAAGTTTGAATAAGATCTCGTCTGGCCACGGCTCGAAAGGAGCTATGGCACGATGGATGTCCCGTTCAAATCCGCTATCTAGGAATATGTCTGCAGCAGAAGAGAACATAACTAGAGCACTTCGTCGAGCACCGGGAAACTCTTACGAGAAAAAATTGTCCGCCGAAGGCCAAGCAACGCTCGCGGATATAAGGGCGATGTTTGCCAATGAGATACGGGAAATGGAGAAGGCCGGGATCATAACCGGAAAGATAGAAAACTATTTTCCCCAAATTTGGAGTGTTGAGAAGATCCAGGCAAACATGGACTCTTTCAAAACGAGAATGGCCCAGTATTTTGTGCACGAAGCAAATGATCGTGGGGAGAAGATGGATATGGGCAATGCCGTTATTCGTGCAGACGGCATGATAGAGAACCTTCTATCAGAAGATGGCATCAATCTACCCCCAGTTGGTGGAGGCAGCAGAGATAAAGTTACTGACCATATTGATTACCAGAGATTGATTCGTCTTGACCAGTATCCTGAAATGCTTGAAGCGCTGGAGCCGTTTCTTGAGAGCAACCTGAGAGATGTCCTAGTTAAATACCTTGATGGTACGACATCACGAATGGTGTTCCACAACAAATTTGGCGTGAAAAACCACGGGTTCTACGCCTACAAAAAAGTAATTCAGGAAGGGGAGAGCGGTATAGCAGATCTTCTATCGTCTGACTCTATAAAACTCAGGCCAATCAAGGGAAGGATCGGCGGAGAAGGCGTCATCGAACACGCCAACTTCAAGCACAGAATTATCAAAGCTCCATACTCGTCTGACCGCAGACAAGAAGCAGAAGCTGCAGCAGCAGAAGTTCTGAGACTGTATCGTGATCGCGGGAAACTGGCGGCAAGGAGATACTTAGAAGACCTAGTAGAAGAACCTAATCCAGAATGGAGCAAACGAGCCGAGGCAATATCTGAAGGGGTACGCATTGTAAACGATGATGCCGTTATACACGCAGGCGAGCTTGATCACATGGAAGGCACCTTCAATGCTCTCCAAAGAAAGCCAGTTGATGGTGGCAGTCGGTTCTTTGAGTCGCAGCACAAATTCTCTAAAGCCGCCCGTAACTTTACAGCAGTAACACTACTAGGCTGGACAGCTTTAACATCTACCACTGACCCAGTATTGCCGATGATTAGATCAGGCAGTATGAAGGCATGGTATCGAGGGATAAGGGACTGGGCCAAGAATCCAAACTACCGAGACATGATACGAGAGTCTGGTATCGCTATAGAAAACCTCGTGCATGAACGTCTGGTACACCAGTATGGAGTAGACGGATCTAAATTAGCCACGTCGTTCTTTAATGCTACGATGCTTACCCCGTGGACTCAGATGCAACGTGAGTGGGCTGGTCTGATAGGATTTAACTGGCTGAAGGCAGAACAAAAGAACTACTGGCAATACGGTAAGGAACACCGCCTAGGTAAAAAAGCATTTAGGATTCTCAAGTCTTACGGCTTGGATCATCTCACCCGTGACGGCGCGTATCAGCTAGACACGCCTGCAGACATTGGCAAAGATGATGCACTAAAGATGGGCTTGATCAAATTCTCCAACCAGTCTATATACACACCGAATCCAAATGACATACCACTATGGGCGCAGACACCAATAGGGGCAATGATGTTCCAGCTCAAGTCGTTCCCCATGATGATGGGTCGCATGGTCGGTGGCCGCAATGAAACCAGAGGCATCATACAAGAAGCATTTTCTAAAAAAGATGGTGCCCGTAATGTAACTCCGTTACTCTACTTCTTAGCAATAGCTCCGTGGTTTGGTGCAGGCTCACTGGCTTCAAAGGACTACGCGCAAATGCGTGGCGGCGAAGACCAGAGAAGCTCGGCCCTGAGAGATCGTAGGCTGTCAAAGAACCTCGAACATCTAGGCGTCGATGACATTACGATAGACGAAATTGCTGACCTCCTTGGATACAACCCCGATCTTCACCCAGACCGAGACGCATGGCTAGGTCATTACGTTGAAGGCTTTGGTCATCTTGGGGGTCTATCCCTTGTCGGTGAACTGATGCACAGTGCCGCCGCTAACGCTGATAACGGTGCTTACGGATTGAATCGAATGATGTCTATGGTTATGGGGCCGTCATTCGGACATCTGATTGGCTTCGGTACAGCCTTCCAAGGACTACATTCTACGTTAGTTGGTGATGAAACCACCGGAGAAAGACGCGCTGGAGTTCGGGAAGTAGCCGCTCGCATACCCGTCTTGGGTGGCGTAAGAGCCTTCAGAGAAGGCATAACAGATATGATAGCTGGACAACCAACCAAGAAGAGCGGTGGCTCGTCTAGTGGTTGGGGAAGTTCTTGGTCAAATAGCTGGTAAGAAAGACAACGAAGATAAAAACGATTTCGGCTTTGCCGCTTTAATGATCGTTCTGATTCTCGCTATCCCCCTTGTCCTTGTCTTCTGGGCTAACTGTATTCTTTTGGGCGAGGTCTGCTAACTTCTGGTTATGATCCTTTAACCACTCCTCGTATTCGTAGAGCGTCATACCAAACTTATCTCTAAACCATTGAGGCCAAGTTACGCCTAGCTTGGGAGTTCTCTCGTATCTATGTTTACGTGCAAACCTAGCGGCATGGTGCCTTATACGCATTTGATCACGGTCGTATTCTTCCTGATCAAATGACATGCTTCATCTTAAATCCCCACGCTTCCCGTGCGCTCGGCTCTTTCAGCAATACTTCTGCATCCAGATCTTCTAGCTCCTGCTCGGTCTCGCTTCTATTTCTCAGCAAGTGTCTGATCTTGTCTCTTGCCTTCTGGACCTGATCATCGTGTTTCCCGTTTGCAAGCCATTGTATTCTGGCCATAACACTATCAATCTCTACACGTAAGACCGATAACTCTTTCCGTTTGTTTCGTCTGGCAATGATAGATTCATTCCAGTCGTCTATATAGTTCTGCACGTCTTCTTTCTTATCTGTTTTTGAGAACATTATTCTTTCTCCAATGGGTAGTACGGCGCATACTCAGAACAAGTTTCTTCTGCTGGAACATCGTGCGCCAAACACCACCACTTTTTATGACTGTTAGGCTTATCCACAGGCACGGAGTTTTCACAAGTGACACATGATTTAGGAATATCAGACGGGTTCCAGCAAACATTTCTGCGGAAACACATCTTGCAACGCCAGTCGTCTGGGTTATCTGATATTTTCCTAGCTTGGTTACGCATCACTATGTCTACTTTGTGTTGTAGATTTGCGTAAAAGAATTCATCGAACTTAATAAATTCAACGTGGTATTCAGATGTGTTCTTGTTGTAAGCAATAAAGAACGCCGTCTCAAAACCACCTAGGCCCATCATCATCTGACATTGGGCCACGTATTTAGGGTGGCTCTTGGCCACACCATTCTTCTTAAAACTTTTCCAGTTGCGATCATTCATGGACTTAACTTCTAACAAATAAAGCTCGTCATCAAGCACAACCTGACCATCTGTGTGTGCTCGCAAATGACCACCGCGATCTGTTAATTCGTACTGGCGGCCAGTTAAATGATCTTTCTCTAGTACATCTAGCCCTGACGCTTTGAGATCTTTGATTACAAGGTCTTCAATCTTGTGGCCGAGAGCAAAAATTCTGAGGGTCTTGGGGCGTATAGTATCTTCCGGGTATCCGCGAAGCGAGTACGCTAAGTAGGCTTCACAGTCGGTCCCAACAATTGAAGCCCCTATATACTGACGAGGCGCGGATTTCCGCGCCTCAATCAGATCTATTTTCTCTATGATTTTTTCTATAGGCATAAAAAAATGGGGGCGGCGAACCGCCCCCGTGGTTTAGGCGAAATTTAATTCGTCATTGAATAGATGCGAATCATCATCAGGCGAGGAGGAGACGCCAGATGACGTAGGAGGTATCGCACCGTTCGCCTTGAAATACTGCTTAACTTCTCGCTTAGGCCCGTAAACTGTTCCAGTTCTTGGATCTTTGCGTTCCTTACTCATACCAACAGCAACACCAACACGTAATCCAGCCAAGGATGTAATGTCTCCCGGCTTGTTGGGGTTTTCGTGCCCACCAAATTCTAAGATGGCCTTGAGTTTCTCTCGGCCAATTTTCTGGGCGATGTCACTTTCGTTCTGGATATTAAGCCAGTCAGTTATCGAACCGCCACCGCTCTCATCTCTGAACTCGACCTTCAGTTGCCTGCCCTTACCGCTTTTCGTCTTCACGATCTCAGCGTTCGTCAACTGGCAACTATAGTTACCGGGTTCCAGAATAGCACTACCACCACGTACATCTACATCCGTAAGATTCAAATCTGCAAACGATGTCCACTCACTCATGCCGCTTTCTCCTGTTTATGTTTGCGTTTTTGCGCTTCGACGACTTTGCGCTTTGCCGTTTCAACCCATTTCTCGTATTCGTCATCAGGCATAGCCATCCGATCAAACAGAGACATGATGTTATCGCACCGCTCTACTGGCCGTAATCTATTCCGAGGATCTCGGACCTTACCATGCCACCCCTTTACTTCTTCGGTAATTATAAAGCGTTCTACCTGTACTTGTGGGGGATCACCGGATGTTCTACGGATACCACACAGCACGTGATCAAACAGGGCGGGGACTTGTTTAGCCACCTTCTTTGACTTCAACAGTGGCCAGTAATGTGTCTGATCATTATCATCTTGCTCTTCTGCGGCAAGTGCAGTCACATAAATGTGCATCGGCAAATCTCGGACATACTTCATTGCCCCAATTATTTGTGTGCTGTGTGCCCCGTACTTCTCAAACCCGTTGCTCCCGAATTCTTCTTCGGCCCAAGCCATACACCTGTCCGATAACTCAGTCAGGCTATCTATACAAAGCCACTTGTATTTGTGCTTCTTGAATTCCGGGGTGTTGATCATCTTGATAATACCCTTAAATGAGTACACACCATTTTCCGGGTCATGCGGATTACCCCTCTCTCCGTCCCAAGTGGAGAAATCAAGGTAATCAATCCCACAATCTTCGATTGATTTAAGACCCGCCTCACCACTTATGATAAATCCGGGGCCGAGAGATTCCTGCAAATATCTACACTGATATGTCTTGCCGAACCCATGATGGGATATAAGTAATGTTTTTGATGCTGACGCTACACTGCCGTCATTCGCTTGCTTCGGTTTGAACATGTATGCTCCTACATTTTTTGAACCGAGACTTTTGCCCCGGCTCTGGTGACGGACAACGCGGCTTTCAAATCGTCTTTCGCTTCCTTATCGAGCTTCTCATACGCCGTCCTTGAAATCGTATAGGTTTTCTTGATAAACGCGGGTGGCTCAACGCCATACATATCACGTAGAATTCTTGTATCCCACGCCCACCTATCGCCCCGCTTGAGAGTAACTAGATACCCATCGTACTCTTGTATGTATTCCCCTATATCTGTGGGGAACTCTTCTACTAATTGGCGGTCTATCTCTTCTAGTCTTTCGGTTGCTACCTTGATCCCCGTGGCTACGTTGATTCTTTCGTGTGCTAATTTAGCAACCGGATCTGCCAATGTCGTTGGTGCTGGTTCTGGGGGTTTTACCGAGGCCGCTTCTGGCCGCTCCAAATAACCCCAGTCTTCTTCGTCGTGCATGGCTTCCCTCCAAACCATATTGTGGATGACATTTTACTTGCAGCAGTGTATCATATACCGAACAAGATATGAAGAAAAAGATTTTTAATGTTGCGCGACTGGTGGCAGATATGGGGGGAGCCGCCACCATCTCGGCTCTCATTGGCACCCCTCGAACAGCTCCGTACAGGTGGATTAGGCACCGATATATATCAAGTCGGATGCTCGAAGCATTGAAATTCCACTACCCACACTTAAACTTTGACGATTATTTCGAGGAAGACTATGGCAATGACGAGCAAGACGGAACCAGAAACCTCCATTGAAACACTAGATTCAGCACTTGAATATCTTGAGCGGGGATGGTCCATCATCCCCGTCCGCGTCTCTGGTCAGGGCAAAAAGATACCACACATCAAGTGGAAAGAGTTTCAGAACAGAGCGCCCACGCCAGAAGAAGTAGAGAAATGGTTTGAGATGTGGCCAGATACAGGGATAGCCCTAGTAACTGGTAAGATCTCCGGCATATATATAGTCGATTGTGACACTATAGAAGCACAAGAAGAAGCGGAACGCCTTGGCCTTCGTACGCTGATTAAATCCCGCACACAGCGTGGCAAAGAAGGGTGTCATCTCTACTTCGAGCACCCCAGAGATGAGAAGATCCGTGGTAATCGAGTTGGAAGTAACGCAGACGGAATAAACTGGCCAAAGATAAATGGCTTAGACTTCAGGGGTGACGGCGGTTACGCATTATTACCGCCCTCTAAGGGTTACACGTGGGACATCCCGTCTGGCATTGACTCAGACGACATGTCGATCTGGAAAGATCCTCAAAACCCCACCCCCGCCACCTCCTCCACCACCGCCTCCACCGTTATAGACATCGCTACTGGGGAAGAGTTCGATCTATCTTCCTTAGACCTGTCTGACATTTCGGCCAAGAACCACATACCTGAGTGGGATAAGACACATGACTATGTCCGAGAGAGCTTCCCAAGCACTCTAAAAATACCATCGGGACAGGGTAACGCTAGGAACGACCGTGTCATGCGACACATCAGCGACTCTATTTTGCGTGGCTTTTGGGGGGACGAACTTCGGGCCAAGGGTCGATCATTCATGCGGGAATTCTTTGAAGACCCCCTGCCGGAAGCGGAGTTCCTTGCTACGGTTGCCAGTATGGAGTCGGCAGAACGTAGGAATCACCCGGAGAGATTAGAGAAGCACGAGACTACGGCACCCCCAAGCTCTGACGTAACTCTATTGTCAGAGATAGATGCGTCACGCCTTATCGCGGAAGCATCTAGCCGAGCCTATATAGTTGAGCCGTGGTTGTGGCCGGAATCCATCACCCAAGTCCACGGTTACTCTGGCTCTGGTAAAAGTATGTTTCTTCAACACGTTCTATACGCAGTATCCACGGGACAAGATCGGTTCGGCCCCTTCTTCCTAGGGCGCAGAGCTAGAGTGTTGTATCTGGATTTTGAAATGGGCCGTGGAACTATTGGGTCTAGGCTACAGATATTGCAGAGTATGTATGGTTCTAGCAACAACACCTATCAAGTATGGGCACCGTTCTCTGATGAAGACATGGATCTCAAGAAGAGAGAGGGGTTGAACAGGCTAGATTCTGTAATAAGAACAGCCAATCCAGAAATTGTCGTTGTTGACACCAATCGCTCGGCCTTCGTAGGGTTGGAAGAGAACAGCGCAGAGGGATGGTCATACGTTAATCGAGTGTTGCTTCGCTTGAGGGATATGGGACTGGCCGTAATCTCTGTGCACCATAGCAATAAGCCGGGTGAATCTGGACTAGGTCGGGAAGCCGGATCAACCGGACAACTGGCTATACTAGACACACAGATAAGAGTTGCCCAAGTATACGAAGATGAAGCAACTGCCAAGCAAAACGCAGGGATCTGGGACTCTTCATATACCAGTCCTGTATTCCCTGCTATGGCTAGATCATTGCCGGAAGGATTTGATTTGCAGATGGTATTGGAACTGCGCTACCGTAAGGTCCGTGAGTGGACGGAACACCATGAGTGGGGGCAATGGGTTGGTTTTGCTGTGAACCACCAAGATGGTAGCCGAATCGTAGTCGGCAGTCGTAGCCCAAGACAGAAGGCTCAGGCGTTAGCGTCTCAGGGGATGGTGCCTGCAGAAATTGCACAAACTTTGCACAAACCCATGAAGGCAGTGAAGGAGTGGATCAGTTGAGACTAGCCCATGCAGACTTTGCACGTGGCGCAAGGTATGGGAACCTCAGTATTGTGAGAAGATGCTCGGCCCCAAAATCAGTTGGGGCCAAGCGTGGAAAGAGATACTGGCTGTGTCGTTGTGACTGCGGGAAGACTGTCGTTACTCGTACAGATCAGCTAACGAGTGGCAGAAAGACATCCTGCGGGTGTACATAACTGCCACACTAAATGCCACCCCTTGTTAGAGCGAACATAATAACCGCTCCGATTACTACTCCCAGATAGAACTTCTTACTTGTTACTATTCTCTTCAGTACATTTGGTTCATCGTAGCTTGTCATAAGATTCTCCTATGATGTTGTGTATGTTTCCCGCCTTGCTTCTACCTCTTTCTTTTTCCTGACAGCTACAGAGGCACAACTTATACAGATAGGCATCTGCCCCGGCATTGTCTTTTGTCGTCCAAAGGCAGAGGTATGTCTGTCTCTCCCACATTTCCGACACTTTTTAGTCCACCCCATAGTAGACGCCATTAACTTGTCTCCGATGAGTTATCGACGGTGGATTCATCGTGGTTGTCACCACACTCAGTAGTATCTCCAGTGCATACATCGACACCAGATGTTGAGTCACCCACTTCAACACACCCGCCAAGAAACATCACCCCAAGACACATAAACAGAAGATACTTCATTGCTTGTCCTCAAAGTTTACTGATAATAGAAAGCCATCTTGCCCAACTCTGGTGTGCATAGAGCACCCCTCAAGAAGAATAAGAATGACAATAAGAATAACCACACCAAGCCAAGAACCTACTATTCCCGGCCAACTGGCAAACCAAGATAAGAATTTACTCATGCTCCCTCCGATTTGAAGGCTCGAAAAGCCGTGTAACTGTTACATCTGTTTAACTGTAGATCGTTCCGGCGACCCCAAAGGGGAGTCGGAACACAGGTACTGCTCCCTGCTGTAGCTCCTAACGGCTTTTCGATTTTGCCCGAACACTGGCCACCAGTCAACCTTGGGTGCTTTCCCCTGTATTTTCTGGTATTATTCGCGCCCAAGATGCCCAAGAAGATCATGGTTACAGACCATGATATGCAGTGGTTGCGAGATAACCATAAAAATTACCGCTACCCAGAGTTAGCCGACAAGATCGGCGTATGTACTGATACCCTGAAGAGAATATTAGTAAGAGAAGGATTACAAGATTTCGCAGGCGCTAAGTATCAGGTCAGTAGAGCAAGTAAGGCGAACCAGAAATGGGCGCGTCCTTGTATGCGTTGTAAATCCATCCGCCCCCGCCCCAAGTGGCAGTATATCTGCGACAAGTGTAAATCCCACGACAGCTACGACCCGTGGCTAGACTAACAGCTCGCGGATCTAAGGCTAAAGGGGATCGCTTCGAGCGAGAACTGGCCACCTATATCAACGAATCAGTAGGTACTAATGCAGTACGTGCACCATTGTCTGGCGGCGGGTCAGTCTTTGCCAGTGGCGGCGCGGATCTACTCGGTGTCCCCGGTATGTTTATAGAGGCCAAGCGGGTCGAGCGTCTGAACTTCCATGACGCCATCAGACAGGCCGAAAGAAACAAAGCAGCCACTGGCTGCCCAGATATTCCTGTTGTTATTAACCGCAAGAACCATCAGACGACCGGAGAATCTCTATGTGTTCTTCGATTGGACGACCTGCTGAACCTGTATCGTTACTATCTACAAAGGGACGTGGACTACTCGGAGAACAAGGAAGATGCGGTCATTGAAGTTAGTGGACACGGGCGACAAAGTAGTAGGAAGGATTTTGAACCAAAACGAACAGGTCGCCGGGTCAGCACTTTGTATGATCGACGATCTCAGGGAGCAGATTAAAGATGGGGAGATTAAAGGAGTTGCTGTTGTCGTTATCAATCAGGATGGAAGCACCGCATCTTGCTGGTCCTCTGGCTGTGCTAAGGAAAGCTACAAAACAATCGCGGCTTTTGATTTCCTCAAGATGCGATTCATGGAAACCATGTTTGATTACTAATGGAGAAGTGCAAAGAGAAACACCCATTGGTATGCGTCGAGTGGGTAGATGCAGATCAACAGTCAGGGTGGTCTGAGTATGATCCTAAAGAACCAGTATGGATAATGTACACGTATGGATTACTTGTCGATAAAACAAAGCACTGGATTGTACTGGCCGACACCCACTTACCGCCAGACAGTTGGGGTGGGATTAACAAAATCCCAAGAAGATCTGTTAAAAAGATCGAATCAATCTTGCGATCCGCAACATGCTATCGCGAGTTATCGGTGGTTAGGGATAAAAACATTGGAGGCTCATCAGACGAGCCACCAGTTGAGCCACCAGTTGAACCGTCTAAGGGATCTAAGGGATTCGTGGCCCCCTGAATGGCTCCTGAAACACCTGCATCTATCAGACGATGGGAACACTTCCAACAGATGCTGAACAGTTTATGCTAATAGAGCATGTCAGACGACGATGTATCTTAGAGGAAAGGGATGATAATATTTCTTATATAAGGATAATATAATTTATTATGGCAGGATACGGCAGTGCCCCACCAGACGAGAGCACAGGTACGCCCGGAACTTTTGGTCAGGGCTGGGGTCAGACGCTTTATAATCTACACAACACCAGCAAAGATGCGCTGGGAGAAGTTGGTAAGGCCGTCCAGTCAGTATACGAAGTCGGGTCTGGCCTAGTCTCTGAGTACAAGCAACCAATAGTAAAGTCAGTAAAGGAAGGGTGGGGTAAGCTAGTATTCGGGGTGGGTGTCGCTACTGTAGGAGCAATGGACATGCTTAATAATAGTAGAACAGAACTAGGTGGTAAGTGGGGAGATGCGTGGGGTAATACAAAGAAAACTTTTAGTGGTTCCGCCGACAACCCACTTGGCATAAGGATACCGGACAATATCCGTTTTCAACAGGCACTGGATCACAATGACAGATTGCGCCACAGAAATTACCCCGGCGGTGACAGTGGTGGTCAGATGGGTAACTTCCCAGAGTGGAATCCAGACCCATCAATGATAGAGTACCGTGGTCAAAACATACCACGCGAGCCAGTAATTCCGGCGGGTGTTTACGACGTTAGAAAACCGCTCGAAGATGAGCGCAACATAAGGTCAGACATAGCGGGCTATGCCACTGGCCGTAGCGGTAGCTTCCCCTTGGGGTTAGGCAGGGGTAAGCGTTCGGGGAATATAAAGTATTAGGGGTTAGCCACCCCTAAACTGGGTAACTCAGATGAGACACCCACTCTTCCCATACGATGTCCTCCCAGAGCCAATCTCTGGCGAGATGGAGAAATATATTTCGATGGCGTTACCGAAACCGAAGCCGCAGATGATGAGTGCACCTGAACTGCAGGCCCGACTCTTAAACGCCAAGACTAAATCAGACGCCATAGATGCCTTTGCAACATGGGCATCTCAGACGGGAGCTTTTTCTGATATTGACCGTAAGTTGTGGGACAAGCTCCAGACATGGCGCTCGCCGAGAAAAGCATCGGGGAGTTAGGAGAGCTTCGCTTCTGTGCCAATGCTCTTGAAAGAGGCATTGTCGTTTGCACTCCGTTCGGAGACAACTGTGCGTACGATGCCATCACAGAATACAATGGCGTCACCAAGCGCGTACAAGTAAAGGCGTCTACGAAACGCGATATGTCTAAACGTAACTCAGATCTTACAGACTATTGGGGGTTTACAATAACGAAGGGGCTTTCGGGGAAGGTTGATTACAGCGCAGACGATTTCGATGTGCTTGTAGCGTACATCATCCCGCACAACATCACGTTCATCATCCCATCGGATGATCTATTCGCGAGCGTAAGGCGCAAGCTGTCGTTAAATCTATTGACGGAATCGAAATGGGCGGGGTACAACGAGGCGTGGGAACATCTGAAGATGTAGGTTGTGAATGCAACGGCGCTTGTTGCAAGCGCATCAACCTAGAGACTAACGAAGTAGAGGCGTGTCATTACCTGACAGACGATAACCTATGCTCGATCTATGAAGATCGCCCCATCGCCTGTCGCATTGCCGAGTACAACACATCTGAAATGACAGCAATGCACTGTTACTTGTGCACGCTGTCACTAAAGATGCGTGTACCTGTGCCGGTATTGTTAGACCATCTGAAACAATCAGACATCACCAACTAATCGGCCAAACTCTGGCCAATCAATGTCGTCTGACAGAGAATAATCAGCTTTGGGTGTCGGATGTTCCATACCTTTCGGCAACGGGCCTAACCCTCCGGTACTGGCTGTATGTACTGGCTCCCAATGGGGGCGTGGCGAACTAATCACATCTTCGACAACATCAATCATGTTATCTAAGACGTGTATGTGGCCCCGGTCATCCGGCTCCTCGCCTGTCCAAGTCATTTCGCCTTCTAATGTGTAGCCCCACGGCTCCATAAAGTTTTTAACTATGTACTGTAGCCATAGATGCCACTCGTAAAACTTCTCCCCTTCATCCCACTCAATCGCTTTCCCATTTGCTGTGGGAATCCAGTGACACCACAGTCCGGGCTGAGTATGTGGAGATCTGTTGTAATCAATAAGGCCACGCTTCTCATCTTTGTCAAACACGAGCGGGTCATCTGACATTAGCCCCTCACTGTAAACAAAGTATTCTCCTTCGCTTCCGATAGTCAACCCAACATTTTCTCTAATCGGGTCAGGCACTGCCACTAATGCTGAGTGATTGCGTGCCATGTGTCTTACTTCTGCAAATCTTTGGAGGTATAGCTTTTCCGGGTCAGTCAAAGGCCCGTTCTTTATATCTATCTGCCCACAGAACCACGTTGTGTACCCCATTAGTGTCTCTCCTCTTGTGAACTGCGTTCAAATTCTTCATCGTCTATCTGCTCAACCGAAACAACTCTCAAACTTACTGGCCCACACTCGCCGTCCCCACACCTTACATCCATGTGTATCTTGACTGCAGTATCTATGGCATCTGTTTCGTCTGACGCCGGTACAAACAACTCAATCGTTGACTGATCTTCGATCACAACCTTGTATCTTGAGTGTTCAATCATCTGAATTCTCCGTTAATCGAGCGTTTAATAAGTCGCCCCATTGTCGTGCAGTTGCGGGGCAAACTATCCATATTGCGTCCCAAGGCAGGATGTCTTTCGCTATTTCATCAGCAATCTCGAAGTCTCCGCAATCTCCAAGTGCGTAAAGTATTCCATCGCCCCCCAATGCAAACCATTGACGGTCTGCTGACTCACCCGGCATGAGCGCCTTTGAACAAGGCATTATTTGTACGTCAGTCATCGCTCCCCCTTTAAGTAGTCAAAACATAACTGTGATACAAGAAAATCTAACTCATCGTGCGTCTTGCTCCAATCAAACTCGGCTTCGAGGTCATCACAAACCTTTTCCCAAAGGTCATTCTCCACCGTTGTATCCTCCTCTATCGGGAAGAAAGTTTCCTTGTCCCACCATGCAATTACAATCTCCTCGTCTGGCTTCAACTCTTGCAACTGTTTTATCGCCTCGCTGACTCTCATTATGATTCTCCCCGTGCTTTGTTGATCGCTTCTTGAGCGTGTTCGATAGAGCGTTCTTCTTCGGTTAATCGTAGGTCACCATCACAATCCTGATCGACAATGAACGATGAGAACATAGCTGTTATGTCAATCAAAGCATCAAGCAATCGTGGTGCACTGGCTACAAGATGTCCCACTTCGTGCTGATCTTGGGGGTCAACCTGTGCTGTTATCCTTGCGACTGCCGCATGTGGGGGAGTACCTATGTATCCCGTCTGATGGTCGTAAGTCCAACGTGTTTCTGGATTCATATCATTCTCCAGTAACTGACGTAGTAAAGGATTGGCTTGAGTGCGTGCATAAATCCCAACACAAAGATTGATGTCATAAACAGAACATCTACCCCTGATAAGACACACTCGTACCTGACCTGTGTGATGCTGTCCTCTCCTTCTTCACCACCTATGGCCTCGAACTGAGGGTCACACGCCGGTATCTCTCGGCAAGCCCACAACATTACCTTCCATCTGCGCTTCATGTGGCACCCCCGATTACTGCCTCGAACTCATCCCAATCTGAGTCGGAACTTATCGGCGCTGTCAGTGTTCGGACAGGCGTAGCCTCGTTTAAGTCATTACGCAACTCAACAGAGAGAACATTCTCTCTCTGCCATGCCTTCCCACCCTTCTTCTTGTTCTGGCCGAAGCGAAAGGTAAGCATGTGTTGTTCTTCCTTGTCTCCGTGCTGAACAAATACATCATACTGTCGGTAGTAACTGTGGTCGAAGAACTTGTTTTCCCGGTTGGCATACTCGCTCTTGATGGTGACTCGTTCCCTGCCGTATGAGTGCGCCGATCTTATTTCCGCAACAGCCCCATCACCCATTCGTGATACAGGTTTGGGATTATCTTTGCGGAGCATTATCCCTGATGCCTCGGCCTTGAATACTTGTGCCATAAAAACCTCCTGATTATGGATGGCATCGGGGGCAGGGCGAACCATACCCCCGACATGTGGGTTAATACTTACGCGGCTTTTACTGGAACATGGGACTTCGCTTCTTCGAGGCACTCCGCAAACTTCTCCCATACACCCACCGGAGATACATCATCGAACCTGTGCACCGTTCCACCTGACTCCAACTCGAACACCTCTCCTACATCTTGGCGACACAGAGCATATCGTCTGTCGGGCCACTTAACACCGATGACTACATACTCATCGTCTTCAAGGTTCGCCTTCGTGTCACGGATAAAGTTACCTTCCAGTGCATACGGCCCCTTCTGGCCCTCGTCTACACCCTGCACCTTCTTAATCCAGAACGGTGTGTTACCACCACGCCCCTTCTTCATCCCCAACATTGGCCCGATCAACTCACCGAGTTCCTTCTTCTCGGCCTTGTTCATGCCACCTACCATCTTGACGATCATCGCTACTGATTTACTCATACGACCTCCTTCATTGCCAGTTGTGAGTTTTCTCTCATCACCTTCTTACCCCTTCGAGTAATCTGGTATCCATAAACACCGTTACGCTGATGGTCTGACACAGTGTGCATCCGTCTGACCAACTTAGCTGTCACCATAGGACGAAGTACGTTCGTCTGAATTGCCCCATGACTTCTGTAACTCTCATCCGAGAGCACGGCAATCTCTTTTGTTGTCATTGGCTCCTCGTACTTGGACAACAATTCAAGATAGCGGTACTCTTTCTCAGTGAGCACGATATTCTCCTTCATCAGACGATGCTTTCTATAGTGTCCTGAGTTGATCGGGTCACCTGATGGACGACCTTGTGGCTTGAGCACAGCAGTGCGTGCAAAATCCTCCACTGCTTTCTTGAGTCCGGGCAGAGGCTCGTCCACCTTGTTACCTTTAAGCGTGGCAACAAACTGCTTTGGTTTCGTCAGCTCCGTAACCGCCACCTCAAATGACAGTCCGGGTAGTACAGCAGGGTGACCAACCCCATCAGACGGCACAACCAGGATGTCTCCCTTGCGTGCCTGAAGATCTCTCTCAAGCGTGACCGCTACTACATCATGTTTAATTTTGAGTTGCATAACTTACTCCGAGGTTATGATGGGCAGGAAATGACCATGCTTGTCATAGTCACCGTTTTCGAGCGCTTCAACGAGCCACTCGCTTAACTTCTTAATGTCTGCTTGTCCAAGGTGTATACCTAACTGTTGCTCGAACAACGCAGTCACTTCATCATCCACGTACTGGGCCATATCTTTCAGCAACAACTTGTCGATATTCAACTGGCCGTCACGTGAGTTGTCTTCGCAATCATCATTGATTGTCATATCCAACGCAGTGCGTGGGTCATAGGTTGATTTGTAGTTGTATGGCTGAGTGGTAGACCTTCCGAACATATCCCTGTTCGATGCGTTCCAGTCGTAGGGTTCATCGTTGTACACATACGGTGCACTGTTGGGGTTATACCGGGTGGTGGGCTGAGTGCTTGACTGCCACCATTTGTTACCCGTGGTTGGTTGTGGTTTGGGTTTTGGAGTATCTTCAAACAGGTCGTCGAGTGCCTTGGACGTAATGGCATCGACTTGTTTGTTCTCTCCCTTGCTCTCTTTACTCATGGTTGCTTCTCCATTTGCTGTTGAACTTGTCTGCACACCTGTCTCACGGCTCGTGTATCTCCGTGACGTATGCCCCTTCGCTTTACTTCCTTGGCTACACGTATCCAGAATTCCCACGGTCGCTTCGGCCAATGCTGTAGCCAATCGCTGTCAATGGTTCCGACCGAGCGCCGTGCTTTACGCGGCAACGCTTACGCGACGATCAAATACCTTCATCAAGTCGCTGTTGTCTGGCATATACCGCTCGTTGATTAACAACTTACCCAACTCATCCATCGTAGCCTTGGGCAAATCTTCCAACTCATTGATTACTTGCCACCGTGGATAGAACTGTTGCACAGCATCGGACATGATGCCGATACCAACTACGTCTGCTCCGCCACCCTCTATCATGCTGACTACATCACGAAGGTGCCCATTAAGATGGCTGTATCCGTGGTCACAGTGACAGGCAGGGTATCCGTCTGACAACGTGACAAAGATCTTACGTTTGGATGCACGCTTCTTCAGTCTGCCCCATGCCTGTATAAGCGCATCACCATCACTGTTGTTACCGCCTGCACACTCAGCGATGGATGACATTGCTCCTCTGGCATCATACAAACGCTCATCGAAGTCCTTGAACACATACATATCAAGAGGCTCCCAACGTGACCAATCACCTTCTGGCGGGTCGAATCTCACCGGGTCGTTCTGCAGATGCCCAGATGTGTTGTTGAAT
>Ga0315318_10000057_pt1 | contig 41546 bp, 46 predicted proteins | sample M1200m3416metaG_FD_203703 | JGI IMG/M metagenome (GOLD analysis project Ga0315318, IMG submission 203703) | Ammonia-oxidizing marine archaeal communities from Monterey Bay, California, United States - M1 200m 3416 | ecosystem: Environmental > Aquatic > Marine > Coastal | place: USA: California... | reverse complement strand
TGGCTTGAGATTTCCAAGGGGAATATCGCGCTTAAAGAGGAGTTCGCCAAACCTGCTCCCACCGAGCCTGAAACATGGGAGGATTACTATGAGTTGCTTCCTAAAAAATTCAGGAAACATGTAGATAGTCGCAGAACCCCCAAAGGGAAGTTAGAGACAGCTAAAAGATTGTATGAGCTGCATACCAAACAACTTGCGGAAGCTGAGTATGTCTCTGAGGCTGCTCCCGAAGAAAAAACGCGGACACCTGAACGGATTAAAAACCATGAGAAGGCGGCGCGTACCCAACTCAATCAGAGCGAAGGCTTAGAAAGGCTGTCCCACGCATTTCTCCTAACGAAGAATCCTAGATTTAAATTCACGAGTGACGAGTTTCGGGACGAAATAAACGAGATTATTAAGCAGGCTGAAGAGGAAGGATATGAATTCGAGGATATGGTAGGCAAGTATCATATCGATACTATGACCGCCAACGCAGAATTTAAAAACGCCACTGAGGAGAATTCACATCTAAGGAAAACAGACAAAGAGCACGCGGTCATCGCCGGTCAAACTTCTGCCAAAATATCCAAAGACGGCAAGCTTGTGAACGTGCCCAAGCTCAAAGTTGTCGTTTTTAATGAAAGAGGAAAAGACGAAGCCGCCTTCGCTAAGAGGAAGGAGGAGGCGGCAAAGGCAGAGCCTGAGGCTACTCCTGCAGAGGAACCCGCATACGAGCCACCCTTAGACGATAACATACCCTTCAGCCGTAAGAGAAAGCGATCTTCGGATGGACTTTCTGCTGAGTTATTCCAAGAGAAATATCCCGGCTCTAAAGAGGAATTTCTAAAATGGAGGGAGATACATAAGGCAGCATTTGATGAGTTCGCATTACTGGATTCCGGGTTGCAACAAAAATATATTGAGGCAGGCAGGCTGCTGAATGAGGCAGAGGGATTGGCTGGCATACACGCGTTTGGTGACGTAGGGTTTCACAATCGCATCCCTGCCTCATTATCAAGGAAACTCAACAAAGCATTAGACGCCTTGCCTGACGTTAAGGAGTTGAGTTTAGCCGAAATTGCGGCATTAAGGGATGCCCATGTCGGGAAAAAGTCTCTCATTGAGGAAGATGACGGGTACGGACACCTTCAAATCACTAAAGAATCAGAAGAAGCGTATCAAGCGAGAGTCAATCGTTCCACTGATAAAAAGATACTAAATTCGTTACGCAAAGACAAAACACGTTCCCCGATGCTGAAACACGTTGCAGCATCAAAGGCAAAATACCCTCAACTTGAAGATGACTTAGGTATCAGTGAGAGCTTTGGCGAGGGCGACACCATTGAGGGCGGCATACCCTTCAGCCGTAAGAGAAAGCGGTACGAAGGGTTGCAGCAGGATGACTTCTTTAAAGCCCTGCCTGCACCTAAGGAGATTGAGACGGTCCTTTCGCTAAAGGCTAAGGCTGATGATTTAAGGGCTAGGATTAGCAATCTTCCAAAGGTATCCAAGAAGCAGGCTGGGGAATTTATGGCAACCGAAGAGGCTGCCGAACCCGTTAAGGGGGCCGAACCTATTGCTGAGGTTACGGAGAGGCTTGCAGGCGGCGAGGTTAAAGTGTCAAAGGGGGAACCCGGAACACGAGAACACCTAACCCGCCAATTAAGTATTATTGAATCTCAGATTGAATCCCTAGAGGCTCCACTGCCTGAGGAGATTGATACAGCAGAGAAGCTTCAGCTTGAGATTGATCGTGTTAACGAGAAGTACGATAAGGCTAAGTCCGTAGAAGAGGTGGGGCTGGAGTTGGAGATGGTTTCCCCAACAGAAAATGTTCGTTCAAGAATATCCGTGTATCGCGGGTTAGTGGCTAGAAAGAAAAGAATAGAGCTGCAGCTAAAAAGGAAGCCAGATGCCGAAGCGAAGAAGTGGCTTGAGAAACAGCTACTGATTGTAGAGCACGACTTGGCAGACGTTACTGGTGCCTTGGATAGCGAGACTCGCGCAAGGGATTTGAACAAGGATGAAAGCCAAGAAATATCAGGCTCAAAGAAGAGGGGCGGCATCGAGAATGTTTTATCCCTGACTCCGACTGAAGCTGAAAGAGCGATGGGGCTTAACCTTGAGAACTCGGAGGATGCTAATATAGGAACCCCTGAGAATCCGATCCTTGTTCCCGAACGAACCAGATGGGTGAACAACATTGAGGGCCGTAGCAGGGTGACTGAACCATCCGAGGGAACTGAGCTTCAGGGTTATCCTTCTTGGCTTGAGAAGCTGAGGAGAAACGCAATCAGCATGGCATATCGCTCACTCAGCCAGCTTGCCATGTATGATAAGGATGGTCAGTTCCTTTATATGCGGAAGTCTGCTTCAAAGGATATAGGAATGGCAATGGAGTGGGCTACTGATGCCTACCAAGATGTTCGAGTGGAACTTGGTGAAATTTACGAAGAGGGTGGGGCAGAGGCTGGGCTAAACTTTACCAAAGTCGCATACCGGAGAATGTTGCATCGTTTCATTGATAACATGCGTAAGGGCTTGGGCTTGGATAGGTTTGAAAGTCGCACAAGAACGGGGTGGCAGACTAGGGTTCATGAAGAGACTAGCACCGGAGGCTTGGTTGAGGCTGTAGACCAGAAGCTTGATCCCATTTGGGATGCCAGACCGAATGCATCCAAGGATAGCAACATCATAAACAAGATGGTTGCTCAAGCTCGGTTACTGAGGGCACTTTCCGGATTTGAGGATGGAGTGAGGAATATAGTTCTTGGGTCCAAAGCTCTCGATATGGGCAAGCTTGCAGATACAGACACTTCTTCTGAAGCATTGTACCATGATATAAGTTCCATACTTGTAGATCACGCAACCAACTTTGCCTATAGGGAGGAAACCCAAAACGCAAAGAGCAGAAGCTTGGTTGATAGGGAAAAGACATTAAGCCGGGAGTTGCGCCTCCTTGAAGCGGAGCTTGAGGTTTATGCCCCGAAAGGAAAGCCGAAGATAATCCTTACGTACGATAAGTTCGGCAAGGTTATTGGCAGCAGGCCACGAAAGGTAATTCGTAGAAGTATCGTATGGACTCCACAAGACCCCAATGCTGTGTGGCGGCCAATGACGGAGGCAGAGGTCAATGATTGGATGGAGATTCATGGGGAAAGGTTCGACGCCGATAAGGGCAGGAAGATCGGGTCGAAGCATCCACCTTTATACAAAGGGCCGGACAATGCTGGACCAGCACAGAAGGGAATTTATGCTACACGGGACATACATAAACAGCCCTTTGCCAGAGCAGATCAGTATGTTCCGGTAGAGAAGCAGGCGGATGTAACTCAAGAGCATGTTAAGAATCTTCGCGAACAGAGGGATAAGGTTGAGCGTGCGATTATGGAAATAAGGGCTAGGTTGAGGCGCATTAAAAAGGAAGAAGGAAAGAGGGGAAAACGGTATGACACAAACCTCATCGAGAAGGATGTCAAGAAAGCAGTAAGGGAACATAACAATAGACGCCAAGATAAGCATGGCGTCCATTACATTAAGCTTGATGCCAACGAAGCGATGGAGAGTTACTTTCCGAAGCATAGAGGCATTGAGTCTGAATACTTTGAGAGCGAAAAATTCGGGACTCCTAATCCATTCTCTAAAAGCAACCTGACCAGCCTGATGGTTTCTCTTCGTGATGAGCTTGAGGTTTACATGGATGGTGTAACCAAGAGTCACGACATTAGCAGGGAAGACGTACGGATCGCAATGTCAAGGGGTAAGAAGAAGGGAGCCTCAAGGGGCAAGAGGAAGGGAGCCTATTGGGACTCCATCGCAGATGACAGCACGGAGGGACTGACTGACGACTCAAAGATAATAAAGATAAAGAGAACTCTCACTGAAAAAGAATTTGATAGCAGGGGTGTCTATCAGGGTTGGACTATTGCTGATGAGATAAGGGATGGGAATGTGGATGGTTCACTTAATCTGGAGTCAGCCGAGATAGCGTTAAGGGAAATGGCTTATCGGGAACTCAAGCAAGATGGGATTGAAGACTCAAACCTTAGGGGGCTATTTGAGCAGAACAAGATACTGCTTAAGGCGTTGAAGGATGCGAACATCAGGGTTCACTTTCTTGACATGAAGGGTATGACTGTAGGTAAAAATCAATCTCGTGCTAGGGGGTATTACGATCGTGGTCAAATTGTAATTGAACCCGACCAGAACGTATTGGATGCCTATGAAGCCCTTAATCACGAGATGTGGCACGCAATTACGTTTAAGTCCCTGCAATGGCAAGAATTTTCAAGGCATGAGACGAAAGCCGCCTTCAAGAGATACAGCAAGTTCTTGAATGTCCTAAGGGAAGCAGCAGCAGGAACTAGGGTTGAATTTACGGATGGGGCCGTGGATTACGCATACGCTGGATCAGAAACTGAGAACCACGGCGTGGGATTCAATTACGAACTTCAAAATGTTCACGAGTTGGCTGCTGCCACTATGCAGAACGCTGAGTTCCGTCAGTTCCTTAATGCAACACGAATTAAGTGGGACGGAAAACTAACGACTGCTTGGGACGCATTCGTATCCTTGATGAAGGAATACTTGACCAAATTGAAAATTAATGTTGGAAGCCTGACGGCACTTGACCATGCCATCTCGGAGACACATGCGTTAGTAGAAGCATACTCCGAAGGAGCTTCTGATCCGTCGGCTATCACTGATACGGGGCAACGCATCATGCGTGGATGGCTGTCCTTAATCAAAGAGGGCAGGTATGACAAGGAAATACATGATTCCACCGCCTACTCAATCCATGAAAACCTCTTAGTGGTGGACACAACCGTGATGCCTGAAGACGAAGACTGGGCACAGCCAGCGGGTAACATTTTGGAAGACCCAATCTACTCCAAGAAGAAGGACTCCGCAGAAGGGGTGAAGGAGGCTGAGGTTCCTGAGACTCCACCTGAAGCCTTAACGGAGAGTGAGCAAAAGCTACTCAAGGAGGGTGAGCGGGTTCAGGAACTTCCATTAGAAGAAGTCAGGGAAGGGGAAGAAGGATTATTTAATATAAAGAAATGGAGACGTATCTGGAATGAGACTTACGCTGCAACAATCAGCAAGGGCAGAACGATTGGAGCTATGGCAGCGAATATTCAGGAAGGCAAGACTGCTACCCCGGAAGTTTCGCAGGAGAACATTGAGAAGGAATTTGACCTTCGTGCTGGTGCAACCCAGATAGCCAATGAAACAATGAAGAATTTCTTTGAGGATATAGTCAAGGTCATTGCTCCCGATAAATGGTTCCGTGGCCCTTGGTTCGGGCTGAATAAGGACAGTGTTAACCAGAGGGTGAAGGACTTTGAGCATTACCTATTCCTTTTGTCAGCCCAATCAAGGCTGTTAAAGCAGAAGGAGATAGACAGCAGGCTGGTAGCCCTTAGGGCAAAGATGGGGGTAACACTCACCGCAGACGGCAAGATCGAAGGGTTAACTGAAAGCGGATGGGGCAGGCTGGATAGTCAGGAGCGAATGGAATACATAACACTTGCAGTCAACAACAAGTCGATTGCCGGATTTGATGTTCATAAGATTACAAAATTGTCCCAGATTCTAGAGAAGAAGGTTGGCTCCAAGCAGACCAAGAGACATGAGGATGCGTCGAAGATATACGCCAAGCACCTTGACGAAGCCCTATGGCATCTGGTTGAGGCTGGGAGGGTAGATCCCGTCACATATGCACACATCAAGAGGTCTAGCGACTTCTATGCTCCATTCTTTATAACCGAATACTTCAATAACAATGACGAAAACCTTCTCAATTATGTAACGGGAATAACCAATGAAGACTTCACCATCATGCCGCTGGTGGCTGCCGCGCAGCAGAAGATTCACGACTCCATACATTTCGCTGAACACAACAAGTTCGGGAAGTTAATCATGGGGCTTGCTGACTTGGATACTGAAGGCAAGTATATCACCCCTTACTCCAATGAGGCTGAACCTGCTGAGGGCGGAATTCAGGCTTGGAACGAAAACCGCGAGAGCTTTATAGAGGTAAACAAGAATAGGATAAAAGAGATAGAGGCGGATGAAGAACTCCTGCCGGGAATAAAGGATTCAGAAATTGCAATACTTCATCAGGAGATTGCACGCCTGAAGGGTCAGATTATTACCGGGAAGAAGGTCATCCCTAAAGGCTACGGGAAGGTTGAGCTTTACGAGAACGGATTGAAGCGCAGCTTCTTGGTTGAGGAAAGCATTGCTGATGCACTCAAGTATGACAGTCGCAGTGACCATGCGATGGTTAAGCTGATGACCAAGTTCGGGGGACTCTTTAAGATGGGAGCAGTTGGTGCGAACATATTCTTCCAGATTGGCAACCTAGTAGTTGACCAGCAAAGGCTGCTTACGTTAAGCAAGTATGCTCCCGGCCTCAGGGACACAAAGACATTGGGCTTGGGTTATATGTCTGCGATGCTTCGCGCATTTGCAGCCAGCTTTAAGATAAACTATCCAAGGACTTCCCATGCTATCTTCAGCAAGATAAGCCCAAGGTTTGACGCTGACATGGAACTGTTGGCGAATGACTTTATTAACAGCAGGGCTGCTGGGGCAACCATTGCTGACTTCCTTGAGCAAGGCACTCCAAACGAAATCAAGACTGAGCTTCGCACCGGATTCCGTGGGCAGAAAGATAAGTTCTTTGCAAAGGTATCGAAAGGTCTTAGCGAGCTGAACACAATTGGTAAACTTTTTGAATATGTAGCGAAGCTTCAGGGGTTCCAGCGTGGGCTGGACTTTGAGGGGGTTACTGAGTTAAGGGAGAAGTCCGACAAGCTTGAGGCTGGTCCTGATAAGGCTGCCATTGAGCAGGAGATACGGAAGAGGATGAGCAACCTTGCCCTTGAGGTTCGCAGGTATGCGGGTTCACCGGACTTTGCCCGGATGGGTAAGATGACCGAGAAGCAGTATCTCAACCTGATATTCATGTTCTACAATGCCCGTGTTCAGGGAGTTGAATCTGACATCCAGAGATTGAACCCAGCAAAAGACCCTGCGGAAGCAATGAAGGCATGGACAAGGATGTCCATATTTGTTGGCATACCAACCATCCTGCTGTGGAAAAAGAATCACGAGGAAGAATATGAGGAAGATATAAGGAAGGTTAGCCAGAAGGACTTAGATCATTATTATCATATCCCGATGGATAGTTTCTTCATCAATCCTTACACTGAGGAGAAGACCAGAGACTATATAAGGATACCAAGACGCGAAACTGCCGGACTATTCTCACGGTCAATCGAGCATCTTCTCGACTTGGCTTATGCGAAAGACCCGAAAGCTGTTCAGCATTTGGTTGCCAACCTTGCTGAGGGTATGTCTCCAATAAACATTTCCACCAAGGAAGGTGGGCTTGACCTGAATATACTGGAAAGAATTGAGAGTATAGGGTCCGGTCTTAACCCGATACTCAAGACCCCATTGGAACTAGCAACGGGTAGAAACATGCACTACCACGCAGACATTGTTCGCAGAGACCTGAAGGGGGTGCCTGATGTGGAGCAATACTATGATAGCACACCGGAGTTCTACAGATGGATAGGGCGGACCATTGGTGGGTCACCACTGTTATGGCAACACGGTGTCAACGGACTCTCTGCTGGGCTGGTATCGCAATTCATTCCAGCCCCGGAAGACAAGGATCGTTCAGCCCTAAGGTCAACACCCGTTCTGTCTGCCATTGGCAAGAGGTTGTTCCGCTCACAATTTATTGCCCCAAGCGAGAACATTGAGGAGATGCATAAGTTTCAGCAGCAGTCTGATCTGGAATCGTTAAATAGAAGTAGAATTGTTAATGGGTTCATGAAGGAAACAAGGGGTCTTGACCCCATAGATCGAGCAAGGAAGGCAAACTTACTTATTAGCAATATAGAGGATACCTACGAGAGGGACTTGATAAGCAAAGCCATAATTAAGAAGTTTAAAGAATTGGATTTAAGCAATGATGAGAAATTTCTGAAGAGTAAAGATACCGTGACTAGGGCAAGGTATCTGATGAGTGCTTTAGGCAGGATGGATAGAGAGGAAAGGGATGCTTATTGGGCATACATGGCTAATCCGGAAAAGAAGGGTGGTCCAATTTTAACCAAGGATGTAGAGGCACACATGTATAGGCTGGACAAGGCTAGACTGATGGAACTGTTTAGGTAGCAGGCCGAGCTAGAGGGCGCGACAAGAAAAAATCCGCCTTGACCCGTGAACCCTTTCCAAGATGATGAGTTGGGAAATAATAACAAAAACCCGACTCCACCCACGAGGGTTACCTGCTTAATTTAGTTAATGCACTCTGACTTTAGTCTTTCTACCTTTTGTTTCAGTTCACGCCATCTTGACTTAGCCTCTTGGCCTTTCTGGTTTTTCTCCCATGTACTAGATGGCGGTCCACTGAAGTAGCGACCGCGCAAGTCTTTCATTTCTTCTTCTATCATTGTTATCTTCTGCTTCAGTTCCCAGAATGATGGCTTCTTGCCGACTGTGCCGTCCTTGCTGTCCTTGGTTACCCTTGATTGCGGGACGAACAATCCCTGCCAACCGTTCCTTATGGTTTGCTCAATGGATTCTATTGCTCCATCCAAACCCCAGCCAGCCAACTCCCGCCATTTGCGTTCAATTGACATAGCCCTTAAGGGTTTCCATCTGTTCTCTGTCCGGTACTTCAGGTACTCCTCCCATGCTATACGGAATTTATCATCCTGAAGTTCAGGCGGGAGTTCGGGGTCACCTTCCTCCCTTGCCTTATCCTTCCAATACTTGACGTACTGTCTGTCAGCATCTGCCTCCTTCGCGGAGATGGACTGCCATTTCTCCCAGCTACGTATCTTCATGTCCGAGTCAATCCATTTCAGGTCATCAACCATCATGGATATGACATTATCGAAACGCTTTACGTTAATGCCAAGCATCCGGGCAATCCCATCCTTCTCTATGTCGGACAAGGATCGTATCTGTGCGGAGCCACGCTTCCAGCAATCAGCTTTAAGCCACTCCCATACAGCACACGACCCACTATCTTGACATTGAAGCCAGACCATCTCTTGGTCTTCCATCTGGTATAGACAATTCTTATACCAAACTGTGGGTGTGTTCCTCGTCATGGGTTCTGCCTTTCTCCGTGTCAAGCAACTTAGCCTTGCTGTATTCAGTAACTAGATGCTCCCAGCTTTCTGAGTAACGCACGGTGCCGTTATTATACTTCTTCCTATAGTTGGCGCGAGCCAAGTCGGCAGATATTTGTTGACCAACCTCAAGCATGTTCTCATGCCTGCCTCTGGCGTGTATCACTGAACCGTGGTCACGCCCGACCAGCTCACCAAGTCTGCTCAAGGTGAACTCTCCCGTCCGCAGGCAAAGCATCCACCAGAAGTGTCTGGCATCCACTATCTGCTGGAACCTTCGTCTTCCGAGAATGTCCATAGGTTTAAGTCCGGACCACTCAGTCACGACATTGAGTGCTCTGTCCAATATTTCCTTTTCAGGTTTGATTATAGCTCTTTCGAGCTTTCCTTTTCTTGATCTCATCTTACTCCTTTTGGGTTGAAAAGGGGGAGCAAGGCTAATGCCCTACTCCCCCACGTTTGTCTCTGTGTTTTCCTAAAACACTTCTACTTGTTCTACTGCTTCTCCTTCAGCTTGAGGAACGAGCTTGGAAGCATGGAGCTTGAGGTACTTATCCCCCCGCTTCAGCTTCTTGCCGTCCTGCTTCGCTTCGTTGACCCATATAGACACCTCCAGCCGTGTGCCAGCCGGAATGTCCTCCTCAAATTCAATGTTTCCCTTGAACTTGGGATGCGCTGGTGTCTTGGGTTCGTTATCAAAGGTGGCACCTTCGCCAACCTTCACTCTGTTGTATCTTATCTTGACTTCTTCAGCCATTTTTCCTCCAGTATTTGGTTTCGTGTCCCTCTTTTATCTGAGCTGACAGAAGGACGGACAACTTTTCCTCTGCCTGCTCTTTAGAAATACCCCATACTTCACTGTACTTGCTGACCAGCTTGGGCCACGAGACAGTGCAACATGATATAAACTCCTTGGGTTCCATGTCTATGTCGCTGACTGCTTCCCATACATCCTTGACTGACTTGTTACCCTTCCTTGTGACCTTGTAGTATCCAACGATGTCATCGAACTCCTTCGACTTGGCATTGACTGCATCAATCCATATCTTCAGGGAGTCGGCCATCGCCTTAAACTTACCCATCTCTGACGGGTCAGTTACCTTGCTCAGGTCCATTGACTTGGGTAAGTCAAGACCATCACTGCATGTAGTCGCCAATCCTGAGAGTGCGCTACAGTTCTCCTTATGCTTACACCAAGAACAGTATGAGCATGGCTTTGGGGATGCTTTGGGATTCTGTGTCGTATCAACAATCCCGTACACTTCAGCCTCAGCTTCCTCTCTTGTAATGGTATATGAGTCCACTTCCCTGAATGCCGAATACAGCAGATGGACTGTGATGCTGGGCAGATTATACCTTTGCATCATTCCAAGCCCGTACACGGCCATCTGGGGACCGTAATCACGCTTGTGTTGACCCGTCTTGAGGTCAAATAGGTTACCATCGCAGTAGGCATCAGCATGTCCGAATGTCAGGTCATCTGATCCACGTTTAACTTCCACCTTTGTCTCTATCTCTATAGGCTTGCCGTTGGTTACTTCCTTGATGTAGTCGGCCGCCCATATTACCTCTGGTTCTATTTCCATATTGGCTTTCCAGCTATGTAGTAAAGGAGATACAGCCAAGCCGCTGATCCCGCTATCACTAGGTATAGCTTAATTTTCTTATGTCGTTTCATTGTGTTTCTCCAGAACCTGAGCGAGTTGCTCATGTAGTTCTGTCCCCCTGCTCGCAGCATCGCTCCCCTTGTTGTCCGGCCCATAGCGTGGGCAGGCTTTCATTGCAGGAAAGGATGATGGCGGATGAGTAGGATGATGTTTCACTTCCTCCGCAGGCTTTGGATCAAAGAATGCGTCTGATGTAGTTATTCCCATGATTGTTCCTTTGGTTTGGATGCGCCCCGTGCTATGACCCACGAGGCGCACCCGGTTTCCACCATTAGGCACCCTTAGCATTCTCGACGGATTTGCCGAGAAAATCATCTGGGTTCTTGTTTCTGTTCATATAGGCTCTTTGGGGTGAGTTATCCGCGAAGGATTTCTTCTCGTACCTTTCCATAGAACCCTCTCCGTCATCGTCATCATCACTTGCGATGCCCAGCATGGAGGATAGTCCATACCGACGCGAGTATGTAACTGCGCTTCCGACTCCCTGCGGGTCAGCCTTGCCGGGAGTAATGGGATACAACCCGCCAATGTATTGACCTGACGTATGAAGTATGAGTGTCATCACGTACTTCTGTCCATCCACCACGGTGGTAGGTTGAAGAGCGCATAGTCCGTGCTTTGGTAGCACAGCTTTTGCTGCCCTTATAACCTCCTTCAATGGTGCGTACTTGCTCTTGAAGTACGGGTTGTCAGCATTCTCCTTGGCAGATTCCAGCTCGCCCCATGCCTTGCACATGGCGGCTGATACCTTGATTATACTCTCTGTCCTTATAAGCTCATCAGAACCATTAGGCTTCTGATTTGCTTCCTCTTCTTTTGTAGGTTTTTCTTTCATGTTTCCTTATTTTGCGACCCCGTTTTTTGTGGGTCTGGTTATCACGGTGCTTTCCGCTCGTGAAAGTAAGCAGGATACCATCTGCATAAAACTATTCGCATCCATTGTGACCATCCATGATTGTCTTGATTTCTTATGTGCCACTATTGGGATTCGCTCCTCACTCCAATCACCGCAATCCCTTTGAGATTGTTGGAGTGCTTCATATAGGTTCAGCTTCTCAACAAACTTCACCTCAGTGTGGAACCATTCATCCATCTCCTTGCACACAACGTCAGGTGAATCATCTCCACCTGAATATTGCTGCCCTCGTCTGGCTTCCAATCCATAACTTTTAAGGAAGTCACGCCACAGACGCTCACCCCTCTTGCCCTTCTCCCTGCTGTTCATCATCTACCTCCGCTGCATGTATCAGTTGTTCAAGCACAGCCGTCCGGCTAATGCCCGTGGCTAGAGCTAGTTCCTCCAGCCTATCCAGAGTTGTCTGGCTAAACCGATACGTTCTTAGTTTCTTGTTGTCGTCTCCCTTACTCATTGTGATAGGTACATTATGTTCATATTATAACAGTCGGCCCTGAATCGGAACGGACTGTGTGGGGGTGAATTGGGGTCTAGCTGTCCCGCCTTATAGAAGACTGCCTTCTCATAGAAGACATCCCTTCTTACCTTACCAAGATACCATGCGTAGGTGTGATCCTTGAGCACGCTCGCAAAAGCATACTCATCGCATTTCTGCTTGGTGTTGAAGTTTGCAACCGTGCAACTGTAGTACCATGATGGCGGCACAGTTCTTTGCTTTGTCTTTACATCCACCTTTATTCCGTCTCCGTAGATGATGTCATAATCGAATGTATCCTTGATTTCTCCTCTTAATATTTTACTTACCAATGCTTCCCCCAAGTACCCGACAATTGCTCCCCTTCCAGCCCTTATCGAGTTGTTAAGCAGCGGCAATGCCTCTGCTCTCCGCTTGGCTTCGGCAAGGGTTTCTTCCGATACCCTAAACCTTTTCATTTTACCCCCTATAATAGTTCGAGCACCCTATCTATAGCCTCACTGTTTGGTATGTCCCCATTCTTGGCAGCATTACACATGACTTTCGCCTCATGTATGTGACCCTCTAATGTGAGTACATACGAAACGAAGTCAGTCATTTCGTCCCTTAGCTCCGGAAATATCTTCTTCTCCCAAAGCTGGCCGCCATGAATTTTCTGCCCCTTGCGATACTTCGCATCAAGCAGTTGGCTTATACGGCATTTAAGTCCGTCAAGGTGTCTCTCTTCATCCTCACTCATCTCACTCATTCCTGAGTGTAAATACATGAGGGGTTTGTTGTCAATCTCTACTGATTATCAATCAAATATGACCGCAGTGTCATGCCGCCTCCCGGCGAACCGAAGGATACGGAAATTGACCTCTGCTGCCCAGCCGCGAACAACACAACGCGGTTGGTTCTTCTGATCATGTGTCTCCGTTGGTGCATAACATATGATCTTGTTAACCAAGTGACACTTGCCCTTCCAATGCAGGGTTAACACGTTCCTCCCTTTCTTGCCTGACTCAGGTTTGTTGTAATGGAAGAAGAACCTGCGTTGTCCTTTCTTTTTCTTCATTTCCTGCTCCTTTTCTTTTTTGCTGGCCAAGTTTCTATGTGCCTATTAAGCAGCTCCTTTAACTTGACTGCATCTTCTTCGTTATCGAATGGTCCCCATTCGTTTATTACCGGAGGGGATACACCCTTCAGTAATCTCGGTCCTACGGGTAAGCCCAGCTTTGTTACGACTGCCCACTCCCCGTCCTCTTCAAGAGACATAACCTCTATAGGGGCTATGAATTCATTTTTATTAATCATATTGCTATTAGCTCAGTTAAGGATTCCTCTTTTCGTATACTTGAGTAGTCAACGACAAAGCCACAGTCTGATCCCATCCTGCTGGTAGCCTTCTCAGTTAACCCAACAATCACCGGATCGCTGGCATCGAGAGCGTCGCGCTTATACAACGCACACGCAGTTCCACGATACACCGTTGGATCAAGGAACCTATGGTCATAGGCGTCCCCGTCAATGACTCGATGGCCCATCCATCTGGCAGGCTTCTCGTCCTTGAATACCACTGCCACATTGATTCCATTCTCAAGTGCTTTATGGCAGTGTTCTATGTTGGTTTCTGACCGACTGAATGTCAGGTGATAGTTCCTTGGGCGGTCAGGGTTCAGTGCCCTGCTCAAGCCCTTGGTGTAGTCGTAGAATTGAATGTCATGGTGCCGACGCATAATGTCAGTGTCTTCCCACCTGAAGTCTGAGTATATGTTCAGGCGAGCAGCGAGCTTCATGCTGCGCTTCTTTGCTCTCCGTTTCATTACATACAAGTCTTCATCCAGCAGGGCAAAGAACTTCTCAGGCTCAACCTTGAGCATGATTGTCCTCCTTGCCCTAGCATCTTGGGACTTATCGAATCGGCCACGACCTGACCAATTGTTACATATTGAAAAGCATCCGTTGGTATGCCACGGACACATGTTGACGCCCGACAACTCGTCGGTGTGTTTATTCACTTCCCTTGCAGGAAGCAGGCTGAGACCCACGATAATGTAGCCCAGCTCCAGCTCCTTCTTCTGAAGTTTGCTGCTTCTTAGCGTTAAGAGGTTCATCTCTGTTTATATCTTTTGGTTTACTTATGTTCATGCTTGAACAAGTCTGAATTTCCTTGATGTAACGGTTATTAGGTTTTCCGTTACCTTACTCATGGCACTTTTTCGTGCCACCTCCTTGGGGAGGCAGAGTGTAGCCTCAACCACCTCTGCCTCCCCAGTTTCCTTTAGCCGATGTCTGGAGGTGTTGGCAATGGCAACGGTGGTAGGCTCACTCCAACCGGAACCTCAACCTTTGCCCCTCTTGTCCTCTTGTCTATGGGCTGAACCATCTCACCGAGATATTCATGATCCCGGCTCATCGCTACCAGCTCATCGAACACACGCGCTGATATAACTTCGGATTGACCGATGTTCTCACGGGAATGTTCATGCGTGGTAACCTGCGTCGAGACATTCAGCAGGTTTCCAAGGTGCCTTGAGCTTGGATTTGCTGAGTCTTCAATGCCTCTCCATTTGTGCGGCTGTTGCCAGACGTCAATGATACTCTTACGCACAGATGGCTTCATCTGGATACGCTTCAAGGCGTTCACTCCCTCCTGCCTGCTGATTTTCACATCATGCAGGCTGACGAACCAATCAACCATCTTCGATAGGTTGCGAACTATATCGTTGATGCTCTCAACCAACTGCTTGTCTACCTTGTCACGATTGAAGTGTTTCACTGACCTGCGAAACATCTTGTTGTTCGACTTCATGCCGTTAAGACACGCCAGCCTTGTTATGAACCCGTCACAAGCTATGCTTTGGGGAGAGAGATACCCTTGATGCCCCGTTGAGAACTCCAACCCGACAGAGAAATCATCTCCAACCTTCTGGTTGACGATATTCCAATCCGGATTGAGAACCTCGTAACGCAAACGAGCCGACTCTCCATCGTTGATTAAGTAAGAGCTACGCTCCCACTTCCCAGCTCCAGCAATCTCCAATGCATTTACCGCATGTGCATCCACATCAGAGTATTGGTAGGTGTTGTATGCACTGCCGCATACGCCCGTCAGTCTCCTTGGGACGTTGGCAGTTGATACATATATGCCTCTAACCTTGTTAGTGACTTCACCTGAATCCGTTCGCAACTCTCCCAAGCTGGCTTCGCAGCTTAACAGTTCGTTGTGATTGGTGGACTGTTTGTATTTACTTCTTCTCATGGTTTCTTATTTGTTAGGTTTTAACTTACTGCTAGTTCATTCCATCACTCGATGGGTGAACATCGCTTGTCGCCCACCCCTTAGGATAGGCGAGGGGCGACATTCTCCTTGGTGAATCACCTCCTTGCTTGTCGATCAAAAATACAGAATTATGATCGTCAAAGTATTTTGCCGCTCACTTTAGAACAACAATGGCTTAACCGTTATCCCCACGGACGGCTGTCCACGTATTAGGCTACGCATATTGTTTTGATGTTTCGCTTCCAGCTCATCCAATGCAGCCTTGGATACACGGGTGAACTTGCCGTTACGAAAGGACTGCGACATTGCCAGCAGTTGCTTCTTGGTTTCATTTCGATTGATTGCGCTCGGCATTGTCTTCCTCTTCTTCTGCGAATGAGAAGCTAATCTGCCCAAGGCATTTATAGCATGTCATTCTGGTTCCTATGTCTTCCCTTGCCCCTTCAAGCGGCTTAAAGCATCTAACACACGTAGGACGGTTCTCGTCCTTCTCGTCAGTTGAATACTTCTTGTGATAGTAAGCCGATGCCATTGTGGTGAGATGCTCAATCGCAACACCGTTCTTGGCAGCCTTGATTACAGAGTCAATGAATTTGAAGTCATCTCTCTTTTCGCTCATTCTCTTCCTCCTTTCTTCTTTCTTTTGGTATTTCCTCAAGGAATCGCTGAAGATCAGCATCCTTGAATGGTATCTTAAACCAATCCGATGACCGGATAGGCTTAAACTGTTCGGCAGCTCGTCTCTCTGCGTCTCTTGCGTCCATTGTTATCCTTTTGGGAAGGTTAGTATGTCGTCACACCCGTGCTCTCCGGGCATGGTGTCGCAAAACCCTAAGGTTTCGCCCGTCTTTTCCTTATATAACTTGCTTGCTGCTGGCCCTGCGTGCATGAATGTTCGCGCACCATGCTCAGAGGCTGATACATGAATCCACTCACCATTGTCCAGCTTCACCCAATATGTGTTATCATGATAATGTGAAACTTCACTATTGTTGCTTGATTTATTATGTCCTCTTTTCCTAGCCATTTTTATTCCTTCTTTCCTTATATATATTCTATTCTACTCTATTCTATTCTATTCTATTCTTACGTGAGGTTTCCGGAGAAAACCGGAGAAAACGTACTTATGTCTGTGAATAACCCCTATTTTAACTGAGAAAAGCAGAATATAGATGTATGATTAGATGAAAGACTATGGCTACGCAGAGCCACACCATGATTTTGTGGTATTGGTTCATTTCAATCTCCGGGTAACCTTGTCCGCTATCTCGTGGTACGGCACGCCTCCACATGCCACGTCAAGCTTCGCCAAGCTGATAGCCCATTGAGTGTAGTCATGCAGCACGTCGATGCATGACACGTAGCACCAGCCGATGTCGTCTATCTCTAAGTCCATCTTTCCATCTACATAGACGCACACGTACATATCTCGCCCGTTATCCACACGAATTCCAAGCTCAATCTCTCTCCCTTCAGGATTAATCTTAAACGGAGTTCGTATCTCAATGTGGCTCATATCATTTCCTTCTTCAGTATCCCTGAAGATTTCATCTGGTATTTGCATTATTATTCCTTTCTTAGGTTTGTTTGTGCCAATTCATAGGCACAGAAAAGGGGTCGAGCTTTCACCCAACCCCTTGTTCTGTACTTACGTCACTACGCAGCTTGAAGAGCCTTCAGCTTACTTCCTGCCTCAGTCTTGGAAAGGTGAGCAATTGCTGCCTCTCCTTTCTTGACCTCAGCCGCTTCCTTCTTCTTCTTCGCTGCTGCTATTGCAATACGAACCGGACGACTGCCAGACATGCTTATGTCGGAACGTGTCATCTTAACTTCGTGAATTACATAGCCATTGTTCTTAACCATCCTGCTGACATCCTTCATCTGGATGCCCTTGGCTTTCTCTTGCATAACGGTTACCGATAGCTGCCTTAGTTGTTTCAACTCAGCATTAGTATACTTCGGCTTTCCGCCCACCCACTTTTCATCTTTGTAGGTTATGATTTCACCCGTGGACAACTTGCGTTTCACTTCGACCTCTTCGAGCCTCCACGCTCCGTTCTTATCACACGGATTGTTCTTTCGGTGTTCGAGGTTGATCGGCCCAAACACTTTCGAGTGTACGGATGGAGTGGAGCAATGTATCTTCTGGTTGAAGATGTCTATCATCTCCTGAGTTACCTTCGGATACCGCTTTCCATACTCCTTAATGTGCTCATCTTCAATTTGAAGAGCTGCACGGTATGTTTCCGACTTCAAGATACCAGCGTCCGACACCTTTGACTCGGTGATAATGCTGGGATTTGGTTTGAGCGTGTTCAACGCATCGCCACTGTTTTTATGGTTTTTAGCCATGATAGGTTTTCCTTTTTCTTACTCGTTATTCAGTGAATTAACACTGATTGACGCAGGATGCGCCGCAGCAGGTACTCATTTGAATACCCGCTGAGGCAACCTAAAATCCATTAGGCTGCCAAATCCTCATCGAAAGTATCCTATCGAATCGTCAGACTTGACCCCTAATGGCGTTCCCAATCAGGAACGGGTTAGAATTACGCTTGGACGCGTGCATATTTGCATGGGGGAAACCTAAGCCCCGTGGCCGCTGCTTTCCACACTCAGTATCCCAAGCGATAACTGAGCCACCGCGAAACCCGTCAGCTTTCTCAGCCTTGGGTTGGATTTATCGTGTACCCTTCACGTGACGTAAACCGCCAATTCAACCGCTACGCATAGCGGCTGAGTGATGGTTCATCTGACAGCCAGAGCAATAATGGCTACCAGCAATAGAGTTAAGGTATAAGTCACACCCGCAATGGCTATGACTACATCATAATCGAATTTATTATTTTTCATTTCTTGGCTGTTTGTTACCACGTCCACGCTGGACCCGTTATCATCATATGAATGACAACGCCTAACAGCGTGATTATTACGCCACCTAATGCGGCAAGGATTAGTTCAAAATACCACGTTCGTTTATTATGATTCATTTCTTAATTGCTTGGTTTATGTCGATTTACTTCCCGTCCGGCCATGCACCGGATTCGTCCCTGACCATGAAGCCCTTGCCCGGACCGTCCCAGCATCGCTTTAAGGATGCACGCTCGCGAGCTTCCGCGAGCTTGACTATCTTGGCTGCTTTGGCTATTTCTGCCTTTGTCGGCCCTTTGGGCTGTTTTGTTTTTGTTTTGGTTTGTTTCGTCGAGGCAACGCCAAGACCCAATGTTGATTGATTGACTTGTGCTATCATTACACTAATATATACGTAAGAGAAATTCCCCAACTTTTGGAGGTATTTTATGACACTGAAACAGTCCAAATCTACGCGAAAACCACCCATGACAGACGATCAGATCGGGGAGCTTTCAGCCCTGCTCCGCGATGGTCTCAACATCACATCCGCCGCCAAATTCCTGCGCATTCCATTGCCAACGCTCGAAGGTTGGATGCGTAAATATCCGATGCTCCGAATGGCCGTGGATGAGGCAGTCGCACATCATGAGCATCAAATGTTGCATCATGCCACTCGACACGCCCAACGCGACGGCAAAATTGCCATAGCACTCCTTGAACGTCGCTTCGGTCATTGGAATAAGGCAGACAAACGTGAGATCACAGCGGATGTCACACAGACGACGGTCTCTCCTGCCCTCCTCGCAGCCTTATCAGCCGGAAAAGAGGAACGGGGTACACCCCCCGGAGGCGGCCTAGGGTATAATCAACCCACCACGGAAAATCGGGAGTAGTTTTTATGGCCCTTAGGCTAAGAAAGCCCCTAAAAAGTGGGGTCATATCGAAGGAGACTGAGGCTGAAATACGCCAAACTGTAGCTCCTAAGAAGAAAGCAACTAAGGGAGAGATACTGAGCCGCGCCATGCGGCTTGAGAACTTCCCTGAACTGTTTTTGGGGCTGGAGCCATATGAGTGGCAGATTCGCGTTCTAAGCGATTTAAACTTCAAGGAGAGCCGTGTGGCCATGAAGGCTGCAAACGGCTCAGGAAAGACATCTGTGGTCGCAGCAGCGGCTGTTCTGTGGCACATGCTGAGGTTCCCCGGCAGTCTGGTGGTTACGACGGCTGGGGTATGGCGTCAAGTGGAGGATCAGTTATGGCCGAGTCTTCGGGGGTATGCTGCGCGGTTGGGGGTTGGGTGGCGTGTTACGGCCAGCCAGATTGAGTATCAGAATGGGAGTCGTGCGATTGGTTTTTCTACGACTGATCCGGGTAAGTTTGAGGGTTGGCATAGGCAGGGGGCGAGTGAGAATCTCCTTATGATTGTTGATGAGGCCAAGACTGTGGGTGATCCCGTGTATGAGGCTATAGAGCGTTGTCAGCCTAGCAGGCTTTTAGTGATGAGCAGTCCCGGTGGTCCGCAGGGTGCGTTTTATAGGGCTTTCACGAAGGAGGCTCATTTGTGGAAGACGCATAGTGTTACTTCGTATGATTGCCCTCACATCCCTAAGAGCTGGATAGAGGAGCAGTTTGAGAAGTGGGGGGAGGAGCATCCGTTGGTTCGTTCCATGATATTTGGGGAGTTCATGGACTTGGGGGCTGAGAACCTTGTTATACCGTATAACTCGTTGCAGTATTGTTTTCAGAATCCTCCGGTAGAGAAGAAGGGGGATAAGGTTGCTTTCTGTGATTTTGCGGCTGGCGGTGATGAGAATGTATTATGTGTTCGGGAGGGGAACAAGGTACTACCTATGGTATGCTGGAAGGAGAGGGACACTATGGCTAGTGTGGGTAGGTTTATTATTGAGTTTCAGAAGTTTGGGTTGGAGCAGGAGAATGTATATGCGGATGCTGGAGGGCTGGGGATTCCGATGTGTGACGCTTTATCTGAGAGTGGCTGGGTTGTTAATCGGGTTAACAATGGGGAGAGGGCATATGATGATAGGCACTATGGGAACCGTGGTGCTGAGATGTGGTATACGTCGGCTAGGAAGATTGAGAAGTGTGAGGTGATTTTACCTGAGGACGACATCATGATTGAGCAATTAACCACTAGAATGGGGAAAACCAATAGTAAAGGTCGTCTAATGTTGGAGAGCAAGCAGGACATGAAGTCCAAAGGTCTTGATTCTCCGGATAGGGGGGATGCGCTTGTGGGGTGCATCACATGTGGGGGATTATCGAATTCGGTTGCCATTCGGCAGAGGGAGAGTATCTTTGAGCTTATGGAAGGTCAGGATGGTTCAGACTACGGGATTCCGGGGATGGACGCAGGATAAGCACACAGAGGGGATACTGAACAATGTTTATGTGCAATGAAGGATTCGTTATTAAGGGCATCGGTAGCTTCCCTGATTGGGTGCCTATTTCTTACTAGCTACTACTACAAGGAGAAGAATAGCATTTTTGAGGGCAAGTATGATGAGCTGCTTGAGGCAGCCAGCATGAATGACCTTGACGGAGATGGGATGGCTTGGGTACTTGTACACTTGGAGGAGTGACATGACGCATAAATTCAGCACCGGAACATACAATGTTTACACTGACGAGATAGAAGGGCTATGCACTTTTCCGGATTCCGACTGCGATGAGAAAGCCGAAAGAAGTATTACTATTTCACCAAAGCTCAGAGGCAAGCGGAAGCTGGATGTTATCATTCACGAGTCATTACATGCTGAAGACCCCAATGCTACTGAGGCATGGGTAGACACTGCTGCGACCAACATTGCTGGCTTATTATGGAAATTCGGATTCAGGGAGAAATAATCTATTCTAATCTAGTTTACTCTATTCTACTCTTGCGTGAGAAAAATGGAGGAAACGGAGGAAACCGGAGAATTTAAGGTGTGGGGCGTATGGTGTCGGGGGAGAACCTCGGACTTCCGTTAGTCTCTGGCGGGACTTGAAACAAAGCCCAACACCTTTTAGGTTGTAATTATGGCAGAATCAATTATAGGTTTGGTTGCGAGTGGAGTCGCCATATTGCTGTGGTGGCTGCAAAATAGGGCAGCGACTAAGAAGGAAAAGAAGGAGCAGAGTGCAGCAGACTTGCATGAGAAAACTTCTGATATTATTGACAGTGAGCTTGGGGACGATTAGCTGTCGAAGCATTGACCCGCTGCCAATCACCCGACTTCCTGAGGGGAACGTCAAGCGTCTCATGGAGATGCCTGAGTTTACTGATGTCAAGGAGGCTGATGGAAACATAAAGAGATGGGCCAAGGAAGCCTTGGATTCAATAAACGACTTGGAGTACATAATAAGGGCACACGATGAATGATTGGTATGACAATGAGCGGCTGGGGCTGGTAGACAAGGTACACAAGGATATAAAGGATAGGACTCGCTGGGAGCATCGCCAGAGCATCTGGTACGAGATGCGCCACCACGGGTTAAGGAGAAAGAACAAGCCTTGGCCTAATGCGAGCGACCTTCACTTCCCCTTGGCTGACTCGATTATAGAGAGGCTCAAGCCATTTTACTTTATGCAGATTTCGGGCATGGACGTTCTGTCGTCCTTTGTGCCTATGCGTCAGCAGGACGGGGGACTCACCATGATGGCGGAACAATGGTTTGACTATCAGATGAAGGAGAACACCAACTTCATGACAGAAGCCCTTAGCTGGATCGACCATTGCCTGATGGCGGGTCGTTCCGTTATGAAGGTTTATTGGGACAGCGACAAGAAGCAGGTTCAGTTTGATTCAATTGATCCGATGATGGTTTTGGTTCCTAACTCCACGAAGAAGCTTCAGGATGCGGACAGACTTGTTCAGGTGATGCAATACACTCATGACTCGTTTAAGAACAGTCCGTTCTTTGAGGAGGGGGTACTTACTGAACTTATGGGCCAAAAGGCTCAGTCGGCTAATATTGATAAGAAGGAGCAGGTTGTCTTCCGTCGCGAAGGGATTACCTACCACTCTGATGAGGACAAGATCATTGTATGGGAAGTGTATGAGCGGGACGGTAAGAAGATTAAGATAAGTACATTCTGCCCGGAGGTGCCCGATCTGGATTTACGACCACAGATGGAGCTGGACTATAAGCACGGCAAGTTTCCATTTGTTGATTTTGCGTATGAAGTAAAGGACAAGGGTTGGTACTCTCCTCGTGGGGTGTGCGAAATCATTGCCCCGCATGAAGCATCACTATGTAAACTTTGGAATGACAAGCAGGATGCCATGACTCTTTACAACCGTCCGATGTTCCGGGCGGAAAGGGAGATTCCCAACTCAGCCAATATACGAATGGCCCCCGCACAAATTCTTCCTATAGGCATTGCTCCCGTACAGCAGGCACAACCCCCCGTCAGCTTTGATACGGAAATAAATGCTACCCGTCAAATTGCGGAACAAAGAATCGGGATGCCCGACTTCGGTTCCAATCAGCTATACGGTCAGGGCAGTGACAGAAGGACAGCAACGGAGGTCAATGCCATAACTGGATTAATGGCTGAGTCTAATGACCTAAGGGCCAAGATTTTTCGCATGTCACTCGGAAGCCTATACCGTCAGGCGTGGAGCCTTCTTCTACAGTATAAGTCCAAGGACTTGATGTTCCGGTATATGGATGATGCTTATGAGGTGGAGGCGGATGCCTTCTCCGGGGATTACGTCATTGAGCCGAAGGGCGGCCCGGAGAGTCAGAACCGCATGAGGAAACTGCAGCAGGCAATGACTCGCAAACAATTGTTTGTTGGTTCGCCATATGTCAATCAGGGTGAGCTGGATAGGTCAATCCTTGAGCTGGATGATCCAAGCCTTGTGAAGAGGATGTGGATGGAGCCGGGGATACGGCAGATGCAGGAGCAGCTTGAGGAGGCTAATAATATTTCAATCATGGAGGCAGGGTTCCCGGTTCCCGTAAGGGGTGGCGAGGAATATCCGACAAGGATTGGTGTACTGATTCAGTACGTAAGGCAGAAGATGGCGGATGGTATTCCAATTGAGGAACGCACATCCGCACTAATTGTTCAGAGACTAAACGAATTGCTGAATGCTTACTCTCAGGAGGATGCGTCTGCGGCTGGTCAACTGCGCAAGCAGATTGCGGAAGCTGCTGGCGGACTTCTGCAGGGCAGGCAGGATGCGGAGGCGCAAAATGTCCCTGAACAATCGAGAAGCCAAGAAGCGGTACAATAAAAAGTATTACGCTGAGAATCGTAAAAGGATACGGGAAAGGCAGCGGGAGTATTATATAGAAAACCGCGATACCATTTGTGAACAGCAAAAGGTTTACTATAGCTTATTTAAGGATAAGATAATAAAGCAGCATAAGGAAAGGTTGCACACCAATGACGAAGCTCGAATGATTCAGAATTTAAGAAGCAGGTTAAGGGGGTTCATGCGCGGAAATAGCAAGAGCAACTCCACTATGGAAATTCTTGGATGTTCACGGGAACACCTGAAGACGCATCTAGAGGTTCAGTTTACGGATGGAATGACTTGGGGCAATTATGGAAAGAAGTGGCATATTGACCATAGGATACCCGTTTCTGCTTTTGATGTTAACAACCCAGCAGAAGTAAGGACTTGCTTTCATTTCTCTAATTTGCAACCTATGTGGGCTAAGGAAAACATGAGCAAAGGAGGTAAGATATGTTTAGAAAGTTAAGGGCAATGTGGGCATTTTCTCGGCGGATAGATTGGGTTGATGAACCTAGCTGGGAACCTGAAGATGCTAAGGTTTTAGAGGCTTTTATGCAGACCAGAGCAGGTAGGAAGTTTGGGAGAATCCTGCTTAATATGACTTTAAAGAATAATGCCAACTGTGTTTCGAAAAAGAAAAACCTTGAATTTGAGGCAGGATTTGCTAATGGTTTTAGAGGTGCTATATCGGTAGTGGAGTCACTTTCTGATAAGCAGCTATACAGAGAGTTGGACAACGAGGGCGACCAACACATCTCTGATAACGGAGTCCCTTACTCTTTCGACGATTTGTATCGGCGTTGAATGGATTATAGATACAGCTACAGTTCAGGACGATGTGCGACTTGAGCTGAGAAAATGCACTAAAGTATGCCAGAAGAGCAGGAGATGACGCTGGAGCAGCTTCAACAAATGGCTGCGGAACATGACTCAGCGGAACCGGAAATTCCGTCTGCTGAGGAAATGAAAACTGAGAGGGCCAAGGCAGAGCCTGAGCCAACTCAGGAACCGCCGGAGCCAGAGGGGCCGCCGCCTATGGCAGATTCTCCACCGACTCAGGAACCCGTTGTTTCTGGGGAGGATGGTTCTTTGAAAAGTGAAGCGACGAGTAAGTTCGACAAGGACAAAGCTCGTGCAAACAAGGCTTGGCAGAAGATCAACCTTGAGAAGGAGAGGAACGCCTCTGATAGGGAAGAGCTTGCAGAGATGCGGAAACGCATCAATCAGGCCAGCCCGAAGGAGAAGTTCATCGACGAAAAAGGTTTGTCTGCAAGTGATTACGAGGAAGTAGCGGAAAGCTACTCTCAAGAAGGGAACTTGAAAATGGCTGAGGAGGCACGGCAACGTGCTGAACAAGTCCGTTCCCACGCTGAGAAGGAATTTTCCGCTGATGTGGATGAGAGCTTCAAGGTTGCTTGGAAGGAAAACTTCGAGCAGTCAGCAAAGACTTATCCGGAACTTGACGATCAGAACAGCGAGTTCTACCAGCAGGTACAGCGTCTCATTATTGAGAAGCCCGTATTAGCTACGTATTCTCGCGGTATTGCAGATGCCGCCGAAATTGTTGGCATGAGAGGTCAGGTCGAAAAAAGCTCATCGCTTCAGGAACAGATTGCCGCTCTCTCAGCCGAGAACGACAGTCTTAAATCGAAACTATCAATAGGGGGGTCTGCACCGTCTGATGGGCCATCTGGCGATAAGAGCTTTAAAGAACTTTCGGATACCGAACAGTTCCAGCGATTACAGCAAGTGGCAGCAGCAGCGGATGCACGCTCCTCCTAGAGAGGAGAGTGTATAATGGCTGTTATAAGTTCAACTAGTCCAGCATCAATTGCTGATCAATATCAAACGTACTTCAGCAAGAAACTGCTGGAATATGCAGTTCAATCACTTCGGAAAGCCGAGTTTGCAAATCAAGCTCCCTTACCGAAAAACGCCGGGGCAAAATCAATTCGGTTCTTCCGATTTGGTGAGCCAGACGCAACGCTTGACGGTTCCACGGGTATCCAAACCCTTACTGAGGGAACCGCAATGGCAGCAAGCAAGTACCGCGAACTCACGCTTGAGTACGTGGATGCTACGCTAGTCCAATACGGGCAGGTCATTGGAATGACTGACATCCTCAACAATACTTCACTCCTGAACATGATGTCTCAGGCGTCGAAGACTAATGGTGAGGATGCAGCATTGCATATGGACACAATCGTTCGTGACGAACTTGTGAACACTGGGGATGCTGACGAGTCGGATAGCCGCACAAAGCGGTATTCTGGCACTGCGGATACATTTGCAGAGTTGGCAGCCTTGTCTAACGACAATGGCAAGGTAACGGCTGTGGATGCCCTTGATGCGGTGACTAATCTGAAGATTAATCGCGCACCGCAGATTGGCGGACAATACGTCTGTGTTGCTCCCCCGCAAGTAACTCGTGACCTGATGAATGACGACGATTGGCTGCAAGCCCACAAGTACAGCGACGTACAGCCGTTGTATAAGGGTGAAGTTGGCTCGTTCCACGGAACTCGATTCATCGAGGATACGAATCCTTACATCGAGGATGACGGAACCAAGGGTACGTATAACTCTGGCGGCAATGTGTTCACTAGCTTCTTCCTTGGTGGAGATGCATATGGTGTCCCACAACTTGCAGGTGATTCACCGAAGTCGCCGCAGGTGTTGATTACGGATGGCCCCGATAAGAGCGATCCATTAAATCAACTTGTTACGGTCGGTTGGAAAGTGTTCTGGACTGCTAAGGTTCTGAACTCCAACTACTTCGTTGTTCAACGTAGTAAAACAAATTATTCGTAAGGATAATCTTTAATGCGGGTGGGGGCTTCGGCCCCTACCCCATTACCGTTATGCCAATCTACGTATACAAGGACGAACACGGTCATGCCGTGGAGTTGGTCAGGTCTGTCAGCGAGAGAGATAATGCTCCTGCTGGATTTAGGAGAGTGACCGCACCCCAATCCATATTTGTTGCGAACGGAGCTATGTCTCCTATTGACATGAAGACAAATGTGATGAAGGGGTACTACAAGGATGAGTGCGAGAACGGGAGCCGCCGCAAATCATCCTATACACCGAAACAAATCAAGGCTGCTTGGGGGAGCTGATTTATGGCTGTAAGACAGTTGAAGAGTATTGGCGCAAGGCTGTCAAACTCTACTTGGGATAATGACTTACTGGCGAAGTCCGTATCCGGGGTGCTGCTTGGATTCTACGGGTCGAACAAGGGTTCGGATCAGTATGTGATGCTCTTTGACAGTGCGGCATCGGTAAGCAATGGAACTGCTCCGTCCATCCATCCCATCTTTATTAGCGGGGCGGACAACTTCTTCATGGAAGTACCCGTCAGGGGGATGCATTTTACCAATGGGCTTTACATCGCCAACTCGACCACTGACACAACTTTAACCCTTGGCAGTGCTGACTGCTGGTTTACCGTGGTAATGATATGAGTCAATCATCAAGAAAGTTCCCGCAATCGACGTTCCTAGTTCAGCAACCTGATGGGCAGTTAACCAGCGAGCAGGCATTAAGCATTCTTGATGCCGGACTCCTTGAGGTTCTTGATAGCCCGGATGGTACGGTTGCGTCTGTCACAAAGCCTGCTGGAGATATTGTTGGAACATCTGCAATTCAGACGCTCACCAACAAAACGATAGATGCTTCAAGTAATACTATAACTTTTGGGCATACCGATCTCACCAGCGGCACGGGAACAAATACTCACGCAGAGATTGACACTCACATTGCTGCCACGGGTGATAGCGTTCATGGGCTAGGAACCATATCAACCCAGAATTCTGATGCTGTATCAATCACGGGTGGAACAATTGCCGGAATCACAGACCTTGCTGTAGCAGACGGAGGCACGGGAGCAAGCACGGCTGCTGATGCGAGAACAAACCTTGGACTAGTAATAGCCTCTCATGTTCAGGGCTGGTCTGCCATACTCGACGATTTAGCTGGACTAACTCAGCTTGCCGACAAGGGCTTCTATTTTAACACTGACACCACGGCAGCAACATTTGACTTTACTGCTGCTGGTCGTGCCCTGCTTGATGATGCTGACAACGAAGCACAGAGAACAACCTTGGGCTTGGGGGATTCCGCGACCAAGAATACGGGGACGGCTTCCGGGGAGGTGGCGGAAGGTGACCACCATCACGATAGTGCTTACCTCAATGTGACGAACACATCAGCCTACACGCCAACCCAAGACCATCACCCTGCTACCAAGAAGTACGTTGATGACAACGATGAGGGTGAGTCCAATACGGCAAGCAATGTTGGGGCTGCGGGGGTTGGGATATTCAAGCAGAAGACCAGCTTGGACTTGGAGTTTAAGAAGCTTAATGCTGGAAGCACCAAGGTAACAATCACTGACGATACGGACAACAATGAAGTAGACATAGATATAGACCAGACAACCATCGACCATGACAGCTTGCTTAACTACGTAGCCGCGCAGCATAGGGTTATTGATGACACTGCTGGCGATGGGGACACAACTGTGCTATGGAGTGCAGATAAGATTTTTGATCAGCTTGCAACGAAGTCAGACACCCACTCCCATCCTTACCTAGAGATTGCTGACAATTTGTCCGACCTGAATAATGCTGAGACTGCCCGTACCAATCTTGGATTAGGTACGGCTGCTGTTAAGGATTATGATGATCCGTGGTTCAATGCCATAGAGTTGCGAAGCAAGACAATCAAGGATGAGACCCCTAATGTTAACGGGCAGGTTCTTACCTTCACGGATGATGACACCCACGCTGATGACCAGAAGTGGAAGCTTTGGACTTACGGCTTGCCGCAGGGAGCATCCACGGCCGGATACGTGTTAAAGGCTCCAGCAAGCGGGAATGTACTTGAGTGGGCTGCTGATTCTTTAAGGACTATCACAGCAGGAGGAAACACTCTTGCTGATTCGGAGAGCTTGGCATTCACCGCAGGTACGGGGATTGACATTACAGAAGCTGGCGGTGAAGTCACTATAACCAATACTGTTACGGACACAACCTACAACGCTGCAACTAGTTCAGTGTTGGGCTTGATGAAACTAGAGGACGACACAGAACAAAGTGTTGCAGCAAATGCAGTATCCGCTACGGCAAGCAGGACTTATGGGGTTCAGTTCAATAGCAGCAACCAAGCAGTTGTCAATGTGCCTTGGGTTGACACCGACGAGGATACTTGGATAGAAAACTCTAACACTGCAGCAGGTTATGTTGCTTCAGGTTCTGGTCAAAACAGTAAGGTCTGGAAAACAGATAGCAGTGGAAATCCTGCATGGCGTGATGCTGCGCTAATGGATAGCATAATTGATGCGGATAGCGACACTAAGATTCAGGTAGAGGAGTCTGCTGATGAGGATAAGATTAGGTTCGACACTGCTGGTTCAGAGCGAATGATAATTGATGATGCCGGAAACGTCGGCATAGGCGTAACTGATCCGGATGCAGAATTGGAGATTAACGGGCAGGTAAAGATCACCGATGGAACTCAGGGCGCAGACAAGGTTTTAACCTCTGATGCAAACGGTTTGGCTACATGGGAAACCTCCAGCGGGTCAGGTCATACAATTCAGGATGAAGGTGTCGATATATCCCCCCAAAGAGGTAAGCTTAATTTTGCAGGAGAATTGGTTCGGGCTGCCGACGACGGTTCAGATTCCACTGATGTAACAATAGACGCTAAAACACTTTGGCTATATGCCGCTTAAATTATGGCTACGACACATAAGTTATTAAACACTGAAGGCAGTGCACCGTGGCAGCTTGGGGTTGCGGGGACTCCTGCTGACATCTATGACCCAGACGGGGTTACGGGCTTGGTTAAGACAATTGTGCTGCACAACATGAACAGCTCTACGGAGGTTGTTGAGGTATTTTTTAACGGCACTGCTGATACTGCACGAATACTCAATGTGTCTCTGGAGCCGGACGAAACATTTGAGTGGTCCTTGGGGCATATGATTGTAGTGGAAGCTGACGAAGTGCTCAAGGGTCAGTCTACTACAGCAGACAAAGTTAACTACTTCATATTTGGAGCGGAGGAATCATAATGGCATTTGACAGAACTACAGACCCCGGACGCACATTTAAAAACTTGGGGGATACCCCTTCAACCATTACGGCACTAAACTATGTGCGTGGCGATGCAGCAGGAACGGACTTGGAATTCCGTACCACCTCAGAAGTGCTGTCTGATATTGGAGCTGCAATCTATACTGCGGGATCAGGGTTAGGCTTGTCCGCCAACGAGTTCACCTTGGACTTGGGTGGACTTGACGACGACACGGGTCACGCTACTGCAGACACCAGCGGTTGGAGCACCGGTGACTTCCTCGCAATGGTCGAGAGTGGTGGTGATGAGAAAAAGATCAAGCCACCAGCAGAGATTGGGGTAGCTGTTTCAGACGAGACAACAACCCTCTCCACGGGTGACGACCAGATCACTTTTTTGGTTCCCCGAAACATGACGATCACAGAGGTCAAAGCCTCTTTGTCTGCGTCGGATTCAAGCGGAGTTGATATTGACGTACGCTACCACGCCACTGACCCCGGTAGTGCATCCACAATTTTTGCTTCTGACCTTTCGATTGGTAGCAGTGCCTACTATGGAACCAAGGCTGGAAGCACGGTTTTTGTCGGCAGTGCTGCATCCAAGGCTGTGGATGCAAACGGATTTCTTGTTGTGGATATTAATAACGTGTCAGATGCAACCGGACTTAAACTTTGGGTACTCGGTTATTGGACATAATCATGGCCGGAATTATCAATCCATATCGTTATGCTGCTGCTGGTGGTGGTGGTGGTCCAACCTACCAGACCCCGACTATGGGGATGTCGATGATCTCTCAGGCTGGTGGTGCTGGTGGTGCTGGTGCTTGGGCTGGCACGGGTTCCGGAGGCGGAGGCGGGGGTGAGTATTTCTACGAAACGATATACCCCATGAATAGCGGCGGTTCGGCAGTTATGTCTATCACGATTGGGGCAGGTGGCAACGGTGGATACAATTATACATTTGCATCTAGTACGGGTTATTACGGTAGCGTCGGTGGCACCACTCAACTGTCGGGATTAGGCCTAAGCACGTCAGATACCAGTACAAATGGTGGCGGCAAGGGCGGATGGGGTGGCAATTCTGGCGGCAGCGGTGGTTCTGGGGGTGGTGGTGGAGGCTTTACGGGGTCAGGTGGTGGATCATCGTCTAAGTATCAGTCCTCCGGCAGTTATGGCCATAGTGGGACCGGCATTCAGGCAACCTACAGAGGTGGAGGTGGAGGTGGAGCTGGTGGTAGTAGCACTTCCGTCAACGGTGGTTCCGGCAGGACTCCTGACATCTCCGGTTCAGGAACATTTGGCAATTGGGTGTTTGGTGGCGGCGGTGGCGGCGGCGGCTACAGCGGCTCTGGAGGTGCAGGTGCTGGAGGTGCTTTCAATGTTGGCGGCGATGGTGGCACCGGGAGCCTTTCTAGTCCGTCTTCGGCTTGCAACGGTGAGTACGGCGCTGCCAACAAGGGAACCGGTGGCGGTGGTGGTGGACGGGGAGATGTAACCGCTCCTACCTATGGCAGTCATGGTCGCGGCGGTAATGGCGGAACGGGGGTTGTTATACTTAAATGGCCGGTCTATGACGGCGGCATCAGTGCTGATCTGGTTATACCTACTTTTTCAGGGTCAGAGGGTTCCAATTATGTCAACCATTCTGACAGCACTAATTTTCTATTTGAGATTAAGTCGTACACTATCATCACGTTTACAGACCCCTAACCCATGTCATACTTTGCAAAAATTGAAGAAGGCGTGGTTGTGAACGTTGTCGCGGTGGCTACTGACAACATTACTGATGCCGATGGAAATGAGTCTGAAGAGCTTGGTTCAGCTTTATTGAATTCGGGGGGAGACAGTCAGTCCTTGTGGAAAAGAACCAGCTACAACACTCACGGCGGCAAGCACTATAACCCTGAGACACGAGAAGAGGATGATGGGGTTCCATTCAGAGTGAATTATGCAGGAATAGGATACATCTACGATGAAGATCGTGATGCATTTTATTTGCCCCAACCCTTCCCTAGCTGGAGTTTGGATGAGGATACCTGCTATTGGGTTCCCCCAACACCTCCTCCAGAGGTAGAGATGAATGAGGAGGGGGTTCCTAAGGCATTTTATCAATGGAACGAGAGCGACCAGACATGGGATGAAGTGGAGATGCCAAGCGAATGAACGAAACGGGAACAGAACTTGCGAAAACCTTGGGAGTAAATGGAACTGTCCTTGGGGTTACTACGCTTTCAGATTTAGAGATTATCTTGAAAATTGTTCTTTTAGTTGTAACTATTATCTGGACGGGAATAAAGATTCTCTCATTTTATGAGAGGGATACACCCCAAACAAAGGAGAAAAAATGCCAAGAAAAGAAAAATACTCATGGGAAACCGGGAAAGCCGCCAAGGCAAGGATAGCCAAGAATAAGAAGGAAGATCAGGGCAAGAAAGGGAAAAAGAAGGGAAGCATATAATGACAACTAAGAAATTAACTAAGACGCAGGACACGGTGCTTAACGGTATCGTTAGACATTTATTAACTGCCGGAGGTGGCGCACTTGTAACCAAGGGCATCTTAGGCGAAGCTGAACTAGAAATGGCTATTGGTGCCGTCATCACCATTGCTGGTGTGATTTGGTCTGCCTTAGCCAAGAAAAAGGAGTAGAAAATGCCGGACATTACCAAAGGGCGGACATGGGTTGACGGGGAAACCGTAGATCATACCAAGTTAAATGCATTTATTGACAGTGCAACAATCAACGCTGGTGTAATCGGGTCAACCGAGTTGGCTGATGATGCTGTCACATCTGTCAAGATTGCTGATGATGCGGTAACGGTTGATAAGCTGGCAAATACTGCGGTAACTGCTGGAGCCTATAGCACGGCTGATATTACAGTTGACGCTCAGGGCAGGATTACTGCTGCTGCGAGCGGAACGATTGCAATTGCTGAAATTGAGGCTGATGCAGTTACAACGGTTAAGATTGCTGATGATAATGTAACGGCAGCCAAGCTGGCGGATACAGCGGTGACTCCGGATGCCTACACCAATGCAAACATAACCGTGGATCAGCAGGGGCGTATTACTGCTGCAAGCGACGGTGCGGCAGCGGGATTCACAAACGTCGTGGAATTCACATCCACGGGGGACACTACTTGGACGTGCCCTGCCGGTGTGACCAAGGTTTGGGTTTATGCAACGGGCAGCGGCGGTGGTGGTGCTCAATGTGCAGGGTCAGGTGGACCATTCTTCGGCGGTGGCGGTGGCAGTGGCTCTTTCGCCCAAGAGTTGCTCACTGTAACTCCCGCGACTGATTACACGGTCGGTGTTGGGGCAGGAGGCGCGGCTGCTGCCTACAATGAACAAAACGACGGAGAACCTTCTTATTTTAAAGAGGGCGGCTCAACGCTGGTAAATGCTGATTATGGTGTCGGAGGCACGGGTGCATGGACTGGTGACGGTGCCGCTGGTGCTAGCGGTTCCGCTCCAAGCACTAAATTTGGTCAGTCTGGAGTTGCTGGAAAGGTGGGGTTCATTGCGACGACTGACGCTGGCGATAGCAATAGATCAGGTGATGGCGGTCGGTCAGTAGGCATACTTGATGCTGGCGGTGGTGGACGGGGAGGCATTTCGTGGCCGGTCGTGGCAGCCGGCTCTGGCAGCGACGGCAAGGTAGTTTTGGTATATTGATTATGAAAAAAGCATCAATGGCACAATTCGTGGGGGATAAGGTTCAGAAGACTGATACTGACAGTATCGCCCTTATCAAGAAGTTCATAGACAGACGTTACGAAATGATTTGGGATTCTGCCTTATGGCGTCAATCCTTGGGGACTACGACATACACTGTTGCCGTTGATACTGAGGACGTTACGCTTAATAGTACCGTGGACTTTCCCGTCTCTGCCCGATGGAATGACATGGAGATAATCCCAATTGATCATCAGACTGTATTCCAGATTGATCCCACGCTATTTAATGATGCTGGATCGGTTACAAACTTTATTACGCTGCCAAGGGATAGCAGTGGAAACGCAAAGATAAAGCTGCTAAGGAAGCCGGACAAAGAGAAATCGCTCCTCGTGCTCGGCAAGTTAAAGATAACATCCGACGGGAATACATGGACAACCTCATCCTCCACGGACACCGATATGCTGCCATTAATGGCCGATACCGGGGAGCCGACAATCAACGGTATTGAAAACGCACTGCTGGCGTTCGTGGAGGGAGACACTTTGGAACATATGCGACAATACGGTAAGGCACAAATCAAGTATCAGGAAGCTGCAGGGCAGATGGCTGTGGCTAGAGACTTGGACGTACACCAGAGCGCAAGAGTAACACGGATTGTGCCGCAAGTCGCAGGAGAATGGAATGCTGGGGACTTTATATAATGCCCATATTTTTCAATGATGGAATAGATGATCCGGTTGGTTACGACCTATGCGGTACATTTGTTGGTGGGCAGGTAAGTAACGTCAGGGCAAATCTTCTAAAACCTGAACAGTATTCTGAGTCCAAGAACATGGACATTGATAGGTTCGGGGCAATCATCACCCGGAGGGGAACTGAGATTGTTGGAGCAACCCTAACCAACCCGATCCAAGGGATTGGGTATTACGACACTCCAAGCCTTGAAAAGCTTCTGGCTGTATCCAATGGGGTTGTATATGAATCCACGGGCAGTTCTTGGTCTTCGGTGTCGGGCTACACCCCGAATAGTTCCGCGAACGTGGAGATGACGCAATTCTTTGATAAGGTTTTCTTTACTGATGGCGGTAACAGTAATGTTCATTCATTGAGCACATCCACATTTACAGACTTGGGAAGCGACAGAACTGTCGGAACAGATAACCCCCCTAAATGCAAGTTCCTTATTAATCATACCAGCAGATTGTTCGCAGCTAACACAACAGATAATGACGATGAGGTTGTTGCTAGTGATGTTGTTGACGGGACTACATGGGCTTCTGCGGCGTATAGCTTCAGAGTGGGTCGCGGAGAGGGTGATCCAATTACCGGGATTGTCAGTTGGTACAACCACAACTTGCTGGTATTCAAGGAGCATAGCATCCATGTCGTAGCTGCCGACCCTGCTGAGACTACTGCCGCAAATTGGAATGTCCACCGGATTGACAACACTGTCGGATGTGTGGCTCACCGGACGATTGCCCAAGCTGGGGCCGATGTTTTCTTCTTGGCTAGGGATGGTGTAAGGACTGTCAGGACTATCTTGGCTGGCGCACAGAGTTCCGTGTCTGAACCCCTTTCCCCACCAATAGGTGATTTAATTGCAAGGATCAATTGGTCAGCAGTTGGGACAGCTTGTGCAAAGTTTTGGAATAACAAATACATACTTGCTGTTCCTCTGGATTCATCTGTCACCCCAAACTATGTGCTGGTCTTTAATACTGTCACAAAAAGTTGGAGCGGATATTGGACGGGCTGGACGCCAAGGGCATTTACCATCTCTGCATTCAGCGGGGTTCCCAAGTTGGTGTTTGGCGATAACTCCGGAAACATACTTACATGGCTTGATTATGAGACTGCTGCAAGTGAGGATTTATCCTCATATCAGGACAACGGGACAGACATAAGCTCCCATGTAATCTCCCGTGGGTTAACCTTTGGCGACTTCTTTTCCCCTAAGCTTGGCAATAATGTAGAGTTTGAACTATCCAACTCTCCCGCTGGTTGTCACTGCGTTGAGGTGCGTTCGATAATTGATACGGAAACCGAGAAGGTCATTCATCCGAGCAACATTGACACGCGATTCACCGGGGTGAACCTTCCGATTGATTTACCATTTTCCCTACCAAGCCTTAGTCCCGTGACAAGGGCATACAATCTTATCTCTCAAGGCAACTTTAATGAAATGCAGATTAAGGTGGCATCAAGTTCCGGAAAACTGCATTTGCGTTCCATAAAGTCCAGCGCATTTGTAAACTCAATGACCTTGGAAAAACTGGGGTAATGAATGAGCGTAGACCTAAGAGATTCCCGTTGGCTGAAGTGGTTAATTTCTGTGTTAGAAATGACACCAGAGGGCTATGTTTCGGAGGATGGGAGGACAGTCTATTGGAAGTATTCCTCGGATATTACAACCAAGATAGAGGTGTATTCCTCGCTGAGGATGATGGTGACATGGTTGGAATTGGAGTTGGATGGAGATGTGATGAAGACGACCTGCACACGCATTGGACGAGATGGAATGACGGAGGGGACTGCTTGTTTATCTCAAGCGTTATATGCAAAAACCGGGAGGCACTACGAGCTATTGTCGAAAAGCTGTCTGAGAGGTGCCCCGGTTGGAGAAGTCTTAAACTATTGGCAAAGAGAAATGGTAGAATGAAACAGTACAGTGCTGAGTTTATAGAGAGGCTTGGCAGGAGAATCTAACATGAATAAGCAGTACCTTGAATGCCTGAAAAGGGCCAAGACAATTGTGGGGGCATACCGAGATGCCTATTGGACAGCCACTGACGCTAGATGTGGGGGTTCCCCTGATCCTCCCCCGCCACCGGATTATGCGGAGGCTAACCGAGAGGCAGTGTATACGGATATTGAAAGCTTTCCTGCGCGTAAGCAGGTTGAGGCTGCTGCCAAGATGGGCAGGGCCGGATCAGTTACAGTTGGGGGAAGGACTGTAGACTATGACTTCACGGGAATAGGCGATCTAGATCAGCAGGTTATAGACCTGCAGGCACGGAGAACATCTGCAGATGCAATGGCAGAGATGGCATTGGATATTCAGAAACAATATGGTGGAGAATTCTTGGATGAAGCTTTGTCCCAGATTGAGAGGGCTGATCCCATTGGTGCGGAGGTTCGCCAGAAGCTTGCGAGCAAGACGCTTGAACAGCTTGAGGCTGGTATGTCCCTTAGCGAAGAGGAGCAACGATTTGCAGAGCAATCATTCCGCAGGGCATCGGCAGCTCGCGGAGGTCCAATGTTGGGTGATGCTCCTGCTGTAGGGGAAATGTTCCAGCAATTCGGGATGGGGAGAAACCTCCTTAACCAGCGGATGAATATGGCTAGAGCTTACGTGGGGCAGCCACAGACAGCGCAATTCGGGCAGACAGCAGGAGCACAGCAGGGTGCTGCGCCATTTATGCCCAGCGCACTTCAGCTTGGGATGGGACAGAACCCGAATGCAGGAGCTATGGGATCACAGTTTGCAGCCAACACATACGGAACTGCTGGGCAGATATATGGTGCTCAACTACAACACGGTGGTGATCCGTTTGGAAACATACTCGGCGGTATAGCTGGTATGGGTATGACTGCATTAGGCGGCGGAATCGGGGGGGCACTCAGCGCGGGTGGCAGCTTCATGGGTGGAGTAGGTCAGGCGTTTAGGGGTTATTCTGTATTTGGAACACCGAATCAATAGGAAATAATTATGACTGGATTTGAAGCAGGACTAAAGAATTGGAATAGTATTCACTCAAACATCATACGCGCCAATCAAGGTGCCGAGTCACTGAAGCAGGGTCAGGAGAAGCTAGACCTGACTAGGGAGATGAATGAACCTGCGCGTATTCAGCATGAGCAGATGATGCAGACGGATGATGAGACGGGCAAAACTAAATATGAGCAAGAGCAGGATGCAATGCAGGAAAAGAGATTGCTGGAGAACAAAAAGCTTAAGTTAGGGATAAAAGACATAAAGCTTGATATGGAGATGGAGAAGGAGGCGAAGGAGGAGTATTTAAATTTTTACAAAAAATCTAAGGAGGCTGAAACCCTACTTGATGTTAAAACCCTTCTTGAAGAGCTATCCGTATATGAGGCAAAAATTGAACCAAAGCGTGGCGGTTCTCCAACTGGTCGCACATCTACTCGGCCAAGGGAAGCCAGCGCAATCAGGCAGGTTCTCACCCAGAAGGCTGAGTGGATCGCAAAAAGGCGTGGAGCCTTGGATGCGACTGAGGCTCGCGGAGTGGACATGGTTCTGCAGAACAAAATGAAGTCTGATCCGGAGCTTTCCTCCAAGTGGGAATCATGGAAAGCAACGGCTGAATTTTCGGATAAAGATTCCCTCAAGCAGAAGGCTATTGCAGAAATGGCGGAAATAAGAGTAAAGGCATTAGCCTACCATTTGGCAGAAACCGTGCCGGGACTTTCCCCAGCAATGTTGGCGGGGGATTCTTCAATCTGGGTGTATGAGCCTACTGACCTTTTGGACATTGACGGGAATGTAGTGGTTCACGAAGGCAACGTAGTTCAAGGGCTGGTATTAAATGCACAGCTATCACGAGCAAACCTGAATGCCAAGGTGAAAGAGTATGGAGCCTTAGCAAAACTTAGCTCAACTAGGACAGATACCGGAGGCATCTCAACTGACACTACGACTGTTTACACAGACAAATCCGGAAATGAGCTTATCAATCCACCAAATGCAGACGCCCGAGTAAAAGCCGGAGAAATAAAAATCAAAACAACGCATACAGAGCGGAAGCGGTCTCCCGCAGGCTTTCCGGGTGCCCAAACTGATGCTAGATACTCTTCGTTCCCGAACAAGGCCGCTCAGGATGCTGCTCTCTCTATCGACCCAAGCCTGAAGGGCTTCTGGGATACCCAAGACAGAGAAGAGACACACGCCAGACGTGGAGAGAGGAAGCAAGCAGGAGGGATAGGGCTTCCGGGCGGTGGGATGCCCTTGGAAGACCCATTTGCGCCAGAACCTGAGGCCGCCAAGCCAGAGTTCCGAGCAAGGCTGGAAGGGACGGGACAAGGTGAGATAGATTGGGGAAGAGAAGAGTTGCGTCGGCAAGCTCCATTTCCTGATACGCCTGAGCAGAAGACAGCTCCCGTAATTCGGGAAGACATTCTTACACCGGAGCTTAAAGATGAATGGCAGAAGCTTAGTGATAAGCAGCAAGTTTCCGCAATTAAAACAAACCTTCCGAAGGACGTTCATCCGGTTGTTCCGAAGGCATTACAGATTATAAAAAATTGGGCCGATTGGGCAGAGTCTGATCCGGATGCTGCGAATGCTCTTTCCGAGCTGGCGTTCCTATCTCACAAACCGGATGTCCCGCTTGCTGAGAGACTCAAGGTATCGCCTGAACCGATTAACGCTATGGGACGCACTCTTGATGCCCTTGTTGCTGAGGAAAATGAAAAGCATCCTGACCTTAAAAGAACTTTGGATGAACTTGAGAAAGAGCAAAAAGAGAGCAAGGATAAATCTGACTTAAAGAGCTACAATCGTTTCACCCGCCAAGCTAAAGAGAACAAGAGTAAAGGCTTGGATGTGTTTGGGTTCCGAACAGAAACACCTGCGGAACGAGAAGCTGCGGATGAGGCATGGAAAACCGTGGTCAAGCTCCTTCAGCCGGGACCATCTGGTTCACAGTATAGGGAATCCGATAAGGAGAAAGTTAAGAAGGAGAAAGGCCGGGAACAGAATAAGGCAATGAAAGCTGCTCAGGATGCAATGAAGAAATTGTCGCCTGAGGATAGGGAATACTGGAGAGAAGTCTTGTTTGGGCACCCAACTGACGCTCCTCCACGCCCACCTATTAAGCCAGATTGGGAGCCATTGGAAGATGATGGACAGCCACCACGCATACCTGACCCAACCAAGAAGTAAGGAATGTCTTCACTAATAGATCAGTATAGGAGGAAGTATTGGCATCAACTTGGCAACAAGACTGATGAGGAAATAGCCTTAGCCTTAGGTGCAGCCAACCCTGAGCTTCTGAAGATGGATGCAGGGTTAGCTAGGGTACATAACAGAGCCAAGTCACTTAACCTCCTTGATAGCGGAGTCATCTTTGATGCTGACCAAGTTCGCAACCTGAATGCATTGGAGAACAAGGTTCGCGCTGATATTAATTTACCCAAGAAGTTTGAGCTATGGGATGAGCCGTTTGTCCAAAGGGTGGCTGGTCGCAAAGCAGAACCGGATTACATCGGGAAAGAAGCCTTGGAGGCTTACACAGATGCAGTTAAAAGTGCAGGCAGGAGCGTATTAAGCGGGACGCAAAGCTATGCTCAGACTTTAGGGGACTCCGTGGATAGGGGGACTATGTTGGCGAAGCAGTCTCTTCTTGTCGGTTTTGATCTCCATAAAAGCGGGGATGATGTGATCGGCAACATGGATGCAGCAAGACAGATTGCTGCGATTGAGAGGGAGAAGGGCAAGCTTCATGTAAGCGAAGACCTCAAGGCATACTACGAATCTGATGGGTTCCTTGATGCTCTTGGAATTTTGGTGCAAAACCCTTTTGACGTTGTTCTTCCTGCTGCCGTTGAATCACTTTCTGCCCAGATCGGTGTTGGCGTGCTTGGGGGGTATGATTCCAAGGGAAGATACCAACCCGGAAAGATACTCCAAGGTGCAGCCTTGGGGGCAGGCACCGGATTTGTTGTGGGGCCAATAGGGGTTGGAACGGGAACCGCCGGAGGCATTTACGCCGGGATGGGACTCACAAGTCATTCGCTTACAGCTACTTCAACCTACCTGAATTCCATTCAGAATGAGATTGGGAAGGAAGGCAAGAGCATCCAAGACCCGGAAGCTCTTTTAGCTGCCATAAACGATCCCAAGGTAAGGGATTCCGCAAGAAAAACAGCGATGATACACGGCTTAACCGTTGGGGCATTCGATGCATTTTCGGCTGGTATAGCAGGGGGAGGAAGAAACATTCTTTGGAACAAGAACACAGCAGCTCCAAGATTGGCTGCTGTCCCGGTGAGGAAAAGCACTGTATGGGCAACGGAACTTGCTGGCCAAGGCGCGTTAGGGATGACGGGTGAAGGCTTGGGTCAGATATTGTCCGGGCAGGAATTCAGGTGGAATGAGGTTCTCCTAGAAGCTTTTGCCGAGATTCCCACTCATGTGGCGCAAGCCGGGGTTGGACAAATTTGGAAATATGGACGCGAAGGCAAGGTTGATCTTCAGGACAGAATACAGCGAGAAGGTTTAGCCAAGCAGTTAAAGGAGCGTCAGGAGCAGGGCATACCGATTGAGCAGATTTGGGATGAAATCGACAACACGGATTACTTCTACCTTGCAGTCAATCAGGGGGTTAACGAGCAGGTATTGAAGGACAAATATAAGGAGTTTGCCAGCGATATTTACAATGCAGAACCTGAAGAGTTTGCCGAGCAATTTGAATTAACTGAAGCGGAATCAGCAGAGTTAGCTGAGGAGTTTTATAACGACGGAATCATACTAGGAATCTATGACAAGGATCAGAGTCCGGACCATAGCAAGCCTAAGGGGTGGATTGCTTTCCGGGGTGACGGAGTAAAGACAAGTCGAAGGAAGGCGTTTGAATGGATGGAGGAAAACCTTGCCCCTGACGGTAAGGGCATTGGTCTTCTGAAGGGTGGCGGAAAGGTTCGTGTCATGGCTCCATTCCTGACTGAGGAGCATATGGCTGAGTTAGTGAAGAGCATACCTGAGATGTCTTCACCTGACATTTCTGCTCCATCAACCTATACGCAGACTGAAGCTCCACTAGCAGAAACCCCTGAGGTTGAGGATGTTGTTGTGAAGACTCCGCAACCTATTGAGACTGAGGAACAAAGGGCTTTCAGGATCGCGAAGCTCAAGGCTGAGGATGGGGTGCAGGATGCTCAGTTTGAGCTGTCACAGATGTATCAGTATGGGCGCGGAACAGAGAAGAACGAAGCTGAGGCAAAGAGGTGGCTTGAGATTTCCAAGGGGAATATCGCGCTTAAAGAGGAGTTCGCCAAACCTGCTCCCACCGAGCCTGAAACATGGGAGGATTACTATGAGTTGCTTCCTAAAAAATTCAGGAAACATGTAGATAATCGCAACAGCGACAAAGCGAAGTTAGAGACAGCTAAAAGATTGTATGAGCTGCATACCAAACAACTTGCGGAAGCTGAGTATGTCTCTGAGGCTGCTCCCGAAGAAAAAACGCGGACACCTGAA
>Ga0315318_10000056_pt1 | contig 41623 bp, 37 predicted proteins | sample M1200m3416metaG_FD_203703 | JGI IMG/M metagenome (GOLD analysis project Ga0315318, IMG submission 203703) | Ammonia-oxidizing marine archaeal communities from Monterey Bay, California, United States - M1 200m 3416 | ecosystem: Environmental > Aquatic > Marine > Coastal | place: USA: California... | reverse complement strand
TAGGTCACCGAGACGTTCTTGAATTCGATCATCGGGTCAGGGCCCCGCGTCAGGTCTTACCCTCGTGCTTCGGGGCGACGGGTCGGCGTCAGCCCAGCGGCTCGGTGATGCCCAGGGCTTCGGCGGCCGCGCGCACCACGTCGAAGTCGGAGTCGACGGCTCGGCGGATATCTGTCCAGCCGTAGGCCTCGTCGAACACGGCTTCGCCCTCGTCGGTAGCGAGGTAGGCACTGATGGCGTCGTAGATGGCCGTCTGCAACGAGTCGGGCAGCAGCGCGCTGGCGGCCACCACGTCGTTGGGTACCTCGGAGGTGATGTTGAAAACCATCACCTTGTCACCCACGTCCACCTTCTCCTTGCGGAGGGTGCGGCGGGCGTCGTCGTAGGACACGCCGACGTCGGCATCGCCGTTGTAGACGGCCACCACCGCGGCGTCGTGACCTCCGGTGAAGATCGGGGTGATGTCGTTCACCGGGTCGATGCCCACTTCGATGAGCTGCAGCGCCGGGAACAGGTAGCCCGAGGTCGATGACTCCGAGGTGAAGGCCACCCGCTTGCCGGCAACCTTGGAAAGGTCAGCCATGCATGAGGTCCCGGGCGACACGTCGCCGGCATCCACGGATTCACCGAGGGACTTGCCGGAGTCCCCGAAGTACACGCCGACCTGAAGGGCTACCGCGTCTAGCGCGCCGACCTGTGTCAAGCCATCAGGAGTGTTCTCTAGAGCGGTGGCCGACTCGGGTGCGGTGTCGCACATCGCGGGATCGTTGGTCATCCACTGGCCGTGGTAGGTCGGCGAGCCGTAGCGAATGGCCTGGATCAGTACCTCCATATTGCCGAACTGCTGCTGGGCCAGGACGTAGCCAAAGGGCCCGAAGGCGCCCAGGTCGGCCTTGCCGGTGCCCATGGCGGTGACCAGGCCGGTGTAGTCGGTAGTGACTATGCCCTCGACCTCGATGCCTAGGGCTTCGGTAAGAACGTCCATGAAGGGCTGGATGTCGTCGGCGAGGGACTCCTGTTCCGTACTCGGGACGAACCCGAAGGTGATCTTGTCGGGCCATGTGCCGTCGCTGGCTGCCGTGCCGGCATCGTCGCTTCCACAGGCCGAGGCGATGAGCACCAGGGCCAGCAGTGCCGTGATAAGAGATCGGATTTTCATGGGTCCTCCCAGTTGGCGACGGACCCACTCGGTCCATCATGGCGCGACCGTAGCGAACGCCGCCTCCTCATGTGGACGCAGGTGCAGAAACGACCTCTAAGGTGCGGCGATGCAGGCTGCCTCCCAGCCCGGCGACCGGACCGCCATGGCCCGGATCGCGGCCATCAGCGCCGTGGTCTGCTGGTCGACTGGCAACGTGATCGTGGCCCAGGTCGACATGTCCGGTATGGCTATCGCCTTCTGGCGGCTCGTGCTCGGAGCGGTCCTCTACGCCACGGTGCTCCACGCGGTGGGTCGTCGGATCACCTGGGCCCAGGTCCGGCTGGCTGTCCCGGTGGCTATCACGTTCGCCCTGGAGCTGGGCGTGTTCTTCACCGCGCTGCACCACACCTCTGTGGCCAACGCCACCACCATCGGTTCGCTCCAGACCATCGCCCTGATGGTTGTGGCATCGGTGCGGTTTGGCGAGCGCATAGGTAGGTGGCTGATCGGGATTGCCCTGGTGGCCATTGCCGGGGTGACCGTCGTGATGTTCGGCGGTGGAGCGGATGCCGAACTCCAACTGCGTGGCGACCTCCTGGCTCTGGTGGCCATGGCCCTCTTCACGGCGTACTTCGTGCTGGTCAAGGACGTCCGGGCCCGCATCGACACCTTCACACTGCAGACCGTCACCATGACCCTCGGTGCCGTCGTACTCCTCCCGATGGCAGCCATCGAGGCCGGCGGACTGGTGCCCGTCTGGCCGTCGTGGACCGAGTGGGGGTGGTTGGCCCTGCTGCTCGCCATCCCCGGCACCGGTCACCTGCTCATGAACTGGGCACACCTGCATGTGAGCCTGAGCCTCGCCGGGATGCTCACCCTTTCCATCCCGGCCCTCTCGGCGTTGGGTGCCTGGTTGGTCCTCGACCAACGCCTGACCGTGGTGCAGGCGACCGGCATGGCCGTGGTCATCGCCAGCCTCGTGGTGGTGGTGAGGCTCGACGCCCACGGCCATGCCGATCACATCACCGGCACCTGACAACCGTCTCGAGACCTGTCCGTGACTGGTGCCATGATCCGTATCGGCGAGGGCCAGTTGCCGACCCGGAAGCGGGTCGATCCGGAGGGGGGACCGACATGAGGGCCGCGGTGCTGCATGGTGTGGGTGAACCGCTGACCGTCGAGGACGTCGAACTGGACGATCCCTGGCCCCACGAGGTAATCGTCCGGACAGCGGCATGCGGGGTATGTCGAAGTGACCTGCACTTCGTGGACGGCCACTACGCCACGGCGTTTCCGGTGGTGCCCGGCCACGAGGCGGCCGGCGTGGTGGAGGCCGTGGGCTCGGAGGTTCGCTATGTGAGTCCCGGTGATCCGGTCATCGCCTGCATGTCGGTGTTCTGCGGTCGGTGCGCGCACTGCACCGGCGGTCGCCCGTACCTCTGTCACAGTCCGGAGGTCCGCCGGGGGTCCGACGACTCCCCACGGCTGCGCCTCAGTGGCCAGCCGGTGGTCCAGCTCTACGAGCTGGGTGCCTACGCCGAACAGATGCTGGTGCATGAGAGCGCCCTGGTGAAGGTGCGTCCCGACATGCCACTGGATCGGGCCGCCCTCATCGGGTGCGCGGTGACCACGGGATTCGGAGCAGTGACCAACACCGCCCAGGTCTCGCCCGGCGCCACCGTGGTGGTCATCGGCTGCGGGGGTGTGGGCCTCTCGGCGGTGAACGGCGCGTCGATCATCGGTGCTGGACGGATCATCGCTGTGGACGTTCAGCAGGCAAAGTTGGACCAGGCCCGGACGGTCGGTGCCACCGACCTGGTGGATGCCTCGACGGTGGATCCCGTCGAGGCCGTCCTGGAGCTCACCGAAGGTGGGGCCGACTTCACCTTCGAAGCCCTGGGTCGAAGGGAGACCGTCGAGCAGGCCTTCCGGATGCTGCCTCCTGGCGGCGTGGCCACCGTCATCGGCATGGTGCCCCAGGGTCAGATGGTCGAGGTACACGCTGCCGATCTGCTGGACGAGAAGGTGCTCCAGGGATCCAACATGGGCTCCAACCGGTTTCGGGTCGACATGCCGTACTACGTCGACCTGTACATGGAGGGTCGCCTGAAACTAGATGAGATCACGTCAGGCCATATCGGGTTGGACGGCCTCAACGAGGCCTTCGACGAGATGAGGGGTGGTTCGGTCGGTCGATCGATCGTCGTCTTCGACTGAGGGGATCAGGCTAGGAGTCCGCTCTCGAACGGGAAGTCACTGAGCAGTTCGACGCCTGCCTCGGTCACCAGAACCTGCTCTTCGAGCTTCACTCCCTCAGCCCCACCCTCTGCTCCGATGTAGGACTCGACGCAGATCGTCATGCCCGGTTCGATCACACCGTCGTAACCCGACGTCTCGAAGTCGTGCCGGTGGTACAGGTAGGGATACTCGCCGGTCATCCCGACACCGTGGGACGAAAGGTAGTACCGCTGGGTGGCGAATTCGTCGGGGATGTCCCACGCCCGATCGGCGTATTCCCGGAATGTCACCCCAGGTCCGATGATCCCCATGTTGTACTGGACCTGCTCGTGGGCCAGTTGGTAGAGCCGCCGCTGCTCGGCGGTCGGGGCACCAGGTCCGGCGTGGAAGGTTCGCGAGAAGTCCGAGTAGTAGCCGTGGCACCCGACCACGTCGGTGTCGAGGGCCACCAGCGCGTTGGGGGCGATGGGGGCATCGCCCGCCTCCTGGAACCACGGGTTGGTGCGGGTGCCGGCCGTCATGAGGCGGGTCTCCACGTAGTCGCCACCCTCGGCGATGACCACCCGGTGCAGCTCGGCCCACAACTCGTTTTCGGTTAGCCCCGGACGGATGGTGTTGCGAACGGCGTGCACGGCGCGTTCGGTGGCCCGCAGGCTCTCCCGGATACACAGCAACTCGTCGATCCCCTTGATGGCCCGTGCCCGCTCAACCGGGGCCTGGGCGTCCACGATCCGGAAGCCGGCGGCGGCCAAGGCGGCCGATGCCCCGTGGTTGATTCGCTCCAGGCCCACGGTTGCGCCATCACCCACCACCTCGCGGAGCAGAGCCCCGACCTCGTCGGCCCACTGTCGCTCCACCTCGGCGATGTCTGGTCCGGCGGCCACGTAGCTGGCCGTGGTGGCTCCCCGAACCTCGTCGATGGTCGACAGGCCGGTGGCCAGGTGGTGGGCCCCGACGAACTCGAACAACACGACAGGCCCTTCGATGGGCAGGAACAGGTAGCGCGACGGATTCCGCTGGTGAAAGATCTGCATGTTCCGGGCCCCGGTTGCATAGCGCACATTGACCGGGTCGAACAGCAGGCAGGCGTCCACGCCGTGGTCGACCATCTGGGCCAGCAGGCGGTCCCGTCGGAAGTGGATGAGGGACTCCCAGTCGATGGGGGTCGTGGGGTCGGCAGCGTGGACCATGGCGCGAACGATACGTACCCGGGCCGCAACGGGCGTCGCCGGTAGCATCGGGGACCCGCTCCGGATCCATCCCTCCAGACCCGACCCCCAAACAGGAACGCCTTTCATGGACGTGCGCGACAGCATCACCGACGCGGTTCGTTCAGTGCTGGCCGACCTAGGCGTCGACCCGCTGCCGACCATCGTCCAGTTGGAGCGGCCCGGGAAGCCGGACCACGGCGACTGGTCGACCAACGTGGCGCTGGCCTCGGCCAAGGCTGCAGGTCGCAACCCCAGGGAACTGGGGACCCAACTGGCCGAGCGTCTGCTGGCCGCCCCGCCAGCCCACGTGGTGGGTGTGGAGGTGGCCGGCCCCGGGTTCGTGAACTTCCGTCTGGACGAATCGTGGCTGCACGAGGTGCTGGCCGACGTGGTCGCGGCCGGCGTTGACGGCTGGGCTTGCCACGACGACGGCGCCGGCACCCGGGTGATCGTGGAGTTCGTGAGTGCCAACCCCACCGGCCCCCTGCACGCCGGCCACGGGCGCGGTGCCTGCTACGGCGATTCGGTGGCCCGGCTCTACGACCGCTGCGGATACGACGTGGTGCGCGAGTTCTACATCAACGACCGTGGCATCCAGATGGAGAATTTCGCCGCTTCGTTGGCTGCCCGGGTCGCCGGTCGGGATGTCCCCGAGGACGGATACCACGGCCAGTACATCGTTGACTGGGCCGCTGAGATGGTGGCCGAAACCAGCGATGGGGTGGGTGACGGGCCTGGCGAAGCGGCTGATCCGATGGAATGGGGGTACGACCGGGCTCTTGCCTCCCACCGGTCGGTGCTGGAGTCCCTGTCCATCGACTTTGACTCGTGGTTCAGCGAGCGGTCGATGATCGCCTCGGGCGCCATCGACGCGACGTTGGCCGACCTCCGTGCGGCCGGTGCCGTCTACGAGGAGGGGGGCGCCATCTGGCTGCGCAGCACCGACCATGGTGACGACAAGGATCGGGTGCTTGTCAAGAGCGACGGCGAGCCCACCTACTTGATGCCCGATGTGGCCTATCACCGCGACAAGTTCGGTCGCGCCGACCGGCTGGTCAATGTGTTCGGCGCTGACCACCATGGGTACGTGGCAAGGATGCACGCGGCCATGGCGCTGCTCGGCCACGACCCGGCGGAACTGGAGATCGCCATCACCCAACTGGTCAGCCTGCAGCGCGACGGTCACGAGGTCCGTCTATCCAAGCGGACCGGCGAGATGGTGGAGTTGGCCGAGGTGGTCGACGAGGTGGGCGCCGACGCGGCCCGCTTCACCTATCTGCTGTTTTCGGTCGACTCGCCCCAGACCTTCGACCTGGACCTTGTGGCCAGTCAGGTCAACGAGAACCCCGTCTTCTATGTGCAGTACGCGCATGCTCGGATTCATCAGATCGTTCGCCGTGCTGATGAGGCGGGCGTCGGTCGTGGGGTACTTGCCGATGTCGACCTGTCGCTGCTGTCCCACCCCCGGGAACTCGAGGTGCTACGGAACCTCCACGAACTGCCCGACATAGTGGCCCGGGCCTGCCGGGAACAGGCTCCCCACCAGGTCACCACGTGGGTGCGCGATCTGGCGGCGTCGTTCCACGGCTTCTACCACGACTGCCGGGTGCTGGGCGAAGGCATCGAGCCGGCGCTGACGGTGGCCCGACTGTGGTTGGTCGAGGGTGCCCGGATCGGTCTGGCGGTAGCGCTGGACCTCCTCGGGGTAGGTGCCCCCACCGAGATGTGGCGAGAGGACCAAGTTGGCGGGCAGTCCGAAGGGGAGGGGGCCTGACCATGGCCGGCCCGATCCTCACCCACCTGCTGCCCGACACCGCGGCCATCGACGCGGCTGGCCGACTGTCGGTCGGCGGTTGCGACCTCGTGGACCTGGCTGACCGCTTTGGCACGCCCCTTTTCGTCTACGACGAGGCCCACCTCCGAACCCGGTGCCGGGAGGCCGTGGCTGCCTTTGGCGACGGTGTGGCCTACGCCTCCAAGGCGTTCCTCTGTGGCGCCATGGCCCGGCTGGCCCACGAGGAGGGCATGCACCTCGACGTGGCCACCGGTGGCGAACTCTTCGTGGCCCGTCATGCCGGGGTACCGGGCGACCGCCTGGTCATGCACGGCAACAACAAGAGCGACCGCGAGCTGGCCATGGCCGTCGAGGAGGGGGTGGGACGGATCGTGGTCGATTCGTTCGACGAGCTGGATCGACTCGATGCCCTGGCCGCGACCACCGGTGCTCGGCCCCGGGTGCTGCTGCGCATCACCCCTGGCGTAGAGGCCCACACCCACGAGTTCGTGGCTACCGGCCAGGACGATTCCAAGTTCGGGTTCACCGTCTCCAGCGGGCTTGCCGCCGCCGCCGTGGAGCGGGCTGCGACCGTCGGCTCGGTGGAGTTAGTCGGATTGCACGCCCACATCGGTAGTCAGGTCTTCGAGGTCGGTGCGTTCTCCAGGGCTGTCGAGGTGCTGGCCGGCTTCGCCGCGCCGTTCGGCCTTCCGGAGCTCTCGGTGGGGGGAGGTCTGGGCGTTCCCTACGTGGAGGGAGAGTCGGCCCCCAGCCTGACCGAGTGGGCGGCGGGCATCCATGAGGTCTGCGAAGCCGCCGGAGTGACGGCCCGGGTGTCGGCCGAGCCGGGACGAGCCATCGTGGCCGCCGCCGCGGTGACCCTCTACCGGGTGGGCACTGTGAAGGACCTGCCGGGCATCCGGACCTACGTGGCCGTGGACGGCGGGATGAGCGACAACCCCCGCCCGGTGCTCTACGGCTCGGGCTACGAGACGCTGCTACCGCGGGCCGCCGATGCCGAGCGGCCGAGGGCCGTGCGGGTGGTGGGCAAGCACTGCGAGTCGGGCGATCTTCTGGTTCGTGAGGGCTGGGTCCCCGACGGCCTGGTGGTGGGTGATGTGCTGGCCACGCCGGTCACCGGCGCCTATGGGCACGCCATGGGCTCCAACTACAACCACGTGCTGCGGCCCGCTGTGGTGTTCGTGGCCGATGGCGACGCCCGCGAGGTGGTGCGCCGCGAGTCGTTCGATGATCTCGTGGCCCGCGAGGCCACCGGGGCGGGAGCCGAGGAATTCGAGTCCTGACCGGTCCCTCCGGCCCGGTACCGTCATCGTCATGAACGACCTTTCTCAGGGTTCACCCCCCTCCCCGGATTCTGGGACGCACGTACGCGTCGGCCTACTGGGTTGCGGCCACGTGGGCGCCGCGCTGGTCCTTCTGGTGGCCGAGCGTCGTGCCGAGGTGGGTCGCCGTCGGGGCCTGGACCTCGAGGTGACCCGCATAGCGGTGCGTAACACGGCCATCGACCGGGACGTACCAGTCGCGGATGGGATCTTCACCACCGATGCGGCTGCCGTGGTGGGCGATCCGGACGTCGACGTGGTCGTTGAGGTCATGGGGGGCATCGAGCCGGCCCGTGAACTGGTGAGCGCCGCTCTTTCGGCCGGCAAGCCGGTGGTGACCGCCAACAAGGAGTTGTTGGCCAACCATGGTGCCGAGCTGTACGCCCTGGCTGCCGTCAACGGAGTCGACCTGTTATTCGAGGCTGCGGTGGCTGGCGCCATCCCGATCATGCGTCCGCTGCGGGAGTCCCTGGCCGGCGAGCCCATCCAGCGGGTGATGGGCATTGTCAACGGCACGACCAACTTCATCTTGACCCGGATGACCGACGACGGTGCCAGCTACGCCGATGCCCTAGCTGAAGCCCAGAGCCTCGGCTATGCCGAAAGCGACCCGACCGCCGACGTGGAGGGCTACGACGCAGGGGCCAAGGCCGCCATCATGGCCACCATCGCCTTCGGCGCACGGGTGGTGGCCGGCGACGTCTACCACGAGGGGATCTCGGGGGTCTCGGTGGCCGACATCGAGTTCGCGGCCGACCTGAAGCACTGCATCAAGTTGCTGGCCGTGGCCGAACAGACGGTGGCCGACGACGGTGAGGCCCAGATCGGGGTCCGTGTGCATCCCACGCTGGTTCCCCTAGACCATCCGCTGGCCTCGGTGAATGGCAGTTTCAACGCGGTGTTCCTCGAGGGTGGAGCGGCCGGCGATCTGATGCTCTACGGGCGTGGGGCCGGCGGTCGGCCCACGGCATCTGCCGTGCTGGGCGACCTGATCGACGCGGCGGCCAACCTGAGGCAGGGGAGTGCATCAGGCATCGGGGTCCTGGAACGGGCCCGCATTGCCCCGATCGACGACGTGATCTCGGCCTACTACCTGAACATCGAGGTCGACGACCGTCCAGGAGTCCTGGCCGCGGTGGCCGCGGTGTTCGGCTCGCACGAGGTGTCGATCCGGTCGATGGAACAGGAGGGCATGGGCGGCGAGGCCCGACTGGTGTTCATCACCCACGGGGCACGTGAACGAGACCTGCGGGCCACGCTGGCCGACCTCCGTTCGTTGGACGCCGTCCGGGCCGTGGGCAGCGTCCTACGGGTCATCGGCGACTGAACGGCCCTCGTTCCACGGACTACTGGACTACGTCGTGCGCTACGTGAGCACTCGGGGGGCGGCCCCCGCCCTGGACTTCGGTGACACGCTGCTGGCCGGCCTGGCTGACGATGGGGGGCTCTACGTCCCCGAGTCGTGGCCGACCCTGGCCGCCGGAGGGCGGGGCGACTACGTCGAAACGGCCGTCGAGGTGATGGTTCCCTTCGTGGCCGGCTCGATCGCCGAGGACGACTTCGCGGCCATGGTGGCTGACGCCTACACGGCATTCGACGCCCCGGACGTGACGCCGTTGGTCGAGTTGTCCGATGGCGTCCACCTCCTGGAGCTCTTTCACGGGCCGACGCTGGCCTTCAAGGACGTGGCCCTTCAGTTGGTGGGTCGTCTGTTCGACCACGAACTGTCCCGGCGGGGCGAGCGGGTCACCATCGTGGGCGCCACGTCGGGCGACACCGGCTCGGCGGCCATCGAGGCCTGCCGTGATCGTGACGCCGTGGACATCGTGATCCTTCATCCGGCTGGTCGGGTCTCGGACGTGCAGCGGCGTCAGATGACGACTGTCGACTCGGCCAATGTGCACAACGTGGCGATCGACGGCACGTTCGACGACTGCCAGGACCTGGTGAAGGCCATGTTCACCGACGTGGCCTTCCGGGACGAGGTACGTCTGTCGGCGGTGAATTCCATCAACTGGGCCCGGGTGATGGCACAGATCGTTTACTACGTGGTAGCCGCCGAGCGTCTCGGTGGTCGGCACGCGCCGGTGGCCTTCTCAGTGCCCACGGGGAACTTCGGCAACGTCTTCGCCGGGCACGTGGCCCGGTTATCCGGTTTGGCTGTGCCCCAACTGGTGGTGGGCAGCAACACCAATGACGTCCTCACCCGGTTCTTCACTGAGGGGACGATGGCCATCGCCGAGGTGGTACCCACCACGTCGCCCAGCATGGACATCCAAGTTTCGTCCAACCTGGAGCGCCTGCTGTTCGAGATGAACGGCCGCGACGGCGCGACGGTGGGTGCCCAGCTGGACGACTTTCGGGGCACCGGCGACTTCCAACTCGACCCGGTCCAGCACGCCGCCCTGGCCGACGGGTGGGACGGGGCTCGCTTCGACGACGGGGACGTCCAGGCCTGCATCGCTGCCGAAGCCGAGCGGTCGGGCATCGTGCTGGACCCCCACACGGCGGTAGGGGTGTTGGCCGCCCGGGCGTGTCGACGTGACCCCTCGATCCCCATGGTGGCCTTGGCCACCGCCCATCCGGCCAAGTTCCCCGACGTCGTCGAGGCGGCAACTGGCTCGCGGCCGAGCCTGCCCGACCGACTGGCCGACCTCCACCAGCGGCCCGAACGCCTGACCGCCTTGCCCGCCGACCTCGCCGTCGTCGAGGATTTCGTGCGGGCCCACCGGCGATGAACAGTGGCGACCAGCGGTCTGGAAGGATGACTCGCCCATGAAATCCTCGTCATGAAGTACGTCGTCTGTGTTCCCGATGGCTGTGCCGACCTGCCGGTGCCAGAACTGGACGGCCGCACCCCGCTGGAGGTGGCCCACATGCCTGTGCTGGACGCCCTGGCCGCCCGGGCCGAAGTGGGCCGGGCTGCGGTGATCCCCGAGGGCATGCCGCCGGGCAGCGACGTGGGGAACATGTCGATCATGGGGTTCAATCCCGTCCAGTTCCACACCGGTCGCGCCCCTATCGAGGTGGCGGCCATGGGGCGGACGCTGCGCCCTGACCAGACGGCCTTCCGCTGCAACCTGGTGGTCGTCCGTGATGGCGTGATGGTCGACTACGCCGGGGCCAACCCGACCAACGAGGAGGGTGCGGCGGTCGTGGCCGCGCTCCAGACCGAGGTCGCCCCGAATCACGATGGAGTCGAGTTCCTGGCCGGTGTCGGGTTCCGTAACGCCATGATCGCACCCCGGGAGTGGATTGAGGCCGACTGCACACCGCCGCACGACCTCTCCGGTGATCCGGTTGTGCTGCCAACCGGCCCGGCAGCGCCCCAGTTGACCGAGGTCATGGAGAGCTCACGCGAGGTGATGGCCCGCTTCGACGGCGAGGCAAACCAGGCGTGGTTGTGGGGTCAGGGCTTCCAGCCACAGGTTCCGGCGTTCCGTGACGTACACGGTGTGGATGCGGGACTGGTCACCGCCGTGGACTTGGTGCGGGGCATTGGCGTGCTGTCCGGGATGAAGATCTGTGACATCCCCGGGGCCACCGGCTGGTACGACACCGACTTCGAGGGTAAGCGCGACGTGGCACTGGCCGAACTGGAGGCGGGCCTCGACCTGTTCGTCATCCACGTGGAGGCCACCGACGAGGCGGGCCACGCTGGTGACGTGGCCGACAAGGTAGAGGCGCTCGAGAACTGGGATCGACGGATCCTGGCCGGCCTAGTGGCGGGGCTGGACGGCATGGGCCCGTGGCGACTACTGATGCTTCCCGACCACGCCACCCCGCTGACTACCCGGACCCACACGCCGGATCCCGTGCCGTACCTACTGGTGGACTCGGTGGTCGACGGCCCGGGGGGCACGTTCACCGAGGTGGGCGTGGCTGACCTGGATCCTGTGCCGGGACACTCCCTAATGGGACGACTGCTCACCAACTGACAGCGATCTTCGTGATGGCACGGATCTGGTCGTCTTATATGGGGCTCTTTGGGGGATGTTGTCGTCGTTCGTGACGATTCGGTACAATGGGGTGGTCGTCAGGCGGGCGACGTGTTCTCCGGGAACCCCGTTTCCTCCTTCCGGAATCCACCTCGTGGACCGGATCTCGTGGATCGAGAGGGCTTTCGGAGTCGCCGCCAACGACACGCCTTCCACCCCGGCCTCCGGTGGTGGACGGTGTCCTTAGGTGCGGACTGAACCTGGTTCGTACCCATCCGCAGGGCTACGTGCCCTCGAGACACCGATGGCCGCCGGCCATCGAGAAAACAGGTGTTGTGAGCATGGACTCCACCCAACTGGAACGCGGAACGCTCGAAGGCAAGGACCGCGACGAGCTAACCACGATCGCCACCGCCCTAGGCGGCAAGCCTGGGTCGCGTGCCCGAAAGGCCGAGATCGTCGACCTGATCCTGGATCTGGCCGGTGGCGGCAACGGTTCCGTCTCCGACGGCGGTCGATCAGCCAATGCTGGTGCTACTAATGATGCACCGGTGGCCGACGATCCCCCCGCCGGGGATGTGCCTGTCAGTGATGCAGGTGAGGAGCCGCCCGCTGAGTGGGAGGTAGCCGCAGCTGCCGAGGCGGATGCCATATCCGATGTCTCGACTGATACCGACAGCGATACCGCTGATGAACAGAAGCCCGATGGAGGCGATGGTCGGGGTCGTAATCAGCAGAACCGTCAGGGTAAGGGTGGCCAGAACCGCGACCGCCAGGGTGGTCAGAACAGCGACGCCGAGCCGGGCAACCGCCGCCGCCGCCGCCGGGGCCGCGAGCGCGATTATCAAGGACCCGAGGAGCCTTGGGATGGCGAGCCAGTCGATGTCGAGGGCTACCTCGACCTCCGTGACGAGGGCTATGGGTTCCTGCGGACCAGCGGCTACAAGCCGTCCAAGAAGGACGCCTACATCTCGGTCAAGCAGGTCCGTCAGTTCGGACTACGTCGGGGCGACCACTTGGTGGGTGCGTCCCGCCCGGCAAACCGCAGCGAGAAGAATCCCGCTCTGCTACGCATCGACAAGGTCAACGATCAGGATCCGGAGAAGGCCAAGGACCGGCCCCGGTTCGAGGACCTCACCCCGCTGTTCCCCGACGAGAAGTTGCGCTTGGAGATCGACGGCGACCCGACCAACATGACGGCCCGGATCGTCGACCTGCTCTCGCCGATTGGAAAGGGCCAGCGCGGGATGATCGTGTCGCCCCCCAAGGCTGGCAAAACCACGATCATGAAGTCGATCGTGCGGTCGATCGAGACCAACCACCCCGAGGTGAAGCTCATTGTCCTGCTGGTCGACGAACGGCCCGAGGAGGTCACCGACATGCGTCGCTGGCTGCAGCGCGGCGAGGTGATCGGCTCCACGTTTGACCGTCCTAGCGACGAGCACACCCACCTAGCCGAGGTCACTATCGAGCGGGCCAAGCGCATGGTCGAGTACGGAGAGGACGTGATGATCGTGTTGGACGGCATCACCCGCCTGTCCAGGGCCTACAACCTGGCTGCCCCGGCCACCGGTCGGATCATGTCCGGCGGTGTGGACAGCGGTGCCCTGTATCCACCGAAGCGTTTCTTTGGTGCAGCCCGCAATCTCGAGGAGGGCGGTTCGCTGACCATCCTGGCCACGGCGCTCGTCGACACCGGATCGAAGATGGACGAGGTGATATTCGAGGAGTTCAAGGGCACCGGCAACATGGAGCTGCGCCTGGACCGTCGCATCGCCGAACGTCGCATCTATCCGGCCATCGACGTGGATGCCTCGTCGACCCGTCACGAGGAGCTCCTGTTCGAGCGCAAGCAACTCAACCAGGTGTGGAAACTACGCCGAGTGCTCAACGGCCTGGCCAACGACAACGACACCGGTGCGGCGGCTGGCCTAGAACTACTCATCGACCGGCTCAAGACCTTCAACGACAACGACGAGTTCCTGGTGGAAATCGCCAAGGGCCCGAACATGGGTGCCTGATCAGCCACATGTCACGCGGGTTGCCGAACCCCCGATCGCGCCGCAGACTGGACGAGTTATGAAGCAGGACATCCACCCGAACTACCGCCCCGTTGTGTTCCAAGACCTCTCTGAGGGCACCAACTTCGTGATCCGGTCGACTGTCGAGACCGACGATGTGATCACCCTGGATGATGGCGTGGAGTACCCGCTGGTCAAGGTCGAGATTTCGTCGGCCAGTCACCCGTTCTTCACCGGCACGATGAAGATCGTGGACACCGCCGGTCGCGTCGAGCGCTTTGAGCGCCGGTACGGCCAGCGCCGCAAGGGCTGACTCGCCCGACGGGAAATTTCCGGCTGAGCTCCTCCGAGCCGGTCGATCGGACACCCGACCGGGATCCCGTGGCCCTCGATCCCGAACGTCGCACCGCCCTTCGTGGAGCGAAGTTGCGCGCTCTGGTGGCCGATGCCGCCTCGGGGACCGCGGTCGGTGAAGCCGACGGCAACCATCTGTTCGACGGCACTCGACTGTGGACCCTGGCATCCGAGGACGAGCCGGCCACAGCCCTCGGTGCTGGACTGCTGCGGGCCGGTCGGCATGGGGACTCGACCCCGCTGACCGTGTGCTTCGACGATCCGCTCGAGGCCGCTCTGGCGGCTCGCAGGGTCGCCGCTTTGGAGCCGCCCCCCGAGGTCCGACTGGTCGACGGCCGCACCCTGCTCGAGGTCGATGCGGCGGGGGAACCTGAACCAGCGCCGGACATCTCGCCTACGGGGTTCGCCGACCGGTTCGACGACCTATGCCGCGGCGTGGGCGTGGATCCGGTCCTAGAGCACGGCACGTGGCGTGGTGAGGTGCTCGGCCTGGAGGTAGCCCGCGCCGTGGACCTGTCCACCGCTGAGCCATCCGTCGAGGTGGGGGTGGGCCGGTTCGACCGAGAGGCCGGGGTCATGATGCGCGGTAATCGGTCCGATGCCGAGGCGTTGGCGGCAGCGGCCGACCTTGTGCGGGCACAACGTCGCCCCGGCGCCGGCGCCCACCCGTTGGCCACCCTGGCTCGCGAGCGGTGGCTACGCCGTGACCTGTGTGTCCATCCCGACCGCCTGGACCTGACCGACCTCGAACCCGTCGATCCGGCCGACGAGCGATTGAACCTCCGGGATCCAGCGCCGGCCCCGGCGATCGGTTCCGACGCCGACGGGGGGCGGGTGCTGGTGGTTTGCTCGGTGGGTGCCGATCCCCGCCTCGTTCCGGCGATTGCCGAACTGGTGCTGCGCGAGTCACCCGACCGGGTGCTGGTGGCGCTGCCGATCCGTGACGTGCTGGCGTCGGTGGAGCGGGCGATAGCCCGTCTGCGCGTGCCGACCATCGTTGTGGGCGTGGCCTGCAGCTGGGACGCCTGACCGGTCGCTCCGCTGGTGGTCGTCGGGGTCCGATCCGGACCTCTCGCTAGCCTTAGCCCGATGCTGGACCACGTGGAGGCCCTCGAGGCCGAGTACTCCGAGGTCGAGTCCCGGCTCGCCGATCCCGAGGTGATCGGCGACCCCGACCGCCTGCGGGCCGCAGGTCGCCGGTTCAAGGAACTCGAGGAGGTCTTGGCCGTTGGTCGTCCGCTGGCTGGCGCCCATGACGACCTCGAGGCGGCTCGCGAACTGGCCGACCTGGCTGAGGGAGACGACCGTGACCTGCTGCGAGTCGAGATATCACTACTGGAGGACGAAATCCTGCGCTTAGAGGGCGAGCTCCGTACCCTGCTGCTGCCTCGGGACCCAAACGACGGTCGGCCGGTGATCGTCGAGATCCGGGGAGCCGAGGGGGGCGAGGAGGCCAACCTGTTCGCTCGGGACCTGCACGAGATGTACCTGGCCTTCGCCGCCAGCCACGGCTGGTGGGTCGAGTCACTGGAGGCCCGAGAGTCCGACATGGGTGGGTTCAGCGAGGTGATGGTGTTGGTCAAGGGGGACGACGCCTGGACGCGCCTGAAGTACGAGGGCGGCGTGCACCGGGTCCAGCGCGTTCCGGTAACCGAGTCCCAGGGACGGGTCCACACCTCGTCGGCGACTGTCAGCGTGCTGCCCGAGGCCGAGGAGGTCGAGGTGGAGCTCGACGAGAACGACCTGCAGGTCGACGTCTACCGGGCGTCTGGTCCCGGCGGCCAGTCGGTCAACACCACCGACTCGGCGGTACGACTCACCCACAAGCCGACCGGCCTGGTGGTGTCGATGCAGGACGAGAAGAGCCAGTTGCAGAACAAGACCAAGGCCCTGAGGGTCCTAAGGTCTCGGCTCCTCCAGATCGAGCAGGAGCGTCAGATGTCAGAGGCGTCAGAGGCCCGGCGGGGTCAGATCGGTGGAGGCGGTCGGTCCGAGAAGATCCGGACCTACAACTTCAAGGAGAACCGGGTCACCGACCATCGGATCGGCCTCACCCTCCACAAGCTGGACCGGATCCTGGCCGGTGATCTGGACGCTGTGACCGACGGGCTCCTGGCCGACGAGCGCACCCGGCAGCTAGCGGCCGGCCTCGAGGACGGGCCGACTGCCGGTGCCTGATGAGGGCGCCATCTCGTGGCGCGAGGTGCTGGTCGAGACAGAGTCCCGGCTGGTCGGGTCCGGTCACGATCGGGCGACGGCGGTCCGGGAGGCCCGCTGGATCGTCGAGGAGGCCTCGGGGAGCACATCGGTTGCCGAGCTCGAGGTGTTGGCCACCGTGCGGGGCATGGCCCACCACGACGCCATGGTGGAGCGGCGTCTGGGCGGTGAGCCGGTGCAGTACGTACTCGGGCGATGGCCGTTCCGTGCGTTGGACCTGATGGTGGATCGGCGGGTACTGATTCCGCGCCCGGAGACCGAGGTGGTGGCTGGGCTGGTCCTCGATGAGGTCGACCGGCTGGCCGCGGGACGCGACCCGGCCGTTGAGCCCATCCTGGTCGCTGACCTGGGGACCGGGTCGGGGGCTATTGGCCTGTCGGTGGCCGTCGAGCGGGTGGGAACCCGGGTGTGGTGCACAGACGTCTCGCCTGACGCTCTGGCCGTGGCCCGGGCTAATTGTGCTGGCCTCGGGAGCCCGGCTCAGCGGGTGACGGTGGTCGAGGGCCTGTGGTTTGACGCCCTACCGGTTGACCTACGGGGCCGGTTCGAGGTGATCGCATCCAACCCTCCGTACGTCGCTCCCGATGAACACCTGCCGGCCGAAGTCCTCGACTGGGAGCCCGGTGGAGCGCTGTTCTCCGATGACCGGGGCATGGCTGACCTGCGGGTGCTCGTCGACGGGGCGCGGGACTGGTTGGCTCCGGGTGGTGCCCTGGTACTGGAGATGGCACCCGACCAGACCGGGCTGATAGCCGAGCTGGCCCAGGCCACTGGCTACTTGGAGGTGTCCGTGCGTCGGGACCTGGCCGACCGCGACAGGGCGCTGGTGGCCCGCCGGTGATGAGGATTCCGTCATGAGGAACCTGTCGTGATCCTGGACGCCGTAACAGATCCGACGGGTGCCGCCGAGGCAGCTGAGGCGTGCCTGCGGTCCGGAGGCCTGGTGGTGCTACCGACCGAAACGGTCTACGGCGTGGCCGCCTTGGCTGTCGACCCGGAGGCCGTCGCGGAGCTGTTCGTTCTCAAGGGTCGGCCGGCGGATCGTCGGGTGGCAGTGCTGGTCGCCGATCTGGACCAGGCTCGGTTGCTGGCCGTGGTCGACGATCGGGCGGCGACGCTGGCCACCACCTGTTGGCCGGGTCCGTTGACCATGGTGCTTCCGGCCGTGCCGGGCACCGAGGAGGCGACGGTGGGGGTGCGATGCCCGGACCACGCCCTGGCGCGGGCCATCGCGGCGGCCGTGGGGCCGATCGCCACCACCTCGGCCAACCGGTCGGGCGATCCCACGCCAATCGACGCCGCCTCCGCCGCTGCGTCCCTGGACGGTGGCCCCGGCGGCGACCTCCTGGTCCTAGACGGCGGATCCTGTGGTGGGGTGCCGTCCACGGTGGTGGACCTGACCGTCGATCCGGCGGTCGTGTTGCGTGCTGGGCCTGTTGCTATCGCCGACCTGGAGTCGGCGGGAATCCGGGTGGAACCGGCATCGGCCACCTCGGGAGACGACCGCTAGCCTCGGCCCATGACCATCATCGCCGTCGGGTCCGACCATGCCGGCTATGCGCTCAAGGAGAAGTTGGCCGGCGAACTGCGCGACCTCGGTCACGAGGTTCTGGACCTCGGCGTTCACTCCAACGACCGGGTCGACTATCCGGACTTCGGCGCGGCGGTCGGTCGGGCGGTAGCTGGCGGCGACGCGGAGCTGGGCCTGTGTGTGTGCGGATCGGGCATCGGTATCGCCATGGCGGCCAACAAGATTCCCGGTGTGCGGGCGGCCACCGTGCACGACGCCACCTCGGCCTGCCTCTCCCGCCAGCACAACGACGCCAACGTGCTCTGCCTCGGGGAGCGCCTCACCGAACCCGAGGTGGCATCCGAGGCCCTACGCGCCTGGCTGGACGCCGAGTTCGAAGGCGGACGCCACGTCGGACGGATCGACAAACTGTCGAATCTCGACGGTTCGCTGGGCTGATCGGCGGCTCGGTGCAGCATTCGGTGGTCCTGTCCGACCTCGAGACGGTCACTCCGGTCGATCCGCAACTGGACGACCCGCTTCTCGATGATGGTGACCACGACCGGTTTTCGCACTACGCCCGGAAGTCCGACATCCTCAAGTCGGCGGTGACCGGCAAGCCGGTGGTCGCCCTGTGCGGGAAGGTCTGGGTGCCGGGCCGCGATCCAGACCGCTACCAGGTCTGTCCGACGTGCCGGGAGATCTACGAGAGGAAGAAGGCCGACGAGATGGGCGGCTGACGCCCTCCGTCGACCACTTTCTAGATGGGCATGGTCCGGACGCTGCGGACCGTGGTTCGCCTGCGTCGTCCCGACCGGACCGGGTCTCCTGTCTTCCAAGGACAGCGGCCAACGTCGATGATCTGCGCAGCATGGCCCCAGTAGGGGCGCGCCATGTGGTCGACGGAGGCCATGGATTGTTCGAACCCCCCTGATCGGGCCCCAACGGTGCCCCATCGAAAGCGCCGTCAGTTGTCCAGGGAGGTGGTGGGCGTAGTCAGTGGTGGACGGTTGGTGGTGGTGCCCGGGCGTTCGGCGCCCCGGAAGGCGCCCACCACGGTGGTCCGCTCAGCGTCGAAGTGTGCGGTCTCGTTGGTGCTGGCCACCGAGCAGTAGGGGTCGGTGGCTTCGTGGGGATCGATGCTGGGGGGCGTGACCTCCACCCGGCTGATCGAGGTGTAGTCGAGTCGGAAGCCGGCGCCGGCGTTGCCGACCACGTGGGCGAGGATGGTCCGGATGGTTCCGCCGTGGCAGGCCACCAAGACCCGTTCGCCCGGTGGGTTTCGGCAAAGGTCGCCCCAGGCGGTCACCACCCGGTCCCGGAACGCCTCGGGGGTGTCCCAGCCGATCTCCTCGTACCGCTTCTCGCTGATGAGGTCCCAGTAGGTGCCGCCCTCGGTGGGGAGCAGTTCGGTGGGAAGGTATGTATGGGACCCCCGGTCGATCTCGTCGAGGTCGTCGATGATCTCGGGGGTGAGGCCGTGGTGTGCGCACGTTCCGGTAGCCGTCTGGATGGCCCGGGCCTTGGGGCTGGTCACTACGGCGTCGATGGTTTCGCATGCCAACCATGAGGTGAGGCGATCGGCCTGCCAACGGCCGATCTCGTCCAAGCCGGGGTTGGCGATGGTGGGGGAGTCGACGACGTGTTCGGGGCGCCCGTGGCGGACGAGGATGACGTGCACGGTTGGCGACGGTATCCGGAGCGGGTCAGGCACCCGCTTGGTCGACGGGTTCAGCGCCAGGGGCGGTGAGCACGCCGACCAGGACGTCGACGAGGTGTCGTTCGTAGGTTGGGGCGTCAAGGCTGGGCTGGCCGTGGTCGAGTTCGCCGGCCCGGGCGGCCAACGACACCGTCATGAGCTGGATCATGGCGAGTAGTCGAGCCTCGCGAATAGTTGCTCGATCACTGGAGGCAAGGCTCTCGAGGATGGTCAGGGCCCGCTCGAGGTGGGTCTGGTCCACGCCGGCGGGTGCATCGCGCCACGCTGGGAACCGATCCGAGAGCTGGTTCACGATCCGGACGTATCGGCGCCCGCGGGGGTCGTCCAGCACCTCAGTCATGGGGCGGACCAGGGCGTCGACCAGGGTTCGGACGTCCGGTGCGTCGGTGGTGATCTTGGCCAGCAGGTCGCCGCGATGGGCGTCGATGGGGTTGCCGTGGTCGGCCAAGATGGCGTCAAGCACGCCCTGTCGGGAGCCGAAGTGCCCCTTGCTCGAGCCGAAGTGGTAGGTCAGCGCAGAGGCGTTGCGTTGCCCGGCCGCCCGGACGATGTCGCCGGTAGCTGCCTGCAACACCCCGACTTCCGCGAAGAGGCGCTCAGCCTCGACGAGGAGTCGCGCTCGGGTCTCCGAGCCGTCGCGGGCCATGGTCAGTCGGGTTGCTAGTCGGGCCCCGGGCCGAGTCCGAGGGTTCAGCCCAGGGGGAGTAGGGCGGTGGTCGGGATGACCGACACGTCGATGCCTTCGGGTATCGGGTACTGGAAGTCCGGGAAGCGGCGCTGGGCGGTGGCCCGGTAGCGGTCGGTGGAGTGGGTGCGATCGCCGTCGTATTCGGGGATGACCTGATCGCCGAACAACTCGATCATCTCGAGGGTCTGGTCGTGGGTCAGACCCTCGGCGGGGAGGCCGAAGACAACCTGATCGCAGCCCACCTCCTGATAGCGCTTGAGCTGCTCGCAGACCTCCTCGGGGTTGCCGCACAGCATGTAGCCGCCGTCGATGGCCATGTCCAGCATCTCGTCGGTCCAGCCCGGGTCGATGGGGGCGTTCGGCCAGACGATGGCGTCCGGGGACTTGGGCATGGTGTCGTGGTACATGTTGACCATGGTCACCAGATAGCCGCGCCCCTTGGTCATGGCCACCGCCCGGGCCTCGTCGCGGTCCTCCAGACAGATGCAGGCGTTGGTCATCATCACGTTGTCGTTCTTGTACTGGCCGATCTGTTCGACCGGGTCCTGGATGGCCTCCTTGTAGGCGTCGACCCGACCCTTCAGGTTGTGAATGGGTTCGAAGTTGAAGGCGATGGCGCCGATGCCCAGCGAGCCGGCCTTGGCGAAGGTAGGCGGGTTGCCGCACGCCACCCAGATCGGAGGGTGGCCCTGGCCGTACGGCTTGGGGAGGATGTTGTGGGGGGTGGGGACGGTAAAGAACTCGCCGTCGAAGTCGTAGTCCTTCTGCTCCCACATACGCGGAATCTCGCGGATGACCTCGTCCCACTGGGCCTTGGTCTCACTGGGATCCATGACGTTGAAGGTGCGCAGTTCGTGGCTGCCGGCGCCTCGGCCGGTGCCGAACTCGAACCTGTTGTTGGTGAAGTGGTCGAGCATGGCGGCCCGCTCGGCAATGCGGGCCGGGTGCTCCTTCCTGGTCGGGAGACTGGTGATGGCTGAGCCGAGGTGGATGTAATCGGTCTGGGCGGCCACCCAGCCCATCACCGGGGCCGGTGCCGACATGTGGCTGTACTCGGTCAGGCTGTGGTGCTCACCGAACCAGACGTACTTCCAGTTGTGCTTGTCGGCGAGGATGGCGTACTCGGCCTCGCGCAGGAGTTCGGTGTGCTCACTCTCGCTGTCGTGGGCGGCCGGGCCCGGTGTGTAGCCGTTGCTGAAGATGCCGAATTCCATGGGCTGCCCTCCGGGTCCATCTAATGAGTCACATTAGTATGGAGGAACGATCAGTCGAGGTCAAGCCTCTCGGACCCAGTCCAGCCGGCTGGCCACCACGGCGGTACGGTCCGCCCGATGGATGGGCCCCAGCACTGGCGAACGCACCTGTCGCCGCGGTTCCCAGCGTCTTTCGATTCGTCAGGATCTTTCCCCCTGCCCGAGCCGGGCACGCTGGCCGGGGCGTGGACCGCGGCACTCACCCCCGATCCTGATCGGCCCCTACTCTGGGGTCTGGTCGGCGGCGGGTCGGCCCGCTGGGTGACCCGGGGCGAGTTCCTGGACCGCACCGTGGCTGCCGCTGGTCGGCTGTCCGCTACCGGACTGGTGGCCGGTGACCGGGTGCTGGTCTCGGGTCCGTCGACGGTGGACCTGGCCGTGGCCCACGTGGCCTGCCTACGGTTGGGACTCGTCGTGGTGCCGACCAACGGGGCGTACCGCGAGGCCGAGTTGGCGCACGTGCTGGCCGACTGCAGACCCCGGGCCGCACTGGTTGACCACGACGGATGGGCCGACCTGATCGTCGACCTGCAGCCGAACCTGCTGGTCGCCACCACCAACCTCCAGGGGCTGGAAGTTTCCGACGGCGCCGTTGGGGTTGATGCATCTGCCCTAGAACTGGACTCGGCCGGGCCCAACGATCCGGCGATCATCGGCTACACCTCGGGCACTACCGGCCGCCCCAAGGGTGCGGTGCTGACCCAGGCCAACCTGTTGGCCGGGGCCCATTCGGTGCGGGTGGCGTGGCGGTGGACCGATGCCGATCGACTGGTGCTCTGCCTGCCGCTGTTCCACATGCACGGGCTGGGCGTGGGCCTGCACGGGACCCTGCTGGCCGCCGCATCGGCCGTCCTGCAGCCGAGATTCGACCCTGACGCCGTGCTGGACGCCGTCGAGGCCCACGCCGCCACCCTCTTTTTCGGCGTGCCGACCATGTACCACCGCCTCGCCGGACACGACCGGGTGAGCGGCCTGGGAAGCCTGCGACTGTGCGTGTCCGGATCCGCACCGCTGGCCGCCGACCTGCACGGACGCCTGGTGGACCAGGTCGGGGTCTCGGTCCTCGAGCGCTACGGCATGACCGAGACGGTGATGCTGGTCTCCAACCCGTACGACGGGGAGCGTCGCCCAGGATCGGTGGGCATCCCACTGCCGGGCGTCGACGTCCGCCTTGGGGGAGGGGACGACGAGACCGATGGCCCGGCCGGCGAGATCTTGGTCCGGGGCCCCAACGTGTTCGCGGGCTACTGGGAGTGCCCTGAGGCCACCGCGGAGGCGTTCGTGGCCGACTCTGACGGTGGCGACCCGTGGTTCCGGACTGGGGACCTCGGGGTGGCGGACGACGACGGCTACCTGTCCATCGTGGGACGGGCCAAGGAACTGGTCATCAGCGGTGGCTTCAACGTGTACCCCCGAGAGGTCGACGACGTCCTGTCACTGCATCCGGCGGTGGCCGAGGTGGCCGTCGCTGGCCTCCCATCCCCCGAGTGGGGCGAGGAGGTCGTGGCCTGGGTGGTGCCGGCCGTTGGGCATGAGTGTCCGGACGTGGACGAGTTGCGGTCCTTTGCTCAAGACCACCTGGCGGCCTACAAGCTGCCCCGGCGGGTGGTGGCCGTGGACGCCCTGCCCCGCAACGCCTTGGGCAAGGTGACCCGCCACGAACTCCGGCTTCCCGACTGACCATGAGTAGCGGCGGCGCGCGAGGCTCAGTACATGAGTGACCACCTACGTCCGACCCGGGTGGACTTCCACTTCGACGTGATGTGCCCATGGGCCTACCAGACCTCGCTGTGGATGCGCGAGGTGCGTGACCGTCTCGACTTGGAGGTCGACTGGCGGTTCTTCAGCCTCGAGGAGGTCAACCGGGTCGACGGGAAGAAGCATCCGTGGGAGCGGGAGTGGTCCTACGGGTGGTCGATGATGCGCATAGGTGCCCTGCTCAAGCGCGAGGATCCGGCACTCAACGACGCCTGGTACCTGCGGTCGGGGACCGCCTTGCACGTCGAGGGGCGCCAGCCCCACCGTCCCGAGGTGGCCCGCGACCTGCTGAGGGAGATGGACCTCGACCCTGGCCTGGTCGACCTCGCCCTGGCCGACGAGACCACCCACGACGACGTCCGGACGGATCACGAACGGGTGGCCGGCATGGGCGGTTGGGGCGTGCCCACCCTGGTGTTCCCCGGTGCCGACGCCGACGACTCTCGCAAGTTGTTCGGGCCTGTCCTGATCGACCCACCGACCGGGGATGCCGCCGAGCGCCTGTGGTCGATGGTGCTGGGGTGGCTCGAGTTCCCTCACCTCTATGAACTGCAGCGCCCCAAGACCCCGGCTGACTTGCACGCGGTTAGCGAGGTGTTCAAGCCCTACCTCGAAGCCCGGGAGTGGAACACGGTGGCCAATCCGACCCCCTGATTGCCTTGCCACAAATGCGGCAGGTCGCCTGGACTCGGACTAGTAATCCTCACCAGAGCAGGATTTCCCCAATACCAGGAGCGACATGAATATCGAACTGGACCGTGACCACATCCTCGGCGGGTTGGCCGAAATCTGGACTGAGTGGTCCGACTGGGCCGAGGGCCTGACCGAGGCTGACTGGGCCACGCCGAGCCGGTGTCCGGGATGGACCGTCCAGGACAACCTGGCCCACATCGTCGGGACTGAGCGGATGCTGCGGGGTGAGGCGGCCCCCGATGTGGAGTTTCCGACTGACCACCTTAAGAACGCCATCGCTTCGGGCAACGAGCAGTGGGTGGAGTCGATGCGGTCGATGTCGGGAGCCGAGGTGCTGGCCGACTTCCGGGCCGTGTCTGCCCAGCGCCTCGAGCATCTCAGCGTCATGACCGACGAGGAGATCCTGAAGGTTGGCTGGTCACCTGTGGGCGAGGTGCCGTACCTCCGGTTCATGCACGTGCGGGTCTACGACTCGTGGTTGCACCTCGAGGACTGTCGGGCACCGTTGGGCCACCAGCCGTCAACTGGTGGTCGACCGGCCGAGATGGCAGTGGCCGAGGTGACCACGGCTGCCGGGTTCGTCATCGGCAAGAAGGCCGGGGCACCCGATGGCAGCCGAGTCGAGGTCACCCTCACCGGTCCGGTCGAGGGCGTCATCCGGGTAGCCGTGGACGGACGAGCCGCGGTGGTTGAGCAACTAGACGGCGAGCCCACGGTGAGCCTGACCATGTCGTGCTACGACTGGCTGTCGCTTACCGGCGGGCGGGTTGATCCGCAGCCACTGCTAGACGATGGCCGGGTGATGGTTGGCGGTGACGTAGAGCTGGCCCGCCAGATGGCCGTCAGTCTGGCGTTCACCATTTGATCGGCCGGTGGTCTGCCACAACTCGAATCCGCATCGGTCGGACGACGGGTCGGCCCTAGAGTCGAGGTGATGTTCGGACACCGACTGCTCACCATTCCCGATCCTGTTGACGCGTTGCCGGGTCGTAGCGAGGCCATGCCGGTCCCGGCCGCGCACTACGTGAACGGTCGGCCGCTGGTTAGGCCGTTTCCCGACGGTGTCGACACCGTCGTAGTGGGCATGGGTTGCTTCTGGGGTGCCGAGCGGAAGTTCTGGGAGACGCCCGGCGTGTGGACCACTGCCGTGGGCTACGCCGGGGGCCATACGCCGAACGCCACCTACGAGGAGGTCTGTACGGGCCTCACCGGCCACAACGAGGTCGTCCTGGTGGCGTGGGATTCCGGTGTGATCGGCCTGGCCGACATTTTCCGGGTGTTCTGGGAGGGCCATGATCCCACCCAGGTCATGCGCCAGGGCAACGATGTGGGTACCCAGTACCGGTCGGGCATCTACGTGGCCGATGGTGCCCAGCGGGCCGTCGCCGAGGCCACCCGTGACGCCTTCGCCCCTGCACTAGCCGCCGCGGGTCATGGGGAGATCGCCACTGAGATCGTGGATGGCCCGGACTTCTTCTATGCCGAGGAGTACCACCAGCAGTACCTGGCTAAGAACCCCATGGGCTACTGCGGCTTGGGCGGCACCGGCGTGTCCTGTCCGGTCGGCCTGTCCACCTGAGTGACCTGAATCTCCTGAACGACTTGGTCAGGCGTCGAGCACGGTGACCGTGCCAGCGGTGCCGTCCACTTCCACTAGGGCGCCGTCGGGGATTCGACGGGTGGCGCCGTCCACCGACACCACGCACGGGATGCCCAACTCGCGCGACACGATCACCGCGTGGCTCATCAGGGCCCCCACGTCGACCACCACGGCTGCCGACGGTAGGAACAGCGGGGTCCACGCCGGGTCGGTGATGGGAGCCACCAGCACCTCGCCCGGCTCCAGGTCCAGGGCGTCGGCAGGGTCCATCACGATGCGGGCCCGGCCCCGGGCCACGCCCTGACAGCCTGACGCCCCGGTGAGTACGTCTCCCGGGCGGGCGACGGCGTAGGCGGACCGGGCAGCCTGTTCGGCCTCCAGTTCCTCGATGGTCGGCACTTCGTCCTGGCTGGTGATGAAGAAGCGGGGCTCGACTGCCGCGTACCGGTCGAACAAGGCACCCCGTTCGGCCAGAACGTCAGCGAACGCCGACGGATTGGCCAGGTAGGCCGGCAACTCGTCCAGCGGATCCAGGAGAGCGACTCGCACCGGGTCTGGGTCACCACCCTTCTCGGCGGCCCGCCGGACCAACTCTCGGTACACCTGCTTGGTGGGTGCGCCAATGCGAATGGCCCGGTCCCGGGTGGCCTCGCGGGCCTGGGCCCACCACCCGGTGGCGGTCAACGCCTTGTCGAAGTTCCGTCGATCCAGTCCCTTGACGTGGGGGCGGACGACCGCCACGGCGGCCTCCCGCCTCGCCCCGTCGTCGGCCAGTCGGGCCGCGGGATCGAGGTCGTGGTCGGCCATGCGCATGCGGTCGATGGCCACCAGAGCCAGTTCTGGAGTGTTTTCCCAGTTCCGGGACGAGAGCTCCCAGTCGTTGGGTCCCCGGTGGCCGTGGTCGGAGGTAAACGCGGCGAAGTCGTCCAGGAACGTCGTCACTGCCTGGTCCCCGTCGCGCCGTGCGGCCAGTCGGTCCAATAGGCCGTCCACGCCGTCGTCGAAGGCGGCGGCCACCGATGGCCGCTCGCGGACCGTCCGAGCGATGACGTACAGGTCCCGCGCGTACTCGGCCGACTTCACGTTCCCGGCCGACCCCAGGAGGTGGGTGACAAGGCCGGGTTGGCCAGCCGCCGCGCAGGCGTCGGCGAGGGCCCCGGCCACGATCGACGCCAGACCCGAGGAGAGCATGTGGTTGTGGAAGGCCGGCCCGAAGGCCTCCGGAAAGGCGTGAAGGTAGGCCAGCAGGTCCTCGTCGGGAGCGTCCAATGGAGGGCAGGCCGCCCGGTGGGCGTCAGCCCGGGCAACGCTGTCGGCGACCATGGCCGGCATGGCTTTCGTACCCAGCGCTCCCAGCACGGAGCGCAGGATGCGCAGCGTAGACCCGAGGTTCCGGTCACCCTTCCGAGGCTCGTAGGGCGGGGGGTCGCCCTCGCCGAAGAAGGCCACGTCGATGGCCTCTGGTGACGAGCCGGGGGCCCGGACGCCGAGGATCCGCAGATACGAGAGGTTCAGGTAGGCGTAGCCTCCGTACAGGCCGATGATCACTGGATCGTCGTCGGTGAAGTCGCCCTTCACGGCCACCCCCAACTCAGCGTAGGCGTTCCGCCAGGCCCGCTCGGCGGCGATCACCCCCAGCCGGTAGGACAGCGGGGTGAGGACCTCGGGGAACACCTCACCGACGTTGCCCCGGGTGTTGATGGGCCAACGGTCATCGACCGTGCCCTCGATGATCCACGACGTTCCCATGGTCCCCCTGCTGTTCCTACTGGATCGATCGTCCAGCGGGGATCGACGTTAGGTCACGTCCAGTGGCGGGCTCCAGCCGCGGATCTCAGTCCAAGACGGAGGCTGCGATCAGTTCCTCGAGGTGGTCGTCGTCGAACCAGTTGAGCTGCCAAGACTTGGCCCGTCGGAAGTAGAGCTGGGCATCGCACTCCACGGTGAAGCCCATGCCCCCGTGCACCTGGATAGCCACTCCGGTGACGTCCCGGCAGGTCTGGGTAGCGAACAACTTGGCCATAGGGGCCAGCGTGGACACGTCACGGCCATTGTCACGTGACCAGGCGGCCCGGTGCACCAGAACCCGTGCGCCGTCGATAGCCGTGATGCCGTCGGCCAGGTAGTGGCTGATCGACTGGAACGACCCGATGGGCTTGTCGAACTGGTGGCGCTCCTTGGCGTATTGCGTGGTCAGGGCGTGGGTCGCCTCCGCTGCCCCCACGGCCTGGGCGGCCACCAGCACGATGGCGTCGGCCATGACCGTCGACCAGGTGGCCCAACCGGTGCCCGCGGGGCCGATGCGGTCCGTGGCCTCCACCCGGACGCGGTCGAGATCCACTCGGTATTGGGTGTCGCCGGCCACCGTCGGCTGGAGGGTCAGCGTCACGCCCTCGCCAGTGGGGTCGACCAGGAACAGGTCAACCGCCTCGACTCCGCCCTCGGCGGCGCCGGTCCTAGCCAGGACGACCAGCCGATCGGCCGACGAGGCGTAGGGCACGTGGCGCTTCGGTCCCGACAGGACGAACCCGTCACCGTCGGCGACCGCGGCCATCTGTACGCCCGAGGGCCCTGAGCTGTTGTTGGGTTCCAGCCAGGCCACCGACAGCACGGCCTCGCCGGCGGCCATAGCGGGCAGCCAATCGGCCTGCTGGGCGTCGGACCCGGCGGTGGCCAGCACGCCGCCGGCCACGACCGACGACGCCAGGTGAGGTGACGGCACGAGGCTGCGCCCCAGTTCTTCGTAGACCACCACGGCGTCCAGTAGGTCCATACCCGACCCCCCGAGGACCTCGGGGGTCATCAGGCCGGTCAACCCCATGGCGGCCATTCCCTGCCAGAAGGCTTCGTCGTAGCCCTTCGGGTCGTCCTCCAGTGCACGAACCGAGTCCGCGGCATCGGCGCAAAGGCCGCGGACGGCATCGCGGAGCATGTCCTGTTCCTCGGTGAAAGCCAGGTCCACGGGTTCTCCTATGGGCGCCAGGCGTCGCCACGGCGCGCCCAGGGGTTGTCGTCGTCGCCGAGGGGGAGGGCCACACGGGTGGCGCACGTGGTGGTGGCCACGTCTCCCACCATGAGGGCCACGTCCAAGTCGATCCAGCCACAGCCGGCATCGTCGACCTCGGCACCGGTCACCGTGGCCGTGAAGACCATGTGGTCGCCGGGGAACACGGACGTGTTCATGCGGAAGGTCATACGCCCCAGCCGACCGGTGGGTCCAGTCCAGTCGGTCACGTAGCGCTCGAACCAGGCAGCCTGGTTCGGGGTGTTGAGGAAGATGTCCCGGGTGCCATTGCGGTTGATGGCAAAGTCCCGGTCGTGGTGCATGGGGCGCCAGTCCCGCGAGGCGAGGGCACCCAGCACGACGGTGGTGGTCGTGACGTCGATGCCCAGCTCGGGCAGGGCGTCGCCGACCGACACGTCTCCGTGGACCAGTCGCTCCATGGCCTCGCTCACGAGTCGGCCTCCGTGGGTCGTCGGTAGCCAAAGGCGGTGTAGGACTCGACGCCCAGCAGGGCGTCGTTCTGGTTCAGGTACTCCACATCGATGGTCCAGAAGCGGCCGTGGCCTAGACGGGTGGTCTTGGGCTCGCTGATCGATCGCAGGATCTGCCGAGACCTGACCCGGTCGCCGATCCGGACCGGGTCGTGGAAGGTGCTGGTGTTCGACGAGATGATCGCCTCGGGGAGGTCCAGGTCGTCCTTGAGGTCGAAGTGGGCCTGGAGCGGCACGGCCGGTTCGGTTCGACCCGGCGACCAGTGGTGAGGGCGGAACCAGACCGAGAGCATGGTCGGCGGGGCGATGGGGCCGTCGGTCAGGGCATCGGCCACCTCGTCGTCCCAGAACAGCGGGTTTCCGTTCTCGACAGATGCACAGGTCGTCCAGATGTAGCCGTGCTCGACGGGAAAGCCGCCCTCCTCCTCGTACTGGACGAGGCCGATGCGGCCAGTGACCGCCTCGGGGACGGGGGGAAGTTCCGGCGTGACGGCCTCGGCGTTCATGCAATTGCCCCGTCGGCCCGCAGGTTGGCCAACTCCGTTGCATCCAGCCCGGCCCAGGTCAGGACCTCGTCGGTGGCCGGCTGGGCCATGTCGTGCACCGGCAGGTCGGAGGCGTCCACCTGACCGGCTAGCGGGGCTGCCACCTGGGAGATGGGCCCGGCCGTCGGGTGGGTCACCTCGGTGAAGGCGCCCCGGGACTGGAACTGTTCATCGGCCAGTAGTTCGGGTACGTCCAGTACCGCGGTGACGCAGGCGTCGGCCGGCCCCAGGAGGTCCACCCACTCGTCACGGCCTCGTCCGGCGAAGGCCGCTGTGAAGTCGGCCCGCATGGCGTCGACGGCTTCGTCGTCGTACTGGTGGTCTGCCCACCGGTCACAGCCCAAGCTCTGACACAGGTTGGCGAAGAAGCGGGGTTCGATAGCACCCACGGCAAGCCAACCTCCGTCGGCCGCCTCGTAGAGGTCGTACCAGGCGTACCGGCCGGTGAGGAGGCCGTGGCGTGGCCCGGGCTCGGTGCCGTCGGCCAGGTACTCGTCGACGGCCAGGGACATGAGCGATAGCACTCCGTCGGCGATGGACACGTCGAGGTGGGTGCCCTCGCCGGTGGTCGCGCGGGCGGTGAGGGCAGCGCAGATGGCGGCCACCGCGTGCAGTCCGCCGCCGGCGCTGTCGGCCACCGTGGCACCGGGTAGAGCCGGCCCGCCGTCGGCCGTCCGGCCCGAGCAGTGGAGGTAGCCCCCGACGGCCAGGTAGTTGAGGTCGTGGCCCGCCCACTGGGCCCGGGGGCCCGTCTGGCCAAAGCCGGTGGTCGAACACAGCACGATGCCCGGATTGGCTGCCCGCAGCGCCTCGTAGCCGATGCCCAGGCGGTCCACGACACCCGGTCGGAAGCTCTCAATGACCACGTCGGCTTCGCCGGCCAGCCGTAGGAAAGCGCTCCGACCGCCACCGGATTTGAGGTCCAGGAGGACGCGACGCATCCCCCGGTGGGCGCTGTATGCGTAGGCCGGCGGGGTGATGTGCACATCGGCGTCGCGGGGCACTGGACCCACCTTGATGACGTCGGCACCCCAGTCGGCCAGCCATCGGGCGGCACGCACCGCGGGCCCCACCGAGGCAAGGTCAAGCACGGTGATGCCGTCGAGGAGGGGGCGGTCGGTAGTCATGTCAGGTCCGGGTCGTTCTGGAGGATTCCGGTCAGAAGTTCTTGGGGAGGCCCAGGCCGCGGCGGGTGATGATGTTCTTCTGGACCTCGGAGGTGCCGCCGCCGATGGTGTCCAGCACCGTGTAGCGGTAGGTCGACTCGGCTCGCCCGACCATCGGTGCCTCCTCGGTGCCCACCCTGAGCTGGGTGCCGGGGCCGCCCAGGTCCATCGAGGCGTCGGCCAGCACCTTGGAGAACTCGGTAGTGAACAGTTTGTACTCCGAGGCCTCGATGGTTGGGGGTGCACCACCGGTGGCCTCAGCCTTTACCGAGGCGTCCACGACCCTCAGGCCCATGCCGAGGGCCACCTCTGCGGTGGTGGCGAGTCGGGCGATCCGGGACCGCACCTTTGGGTCGTCCTTGAGTGGTTGGCCGTCGCGGGAGGCGGTGCGTACGTGATCGACGAGCAGGTCGAGACGCTGCTTGACCGGCGAGAAGGTGAACATGGTGAAGCGTTCGAGGTCCAGGGCCTGGGAGATGTATTGAAACCCGTGGTCCAACTGGCCGACCACGTACTCGTCAGGGACGAACACATCGTCGAAGAAGACGTCGTTGGTGCGCTCGTCGCCCATCGTCCAGATGCCCTGCACGGTGATGCCGGGATGGTCCAGCGGTACCAGGAAAAGGGTGATGCCCGAGTGCTTGGGGGCGTCGGGGTTGGTTCGGGCGCCCACCCAGTACCACTCGGCGAAGTGTGCCGACGTAGTCCAGGTCTTCTGGCCGTTGAGGATCCAGCCGCCACTGGCCTCGGTGGCCTTGAGCTTCATGGCCGCGGCATCCGAGCCGGCCTCGGGTTCGCTGTAGCCGACCGCGAACTCCACCTCGTTGGCAAGGATCTTGGGTAGGAATTCCTCCTTGAGGAACTCTGAGCCGTGGGCGATCAGGGTCTTGCCGATGATGCCGACGCCCTTGCCGATCTGGGGGCCACCACGCGCGGCGAGGGCCTCGTTAAGGATGTACTCGTAGACGCCCTCGCCCTCCCGGCCGCCGTACTCCTTCGGCCAGGTGATGCCCAGCCAGCCCTGCTCGCCCATCTTCTTCATCAGCGCTCGGCGCTTGGGCGTGTCGACGATCTGGGCCATGTTCTCCCGGGTGGGGTCGAACACCTCGGGATCGTCATTGGCGTCGAGGAAGGCCTCGACCTCGGCTCGGAAGGCCTCTTGCTCGGGAGTGAAGTCGAAGTTCATGGGCGTCTGCTCTGGAGGAAGGTAATCTGACGGTCCGTCAGATAAGAACGGTATCGGAGGCGCGAGCCATGAACACGACCAGGGGAATCCTCGCCTATGGCGTCCACGTTCCCTACTGGCGACTCGACCGGTCCGAGATCGCCTCGACCATGGGAGTGGCCGCTGCCCGTGGCCACCGCGCCGTGGCCTCCTTCGACGAGGACACCACGACCATGGGAGTGGCCGCTGCCCGTCGAGCGTTGGCCACGACATCGGGACCGGCTCCCGACGCCCTCTGGTTCTCCACCGTGGCGCCGGCGTACCTCGACAAGACCAACGCCACGGTGATGCACGCCGCCCTCCGACTCGACACCTCGATCCCGGCCCTGGACTTCGGTGGCGCACAGCGGTCGGCCGTGGGCGCCCTTCGGGCTGGCCTGACCGGCCCGGGCCGAACCCTGGTGGTGGCGTCCGACATCCGGATCGGCCTGCCTACCGGACCTGAGGACGGCGGGGGCGGTGACGCCGCGGCAGCCATCCTCACCGGATCGTCCGACGACGGCCCACTGCTGGCCGAGTACCTGGGCGGGGCCACGGCCACCGGTGAGTTCACCGACCGCTGGCGCACACCGGGCAGCGCCCACTCCCGCACGTGGGAGGACCGCTTCGGCGAGCAGGCCTACGTGCCCCTGGTCAGACGGGCATGGGCCGACGCTCTGGCCTCCACTGGCTTGACCGCCGCCGACGTCACGGTGGCCATGGCTACCGGGCTGCACGACCGGGCTACCAAGAAGGCCGCTGCGGGCCTCGGGGTGGCCGTGGCCGACGACCGGTCGGCGACCGTAGGCAACGCCGGGGCCGCCCATCCGGCCCTGCTGCTGGCCGACGTGATGGACGACGCCGAGGCCGGCGCCGTGGTGGCTCTCGTGGTGCTGGCCGACGGCTGTGAGGTGCTCTTGTTCCGGACCACCGACGCCCTTCCGGCCGGCCGGCCGGCCCACTCGGTGGCCGCCCAGTTGGAGGACCGGGCCGACGTGTCCTACGCCCGCTACCTGTCGTGGCGTGGCCTGCTGGAGGTCCAGCCCCCCAACCGGCCCGAGCCGAACCGACCGTCGTCGTCGGCTGCCCTGCGCCGCACCGACTGGAAGCACGGCTTCGTCGGGGCCACTGACCGCACTACCGGCATTACCCACCTTCCGCCTAGCCGGGTGGGCATCGCCGGTGGACAGGTGGACGACATGGAACAGGCCCCGATGGCCGACGCCATAGGCACCATTGCCACCTTTACCGTGGACCATCTCGTCTATTCCCAGAGTCCTCCGGTGGTGTTCGCGGTGGTCGACTTCGACGGCGGCGGCCGCATGCCCATCGAATTGACCGACGTCGACACGGCCATGGTGGCCATCGGCGACCGGGTGGAGATGACGTTCCGCCGAATGTTCACCGCCGACGGTCTGCACAACTACTTCTGGAAGGCCCGCCCCACAGGGGGCTGACCGGCCGCCGAGAGTCGAGGAGAGCACGAACATGGCATCGCACGGGATCCTGGATCGGGTGGCCATCGTCGGTATGGGGTGCACCCCATTCCGCGAGCACTGGGACAAGTCGCTGGACGACCTACTCATCGACGCCCACGGACTGGCGCTGGACTCGGCGGGCATCGCCAAGGACGACGTGGACGCCTACTGGTACGGCACCTCGCAGTCGTCGGCTTCGGGCATCTCCCTGGCCACCCCACTTCGCCTGGACAACCGTCCCGTCACTCGGGTGGAGAACTACTGCGTCACTGGATCCGAGGCCCTGCGTCAGGCTTGTTACGCTGTGGCCTCCGGCGCCTACGACGTTGCCGTGGCCATCGGTGGCGAGAAGGTCAAGGACAGTGGCTACCAGGGTCTCAACGCCTTTCCCATTCCCACCGATGGGACCAACCGCACCCTGACCGCTGCGGCCATGTTCAGCCTGATGCTGCCCGCCTATGCCGAACGGTACGGCGTGGACGAGGAGCGACTGCGGTATGTGGTGGCGAAGATCGCCGAGAAGAACCACTTCAACGGCGCGCGCAATGACCTCGCCCAGTTCCGACGCGAGACGTCGGCTGAGGCCATCTGCGACATGGCTGCTGTGGCCGGACGGCTGTCGGTCTTTGACTGTGCCGGCGTGGCCGACGGTGCCGCGGCGGCCGTCGTGGTTGCCGCTGACCGGGCTACCGACTACACCGACGCTCCGCTCTACGTGAAGGCCCTGTCGCTGGTGGCCGGCGACGGATCAGGCCTCGTGGACCCGGCATTCGACTTCACCACGCTGCCCGAATGCGCCGCCGCTGCCAGCGATGCCTACATCCAGGCTGGGATCACCGACCCCCGGACCGAACTAGCCATGGCCGAGGTACACGACTGCTTCACCCCGACCGAGCTTGTCCTCATGGAGGACCTCGGATTCAGCGGTCGGGGCGAGGGCTGGAGCGACGTCCTGGAAGGACGGTTTGCCATCGATGGGGACATGCCTGTCAACACCGACGGTGGGCTAAAGAGCTTCGGCCATCCCGTGGGTGCCAGCGGTCTGCGCATGCACTACGAGGCATGGCTCCAGCTTCGCGGCGAGGCGCCGGCCGAGCGCAGCGTGGCTACGTTGGACACCCGCAGCCGTGCCCTGGTGCACAACCTCGGCGGCTATCCGGGTGAGATGGTGTCTTTCGTCGGTATCTGGGGTACCGAGAAGGGTTAGGGCGACAGGGCCAGCCAGGCGTCGAGGACGGCTTCGTCGCCGAATACCTCGAGGGTGGGTTGACGGCGGCCCCACACCAGCAGGGCGAGGTCTGAGGCACTTCCTCGCGCCGCGGCATCCCCCTTGGCGTGTTCGTGGCTGACTACCAGACGGTCGTCCTGGGCTGACAGGAGCCATTCTCCGTCACCGTCGGTGCGGTGCAGGTGCAGCGTCGACCTTGGGAAGTCGGTGACCGGGCCACGCATCTGGTGACGCCACGCCACATCCAAGATCTCGGCGACACCGTCGTGGGCCAGTTCGGCGTCGATCGGCTGGGGGTCACCAGCGGCGTTCTCCGCGTCCCAACGGTGGACAGCGTTCTCGTGGGCCATGCGACGAACCACCCACGCCACCTTCCGGCCATCTGGTTCACACCAGTTCCAGCACGGAGCTTCCGGATCAAGGCTGGCCAGCAGGGCGACCAGGTTGCTGAGTCGATCGGCGGCCGTCGAATCGTCATCTCCGGGGCGGGTCGATTTGTCCGGCGAGGCGGCCTCCACCTGGGTTGCCATGAACAACCAGACGCCGGCCATGTGGGCGACCAGACCGTCAGCGTCCCAGTCAGGGCAGTGTTCGATGCGGGCGGTGGGGTTCCGGTCGGCGACGGCTAGCAGGGTGCGTCCTTCGCGTTCGACGGCGGTCAGCAGGGTGTCGAGGTCCATGGTCGGAGTCTCGCCCACCGAGCTGGCCTATTCCTTGTTGGGCTCTGCGCTGGGGTCGGCCGGGTCGGCGGCGGGGGTCTCGTCGCCTGGTGGGAGGCGCTGGTCCTGATCGCGCAGGAAGGCCTCCAACTCTGCGGCCAGATCGTCGCCCCGGGGCATCAGGTTCACGCTCTGGTCGACCTGGGATTCGAGGAGGCGCACGTGGGCGGTCACTTCGGCATCGCCGGCCACCGCCTCGTCCACCCGCGACTGCCACTCGCCGGCCGGCCCATCCAGGTCCGCGAAAGCCGTGTCCACTCCACTGACTTGTTCGAAGCGTCGCAGCAGGGAACGGGTTGCCTTCGGGTTGGGGGAGTCGGGCAGGTAGTAGGGCACCGACACCCGCAACGAGATCACCGGCATGCCCGCGCGGTCCAGCGTGTCGGTCAGCACTCCGACCACGCCGGTCGGTCCCTGGTAGGACGGCTGGTCCAGGCCAAGTCGGTCGGCCAGGTCGCGGTTGGCGCTGCTGGCCGTCATGGCGGGTGGCCTGGTGTGTGGGGATACCCCGCTCATCGACCCGAGGGTCACCACCAGTTGCGACCCAGTGCGGGTCGCCGCGGTCAGCAAAGCTTCGGCGAAGGTCCGCCAGCGCAGGTGGGGCTCCACGCCGCTCACCAGCACTAGGTCGCGTTGGCCGTCGGGGGTGCGGACGGCCATCACCCGATTGGATGGCCAGTGGACTTGCCGTGCGCCGCTGCCGTCGAATTCAACGATCGGTCGCTCCTGGGTGAATTTAAAGAAGGTCTCTGGGTCTACGTCTCCCATCTCGGCACTGTCGAGGCGCTCAACCAGCCACTCCACGGCCGAGGTAGCCGACCCCGCCGCGTCGAACAGCCCCCTGAAGGCCACGACGAGGATCGGTCGGTCCAGTTGTTCGGCGAGCAGGGCGTCGGCTGTCCAGCGCAGTTCATCCACGGCGACAGGCTCGCAGATGGGGCACCGGAACCGGTGATCCAGTCATATCGGTCCCAAGAGATCGTGCGAGTATCCGGAGATGAAGCCAGCCGACGACCTCCACCCTCCCTACCGGTGGCTACTTCTCAGCGGGGTGTGCAGCATTTACTTCACCTTTGGGTTGTTGGTTATGTCGATTCCCCCGCTAGTCGGCGAGATAAGGGCCGACCTCGGTCTGAGCCGCAGTGCCATGGGCCTAGCTATTGGCGCTTGGCCACTTATCTACATCGTGAGTTCCCCCGCCTGCGGACAACTGCTGGATCGCCTCGGTGTGCGTCGAGGTATCGCGCTGGGGGCCCTTGTAATGGTGGCCAGTGGGTTCTTGCGTGCCTCTGCCGGAGGGTTGGGGTCGTTCTGGTTGGCTATCGCGCTATTTGGCCTCGGCGGACCACTCGTATCGGCTGGTGCACCGAAAGTCGTTGGCCTCTGGTTTGTTGAAGAGAGAGAGCGACGCCTGGCTATCGGGGTGTACAGCGCTATGCCGGCTATCGGGGGTATGGCTGCTTTGGTCCTGTCCAACTCGGTTCTTATGCCTCTCACTCGGTCTTGGCGAACGACCATTGTGATTGAGACGGTGATGGTTGTATTAGCGCTAGTGGTTTGGCTGGTGATCTCAGGCCGTGGGCCTGAGCCACCATCGAGCACCCGGCCGACCACCACGAGATCCAACAGTCCACGGTTTCTGCTGGCTAGTCCAGAGTTCCGGCTCATTCTCCTACTGGGCGTCGGCGTATTTTTTATCCTCCACGGCCTAGCAGGTTGGATGCCTGAGGCCTTGCGGGAACACAGTGGGTTCTCGTCTATGGCAGCGGCCAACTGGGTTGCCCTCGGAGCGTTCGTAGGAGTGGTTTGTGTGTTGATTCTGCCGAGCCGGACAGAGCGGCAGAAACTTGCGACAACCATGGCTGTTGTCTTGGCACTACTCACCGTGGCGGTTCTAGCCCTGGTGTGGTTACCCACGTGGTTGATTCCCATTCCGGTGGCTATTGCCGGGGTGCGATCCGTCCTGCTGCCCCTCATCCATGTTGCTCTGCTGGAATCAGAGCCCGTTGGGCCGAATAACACGGGGCTCGCCTCCGGCCTGTGGTTCGGGGTAGCTGAGATAGGGGGGGTCGCCGGGCCGCTAGTGGTGGGCTGGGTGGCCGACACTTCCGCTGGCTTCGCGGGGGCCTTTGGCGTTATAGCCGCGGTGTGTGTACTCATGCTCCTTCCGATTTCCCGGCTCCACCGGTTCACCAGAGGAGGGGTAGGTTCAATCACTCCCTAACCGCAGGTCGGGCCCGGCGACGGCCGTACCCAGGAGCACGATGACCACTGACGAAGCAGCGGCCAGTTCGACAGCTGCCTACGCCGGATTCACCGGCGAGGTTGGACGGATCATGTCGACCTCAACCCCGGCCTGGCCTCGCCCGCCTATCCCTCCCACTGGGGCACCCAATGTCGTCGTCGTGCTGGTCGACGATTTGGGGTACAGCGACGTGGGCTGCTTCGGATCCGAGATCGACACGCCACACGTCGACCGGCTGGCCGCCGAGGGCCTTCGCTACACCAACTTCCACGTCAACCCGATGTGCTCGCCGACCAGGGCGTCTCTGCTGACCGGGTTGAACCACCACCTGGCTGGGGTGGGCACCGTCTGTCACATGGAGCCCGGCTTCCCCGGCTATGCGGCATCGATCCGTTCCGACGCGGTGACCATGGGGGAGGTCCTACGAGATGCCGGCTGGTCCAGCCTCATGGTGGGTAAGTGGCACCTGTGCCCGGACAGCGCTCTGACCGAGGCTGGTCCGAAGGACGGCTGGCCGCTGCAGACGGGGTTCGACCGCTTCTACGGGATCCTCGACGGGTTCACCAACTTCCACCAGCCGCATCGCTTATACGAGGACAACCATGCGCTGGACATCGACGAGCACCCCGACGACTACTACTTCACCGACGATCTGACCGACCGGGCGCTCGGCATGGTCCGTGAGGTGCGAGATGGACACCCCACGAAGCCATGGTTCCTGTACTTCTCCCACGGTGCCGTCCACGCCCCGTTGCAGGCCCGGCCTGCCGATCTGGAGAAGTACCGGGGCCGGTACGAGGCCGGGTGGGACGAGGTGCGGCGCCTCCGCTTCCAACGCCAGAAGGCGTTGGGCATCTTCGACGACGACGTGGTGCTGCCACCCCGCAACACCGAAGAGAACTACGCCGTGCGGGCATGGGATGACCTGACGGTCGTCGAGAAGGAGGTCTTCGCCCGGTACCAGGAGGTGTTCGCCGCCATGGTCGACAACGTCGACCAGAACCTCGGTCGCCTTCGAGACGGGCTGGAGGCCATGGGAGAGTGGGACAACACCGTGGTCGTATTCACCTCGGACAACGGCGGGAGTCGAGAGGGCCTGGACAACGGCACCTCGGCCTACTTCCGGACGCTCATCGGCCAGGTCCGGGAAAATCCGTTGGATTCGATGGAGCTGGACCACTCCCGCATGGACCTGCTAGGTGGCCCGCAGGCCCTGGCCCACTACCCGTCAGGGTGGGCCATGGTGTCGGGCACCCCGTTCCGGCTCTACAAGATCAACACCCACCAGGGCGGCCACCAGGTGCCGTTCATCGTGTCCAAGGGGCAGGGCCTCGATGACGGTGGGGGGATTCGCCACCAGTACCAGCACGTCACCGACCTGCTTCCCACCGTGCTGGACCTCGTCGGGGTGGACATGCCCACCACGAAGCACGGGGTACCCGTCCCTCCGGCCGCCGGTGCCAGCTTCGCCCCGTCACTCGGCGACGCCGGAGCCGACAGCACCCACCCCGAGCAGTACTACGAGCAGATGGGCCATCGAGGCTTCTACCGCGACGGCTGGTCGGCAGTGACCTGCCGCCAGCCCAGGACGCCATTCTCCACCGAGGAGTGGGAACTCCACCACCTGGCCGTCGATCCCACCGAGTCCCGGGACCTGGCTGGCGAGCATCCCGAGCGGCTGGCCGATCTGGTCGACGCCTGGGAGCAGGCGGCCTGGGCCAACCAGGTGTTCCCGCTGGACGAGGGCAACAACGTCAAGAACCTGCTGCGGCCCCCGTGGGGTGACGACACTGTGGTCGACACCACGTTCCGGCCCGGGGCCCCCACCTCCGAGCGCTACCGGTCGCTGGCCCTCATCAACTTCAGGTCGTTCGAGGTGGAGGTGGCGCTGAAGTTCGCGGCCGGCGACAGGGGCACGCTGGTGGCCCACGGCGACCAGGGCGGGGGCTACGCCCTCCACGTGGTCGACGACCGGCTCTCGCTGGCCTGGAACGGATACGGCTCGATGACCGAGGTCGACGGCGGGGTGTTGCCCGACGGGGCGACCTCGGTGGTACTCGCCGCCGAGGCGGTAGGCGACCTGCGACTCCACGTCGAACTTCGGGTTGACGGTGAGGTGGTGGGCGGTGCCCGGGACCTTCCCGTACTGATGGCCATGGCCCCCTTCCAGGGCATCGACGTGGGCATCGACCGGAAGTCGCCGGTGTCGTGGGCCATCAGTGAGCGGTTCGGAACCTTCCCGTGGACCGGGATGCTCTACGGCGTGACCTACCGTCCGGGGGAACCGGCGCCCGATGCTGGTGTCCGCTGGCTGGAGATCTTGCGCGAGGCCGGCACGAAGTTCGAATGAGCCCGGCGTCGCCGGGAGGAGGATCGGCCGATGGCTATTGATCTCCGGGATCTGGTGGAACCGACGCGCAGCGCCTTGTGCGTCGTTGAGTGTCAGAACGGCGTAGTTGGTGAGGCATCCAGCATGCCTGCGGTGGCTGACGCCGTGGCAGCGGCTGACCTGCTGCCCCGGTTGGGAGACCTAGCAGACGCCGCACGTTCAGCCGGGGTGCGGGTCGTGCACTGCACGTTCAACGCCCACCCCGACCTGTGGGGCGGCAACCGCAACTCCCGCCTGTTTGCCGCTGGTCGACGGTCGGCAGTCCAGCAGTACGCGAACACCGATGCCGCCGAACCGGCAGACGAGATCGGCTTCGTAGAGGGTGCCGACGTCGTCGTGCCCCGCTTTCACGGACTGTCGCCGGTGGCCGGGACCGAGCTGGCACCCATGCTGCGCAACGAGGGTGTGACGACGGTGGTGGTTGCCGGGGTGAGCCTCAACGTGGCTATCCCCAACACGGTGTTCGACCTGGTCAACGGGGGCTTCCAGGTAGTGGTCCCTGCTGACGGGTCCGTGTCCACCGTCGCCGGGTACGGCGAGCAGGTGCTGGAACACACGTTGGCCTATGTGGCCACGTTGACCGACGTGGCCACCCTCGTCGCGGCGTGGTCCCAGATGAGTCGGGAAGCGACCGGCTAGCCGGACCGGCGGGTCCGCAGGCCCACCGCTAGCGAGAGCAGGATCCCGATCAGCACGCCCCGCTCGACGTGCGGCTCCATTGTGAGGGTGACGATGAAGGTGGTCCACGCCACGAGCGCGTCGGTTGGTGACCGGCGGACCATGGAGACCAGTGCGACCGGTCGGACGAGCCCAACCACCGCGGCGACAACCACCCCGCCCAGGGTGGCCCGGGGTAGCGGGGCCAAGACGTCGGCGAACGGGAGGAAGGCCAGGACGGCCGCCCCGGTGACCAGTCCCGACCACCTGGTCTGGGCGCCGGCCAGGCGGTTCAACGAGGACCGGCTGAACGAGCCACCCACCGGAAAGGCTCCGGAGACCGAGGCGGCGATGTTGGCCATCCCCTGGCTCACGAACTCCCGGTCGGCACTCCAGCGCTGCCGGTCCTCGTCGGCAAACACCCGGGCAATGGACGCCGGTTCGGCGAAGCCCACCAGGGCTATGAGCACACCTCCCACCAGCAGCGATCCGGTGGAGCCCCACGGGAGGTCCAGCGACAGGTCGGGAAGGCCGGTGGGCACCTCGCCGACTACTGGCCCGCCATAGTCGGCGATCCGGCTGACCACCACCCCGCCGACCACGGCCAGCAGCGCTCCCGGGAACAGGCGATGCACGACACGGCGCCCGGCCAGGACCAGTAGCACTGTGACCGCAGCGATGCCCACCGACGCGATCTCCCAATGGTCCACGTGGCCCAGTGACCAGGCGGCCCGCGACAGGACGCCGTCCCCCTCGGCGGCGGCCACGCCGAGGGCCTTGGGAAGCTGTGAAGCCAGGATCAGGATGGCTGCCGCCGACGTGAAGCCGGTGACGACGGGGTCGCGCATGAGGTAGGTGACCACCCCGAGGCGCAACACCCCGAGTAGCAGGCGGGTGACCCCCACGATCATGGCCAGGAGAGCGGCCATGGCCACGTAGTCCGGGGTGCCGACATCGGCTGAACCGGCCGCCAGTACGCCGAACGTCAGCAAGCTCGTCAGGGCCACAGGCCCGGTCTGCAGGTAGGGCGACGAGGCA
>Ga0315318_10000053_pt1 | contig 43851 bp, 62 predicted proteins | sample M1200m3416metaG_FD_203703 | JGI IMG/M metagenome (GOLD analysis project Ga0315318, IMG submission 203703) | Ammonia-oxidizing marine archaeal communities from Monterey Bay, California, United States - M1 200m 3416 | ecosystem: Environmental > Aquatic > Marine > Coastal | place: USA: California... | reverse complement strand
TTCGTCGCCCGCCTGGGTGAGATGACTGGCGCGACCCAGAAGCTCAAGGAGGCGCTCAGGACTGGTATTGATTACATCCAGGACTTCTCGAAGATGCTTCAAGAAGGTGGCCCCGCCGCCGAGAAGGCGATGTTCTACATCAAGGGCATCGCAGGCGCTCTCGTAGGCATCAGTGCCGGTGGCTTCATCGCGATGGCCGGAGTAATGGCTGCGATGCTCGGTCCCCTGGGACTGATCACGCTCGCCTTAACTGGTATCGTCGGGCTACTCTGGGCCTGGGAAGATACCGAAGTAGACATAATGAACCGCACCACCACACTGGGTGACCTCATGGGCACCACGTGGAGCAACATGGGAGTCCTCTGGTCGATCATGAAGCAAGACTTCAATGATATGGTGTACGCCTACCGTGACTTCGGTCGCGGAATGAAGGTTATCTGGGGTGGATTCATTGACTTCATTAACGAGGCACTCGTCGGAATCGGCACCCTGATACAATGGGGCAAGCGAGCCGGAGACTTCCTCGGCGGAGACTTCAATGCCTTCTCGGGCATGACTAATGACTACTGGGACATGAAAGCCGAACTACAAAAAGACGGCGGAATCGTGGGAGCCCTCTTTGGCACCGGAGAATCGTCCGCCGCAGAAGCAGCGTTCGGTACTATCCTGGATCAGGCGGAAGCCCGGTTCGAGAAGACTAAGCGCACTCTGGTTAACCCGGCAGGGCTAGCAGGCGGAGGCGTCACAGCGGCGCCCGATGGCCCGCCGAATCCCGACGCCAAGAAGAAGCTGTTCACCTCGGAAGAAGCTACCAAGGCGAAGACCGCAATCGACAAGCTCCGAGCATCCTTCAGTCCGTTATACGCCGCAGAGATGGAACTCAAGGAAGGAACTGAGATTGTAAACGAGGCGCTTCGTACTCAGAGCACCGACACCGAGACCCAGACCATGCTCATGGCTAAGCTGGGCGAGCAGTACCGACTGGCTTACGCCGAGGCTAACTTCGACAAGCTCAAGGACTTCGACGCTGCTCAGGCAGGCGCGGCTCAGGGCTTCAAGGACTTCACCGAGAGCATTGGCTCCGAGGCTCAGATCTGGGCCGAGGGCATGACCAATGCCTTCGACATGGCCACGGACGCGCTCATGACGTTCGCGACCACTGGTAAGTTCAACATCAAGCAGTTTGCTAGGACGATGATCGCCGAACTCCAGAAGGTCATCCTCAAGCTCCTCCTCGTCAAGGCACTTGAGGCGGCAGCCGGAGCATTCGGCGCAGGCGGATCTTTGAGCGGTATCGCTGGCAGCGCAGGCCCCGCGATCAGTGGCGCATTAAGCGGACTGGCTGGTGGCTTTAGCGGCAGAGCGGCCGGTGGCCCCGTGGCGACCGGCAAGCCCTACATGGTTGGTGAGAAGGGCCCGGAAATGTTCGTCCCGCCGTCGGGTGGCTCGATCAAGAACAACAACTCACTCGACATGAAGCCTCAGGTTAACGTATCTGTGGTCAACGTTGACGACCCCAGCTCTGTCCCGAACGCAATGGCGACTCAGGCAGGCGAAGAGGTTGTGCTTAACATCCTACAGCGGAACAGCGATGTTCTCCGGGAGATGGCATAAATGGCAACCGAATACTTTGATAGCTCGGCGCTCCTCACTGATGGAGCTGTGCCCGGAATCGGCCACACCCTCCAGCACGGAAACAGCATCGTAGGATGCGCCGCACTGCAGCGTGTACTCGTCCAGTTCCTCTCGGGAGCACCCATCGTAGACTACGCCACTCTCCTGGCTACCTCCGTGGGCAACCCGGACGGTATCGTGGACTACCTGGACACCCGCGCGGGTACTCAGGTTGGCACGTCCGGCACCACGCCGAACGTCGCTGAGACCTGGACCCTGACGTTCACCTCTGCGACGGCCTTCGACGTATCGGGATCCGTGTCCGGCGCTAAGGTAGCGGGCGTGGTCGGGACCCACTACGTAATCGAAGACCTCATCGGCTTCACCGTGGCACAGGGCGCTGTCAATGCTTGGGTGTCCGGTGACACAATCACCTTCGACGTGATAACCAACCCGAACACCACTCAGCTGTGGACCGACTCGGACCCGCAGAACGGCGAGACCATCGAGAACAAGCGGCTCATCTTCGCGGACCCGGTCGGCCTCGCTGACCCCGCGGACTACGTGTACTCTGAGCTGTACTTCGAGAACGTCACCGTTGGTGAGCAGGCCCTGGGACTCCGCGGCGCTCGCGGATACAGCACCGATGGCCTACACCCGGACACCACGGAATGGCGCTTCGTCAATATGTGGGACGACGCCATCGGCTTCTGGTTCTCCGCTACCGAGCGGCGCTGGACCGGCGTCTACCTCCTCGGCTCCCAGTACCGGCAGTCGTACCAGGGATTCATCAATACCTTCGCGATCTCGACAGAGTATGCCTACCCCCACTTCACGATGGCGGAAAGCAACACGGCTCAACCGGCAACCGAGGTTAGCTCCAGTCTCGTCAAGGGCTGGTGGCAGGCCCATTCGCTCGGAGCGTCGGGCTCACAGGCCTACGCGCCGGACGGACAGATCAGCTATGTGCAGGCCGGTAACACGACAAACGCACCCAGCAAGCCCGCACGGGTCCTTCCGTTCGCGTCCACGGGTGGTTCCATAGGCAACACTAACAACGCCGAGGCGTTCGTCGAGCAGCTAAAGGCTCCCCGTCCCGGTAATGACCAGACTCCGTTGTTCCCGGTGTATGTCACTAACTACTTGTATGTCCCCGGTGGCAGTACTGACATCAGTGACACCACAGTAACCGCTACCGAAGTGTACGGCGAGTTCGACGAACTGTACGCCGTGTCCGCGCTCCACGTGAACGTCGGCGCTACTCTAACTGTAGCAGGCTCCGACTACCTCGTAATCGACGCGGTGAACTCACCTTCTACGGCAGCCCTCCTGGCTGTCAAGATCTCGTAAGGGGGCCCTAATGTTTTATTCAGCAGGAACAGAAGCATCTTGGTCCGGCCTCAGCGCGGCCATGTCCACCTTCTGCGTCACCACCATGGGCACGTACACGGAGACCTACAACAACGGCCTGAGTATGGACAACGCCAGCACCAACGTGCTGTGCTTGAACCACACTGCCACCGGCATGAACTATATGTGGGACTCCGGCGAATCCGACTCCGTGGCATGGGGCTCCTGGAATGGCACAGCGGGGCAGTACTTCGTGGCTTGCCTGCAGTCCACCAACGCCGCCTCGGGCACGCGCTTCGGCGCGCACTCGGGACTCGCATGGGCCAACCCGCTCGCCGCGGCCAATATGTCCGACGGGTACTGCTCCGCAGCGTCCTCGATCAACTTCTCCAACGACGTGAACTACTGGTTCTTCGGGGACACCCCGGCTGAGGATGGCGAAGATTACTTCCACATGGTCCTGGAGATCCAGACCGGCATCTACACCCACTTCCGAACTGGTCGGGTCACCCCGTCCATCGTCGAAGTGGACTACACCACCAACTACGGAACCTTCGTCTCGTGCACCGGCCCCACGGGCGAGAGTACCAGCGCCAACATCCAGGTTCCCTTCAACTGGGACTACGACAGCGCCACTGGCCTCGACACTCTGCACTACCCTGTGGGTACCAGTCTCGGTCAGATTGACGTGACTCCGAACCCGTCTTCCAGCACTGGCCTGCTGAACGCGAACTGGTCCAACGTTATTGGATGCTCGTCGTTTGGTACGTTAGGACTGAACTCGATTCTCGCTAGAGCAGGAACATCTGGCTTCACTGGCCGGAACATCTCTGCACCGGACGTGGCGCTAGCCACCAACCGGTACCAGGGCGCCCACCCTACCCCGTCCATTCCGACGACAGCAGGCTCTGAGATGGTGCTCCTGGGAACCTACCCCGGAGCATGGTGCATCTCACTTGAGACGCTCCTCCCCGAGGAGATTGTCACAATCGGCCCGAGCGATTACATTGTCTTCCCGCAGCTCAGGAAGTCTTCGGACGAGGACGACGATGCATTCCCCGGGGAGACCCAGGGAACGAATGGTGCCACGCTGGCGCTGGGCCGCGCTTCTGGCCTCCAAGGATTCATCTACCGCAAGAACTAGGGATAACTAATGACTGCATTCATCGTACCGTCCACCCCCGGAGACGCGGGTAGGGCCACTCCCGGACTACAGTCCCGGTATGGAATGGATTACGCTGCGGGCACAGGACAGGCTTCTAAGGGTGAAAATCCGATCTATGGCGCCAAGTCCTTCCTCCCCACGTTCAGTGCCCTACCGGCGCGCGGAGGAGTGTTCACAGGTATGTCCTACGGGGACGCACTGTGGTTCGAGAAGACCCACGTGTTCCCGATCACCGAGAACCTCGGAACCATCCTGTCCGACACCGCCTCTAGCTTCCGCCTGCTCAACGCATACCGGGACGCAGAGCAGCTTCTGTCGAACGTCACCGTGTCCGGCCTGGGATACGCGGGCACCACCATCAACTTCGCCCGGGACGGCTCCCCGTTCCCCGCGCTGGCCTACATGGTGGACGAGTCCGGCGACTTCATCGTGGACGAGGCAGGCGACTTCGTGCAATTCAATGACACCGTCACCTTCCAGGAGCTTGTGGACCTGCAGTTCCTGTTCACTGTCCCCGGAGAGGGTGACCCGGTCATCGACATCGACTTCACATTCACCTGGGGGGACGCAAGTCTCGCCAGTCCCGTGTTCTCCATCCTCGGAACCCGGGCGATCCTGTTCCCCTTCGTGCCCCAGCGTCCCCTGGACGAGTTCATCGGGTTCCAGACCAACGTGATTGAGGCCCGCGACGGCACCGAGCAGCGCGTCTCCACCCGGCCCGAGGCACGGCAGTCCTTCAGCATGAGGTACCTGATCGACAAGTCGGACGAGGACATGTTCTCTACCGCTCAGGCGCTAGTTGTCGGCGTGTCCGGCCAGCCGCTGGGCGTCGGCATGTGGCAGAATGCCCGCCACCTGACGCAGGACGTCACCGCCGAAGACACCACGCTCTACCTGGACACCACGGGCATGGACTTCCGGGTTGGCTCTAATGCCATCCTCTGGTCTGCCTGGAACGACACCGAGATCGTCGCGGTCACAGAAGTGACCGACACGTCCCTGACGCTCATGTCTCCGACCGAGAAGTCCTTCTTGGCCGTCGAGGCGTACTGCGTCCCCATGCAACTATGCGTTGCACAGGACGGCGGAACGTTCAAGCGGTACCAGAACAATGTATCCGACTGGTCCGTCCAGTGGAACTCGGAAGAGACGACCGCCGACCTCGCGGACTACTCCGAGCAGTACTCCACCACCTTCCGTGGCGTTCCGGTCCTGACGGACCTGCTCCTCCTGTCGGAAGACACGATGAACGAGTCCCTGAACTCCGACTTCATTAAGACGGACTTCGAGACGGGCATCGTGGACTACAAAAGCCGCAAGGCAGTAGGCGTCGCGAGCACCACGAAGATGTGGGAGATCGACGGCGACACCGCCCTGGTGGACGCGATGGCTCTGCGTAAGTTCATCTACTGGGCTCGCGGACGGCAGCACTCCTTCTGGTCCCCGAGCCGCAGAGCGGACTTCCGGGCCCTGGAAGGCACCACAGCAGGCTCTTCGGCGCTGGAGGTGTACAACAACGGGTACGCGGGCAATGTGGGCATCAACGCCCCCTATAACGTCGTCCAGTTCACCATGACTGACGGCACGATCCTGCACCGCGAAATCCTTACGGCCACCGACGGCGTGGACGAGGACTCCGGGGTTACCACCCTGACGTTCGACGACACCTTCCCGTCTACGCAGCCTTTCGGATACATTAAACAGATATGCTTCCTTTTCCTCTCTCGCTTCGCAGCGGACGAGACAAAGATAAAGCATAACGGACAGGGCCGGATCACAGTGTCTTCGCCCATTGTCGGAGTTAAGCAATGACCTATGTCGCAACTGAGGAGTCAGTCGAAGACGGACGACCCGTTGAGTTGTACTTGCTGGAGAACGCCGCGGGCGACTCCTTCGCATATACTTCTGGCAACGTGGACGTCGTTTACGGCTCGCACACCTATACCCCCGAGGCGATTAAACGAACCTCGCCCACCTTGAGTAACAAGGCGGCGAGTGCAAAGCTCACCCTCACTTTCCCTGATAGCAACGAATGGGCTCAGCGTTACCTCGCTATGATCCCGCCCATCCCGGATACCCTGATCATCTACCGCGTACACCTCACTGACGGTGACTCGGAAGTCATCCAGTGGTGGTCCGGCGACGTGGGCGGGGTGACATTCGAGGGCGACGAGGCCAAGGCAAACATTACCACCACGTCAGACCGTCTCCGGCGGACCGTCCCCAAGCGGACGTTCTCCTGGTCCTGTAACCACGTGCTATACGACGGACTGTGCCAAGCGGCCAAGTCGTCCAACAGGTCAGACGTCCGTGTGGCGTCCATCGACTCGGCGGACCCCCGGCTGATCACGTGCACCAATGACCCGGCCTGGGCTGGCGACCTGATGACGGACTTCGTGACTGCGGATCTTGCGTTCTTCAACGGCGGATACTGCGAGCCCTTCGGCGGCGGTGGCCACTCCCGGTCGATCCTAGACACGGACACCACCTCGGGCTACCAGTTCAGACTGATGATCGAGATACCGGGCCTAGTAGTCGGCGACATCCTGACGTTCTACGCCGGATGCGATCACTCAGTTCAGACCTGCTTCAGCAAGTTTGACAACGTGGGCAACTACGGCGGCTTCCCGTTCATCCCCACCAACAACCCGTTCGAGACGGGCATCATTGACGAGGATATTTAGTCATGCGAAAGCGACAAAAAAGGTCGGGCATCATCGACGAGGATATTTAGTCATGCGAAAGCGACAAAAAAGGCCATGGGTATGGATAATCGGCGTCATAATCTCCATCGCGCTCTTCGTGATCCAGCAGCTGCTGGTCCCGAAGCCCGATGTTGAGAGTGCGAAGGCCGCTGGACTGGGCGACTTCAACTTCCCCACGTCTCTTGAAAACCGATCTCTCCCCCTGATCTACGGATCGTGCCGCATAAGGGCACCGAACGTTATCTGGTACGGAGCGCTCAGGATCCGCGAACTAACTGACCGTATTCCCAACGGAGGACTCTTCTCTGGTAAAAAGACAATTGTCATCGGCCACGTGTACTACGTGGGCTTCGACCTAGCTATCTCGCTGGGCCCGATTGACACCATCTCGCACATCCTCGTCGGTAACAAGGTTCTCCTCACGGACGGCGACGGCCTTCCCGAAGGCGGCATCACGGACAATGGCCTCGCTGAGGGCATCATCGTCAACGTGGACAAGCCCGGATTCTGGGGCGGACGCGAGCAGGGCGGTGGTATGCAGGGCAACATGGTGTTCTACGATGGAAACGACACAGCCACCCCGAACGAATACGTCATCGCTAAGGTTACAAACGAGTCCCCGGAGAACAACGACTTCGTCCCGGGGTACAACGGAATGTGCCACATGGTGTGGGCCGGTGGAAACATCGGTGAGTCCGCATCCATCAGTAAGTGGGAGTTCCAGGTACACCGGTACCCCAACTCTCTCGGCGTGGACGAGCCCATGCACAAGATCAATCCTGCAGAGGACACCGGGTACGCAGACGCGAATCCCGTGTGCTGCCTGTTCGAGCTGCTCACTGACACGGACTACGGCCTCGGCCTCAACCCGGGCGACATCAACCAACCCACCTTCCTGGCCGCAGCTGAAACTGTGTACAACGAGGGTAACGGGTACTCCTACGTGATCGATAAGGCGCTCGGCGCCCAGAAGATCGTGGAAGAGATCCTCAAGCAGATCGAGGCATCCCTCTACCAGAACACCGATGGCAAGTTCACTCTCAAGCTCGTCCGGGACGACTTCGACGTCGAGACGATTGAGCTGTTCGACACGTCCAACATCGTGAAGATCAAGAACCTCGCGAAGCAGGGCTGGACCGAGACGACGAACTCCGTGCACGTCGAGTACTTCGACCGAGAAAACGAGTTCAAGAAGACCTTCGCACTCGCCCAAGACATGGGTAACATGCAGATCCAGGGCCAGCAGGAAGTTGCTAAGTTCAACTACCCGGGCGTCCGGGTTCCCGCTCAGGCAGCGCGCATCGCTGCACGTGAGCTTCGCGATCTCGCCACCCCGCTCATCCGGCTCAGCTTCACGGCTAACCGGCAGGCAGCGGACCTGTACCCCGGCGACGTGGTCAAGGTGAACTACCCTGAGTACGGACTGGACAATATGGTCCTCCGCATCTCTGAGGTTGGCCTCGGCGACCTGAAGAATGGCGATGTGACCATCAAGGGCTACCAGGAGATCTTCGGTGAGGTACCCGTTGTGACCTTCACTGGTGGCGGCTATAACCTGCACGATAACGTTGACATGGAGGCCATCACGGCCACCGACATCCTTGTCCAGGGCGTGCCCGCATGGATCGCTCGTGTCCACGGAGACGATCAGGTGAGCGGCCTGTTCTACGGCCGCCGCGCCATGCACTTGGTCGCAGCGCCGGACACAGCCAACAAGAGCTTCATGGCCTCGATCAAGTTAGACGCAGGTGGCTCTAACTTCACCTACTCCAAAACCGTGGAGAAGACCCCGACCACCGAGATGGCGGTCACTACGGCGATGTCCGCAGAGCTTCTGACACGCGAGTCGGACACGTACTTGCCCTCGGCAACGTTCACGTTCGCCGCGGTGTCTAACTCCGCGGCGCTCACCGAGCAGACGCTGGACCAGATCAAGAACCAGGGGCAGGGCCTCATTCAGATCGGCGACGAGATCATGGGCTACACGTCCCTGGTCACGGAGACTCTCCCCGTACGGGCAGACTCCTCCTCCTACGGCGACGTGAACGACGCACTCACGCAGTACTCGACTCATGTTACGGGCATCTCGGGCATCTACCGCGGACTCCTGGACACAGACCTTACCGACCATATCGTCGGTGAAAAGATCTGGTTCATCTCCGCGCAGACCCCGGCCCTCGACCAGTGGGATGTGGACAGACCGGGCGTCGTTACCGGAGGCATCTACAAGCACCAGACCATCACTCCTAGAAGTAAGCTGGAGTTAGCGGACGCTGTGGACGTGCAGATCTCGGACGCGGGTACCTTTGGCGTGTATGACCGAGAAGCCCATATGCTCCGACCCTGCGACCTTAACATCAACGGCAACTATGGAGCCTCGGGCCACAACATCGACGTTGGCGAAGGTCAGGTCGAGCTTAACTTCAAGAACCAGAATAGCTCCTGGGTCTTCAAAGACCCGGAGATCTACCCGCAGGACGAGTCCACTAACAGCTCGACTATCGGGTCAAATGGTTTCGTGAAGTTCCACTGGTACATCGAGACAGTCGCTGGCGGGGGCGCAGCCTTCCCCTCTACCGTTGGGTGGACGAAGGTTGATGCCGCTACTAACGCTGCCCTGGTGAACAAGCCCGTAGACGTTCCGGCTGTGGTCAACCCCGCCGACCCCGATGGTCTTGGGTACAACTTCGCCACCGGAGTGGCTACAGGCGTTGACTGTGGTTCTCCTGGCAACGTTCTCAGCGTCGGTGGCGAGCTGGACTTCACCGAGACGGAAGTCTCCAACGCGGCCCGCTTGACTCGCGCGGAGATCCTTCTGGCCACTGGCTGGACAGGACCGGCCGCCCAGTCCTTCAAGGGCCGGGTTGTCGTCCAGCGATGGGCAGATGAAGACAGAGCGGGTAACAACAACACCGCCGTAGTGGCAGTTGACTCAGATAGAGACGGATTCATCGACTACTGGGCCGAGGGTCCGTCCATCATCTCTCCGTATCGCGAGTTCTTCGTGGACGGAGACTAAAGAGAGGGGGCCGCAAGGCCCCCTCCTAGGAGCTACCCGATGGCGAATAAGACCATTAACGATTTCCCCAGCAACAGCGAAGCAAACACTACTTCTGACGACCAGCTCCTTCTTTGGGACACCGGCACAGCCGCGACCAAGAAGGTTTCGGTAGCCGACCTCGGCACCACGATCAACGCAGCCGCGCCCTCCGTCGCAGTCGATGACTTGTCCGACGTGACCGAAGGCACCCCGGCAGACGGCGACATCCTGGAGTACGACAACGTCACCAGCAAGTGGATCTCCGCAACGCCTTCCGGCGGCGCGTCCGCTATCTCTGACCTGACCGACGTGGACACTACAGGCGCGGCCTCCACCAACATCCTTACCTTCAACGGCGCCAACTGGGTTGACTCCGCAGCGCCCGCGACCGTTGCGGCATCCAACATCGGCGACCTCGCAGACGTCACTGGAGGATCTGAGTCAGACGGCGACGTCTTGACTTACGACAATGGCACCAGCAAGTGGGTCTCCGAAGCGCCTTCCGGCGGCGCAGTCGCAATCGACGACCTGACCGACGTCACCGAAGGCACCCCGGCAGACGGCGACCTCTTGACTTACGACGACGGCACCAGCAAGTGGATCTCCGAAGCACCCGCAGCAGCCGCAGTCGCAATCGACGACCTGACCGACGTCACCGAAGGCGTCCCGGCAGACGGCGACCTCTTGACTTACGACGACGGCACCAGCAAGTGGATCTCCGAAGCACCCGCAGCAGCCGCAGTATCCTACCCGACGCAGACCACCGTGCTTTCCGGTGGACAGACTCTGTCTGCTGGCGACATGAATTCAACTTGGCTCGTTGATCCGGTCGATCCCGGATCAACCCTCAGCCTACCTGCGGTGTCCACCCTGAGTAATGGCGAGTATGTAAGGTTCATTATCATAGATGACCTGAGCACCAACGGAATACTGATTAAGCCCAACTCCGCTGACCTAGCTGGTACCGTAAGGATGAACAACATCGACGTGTCTACCGGCGCACAGTGGGACACTGCGAACGCACCGGGCATCGAGATCCTGTGCATCTACCGGTCGGGCGGAACCGCAGCCGGATGGCTCCTAACTGGACGACCCGACAGCGTCGCCTAAGGAAACCCCCATGGACGTAACTAAACAAAACGAAGAAGTAGTCGCGCAGATCGCGGAGTACCGACGCGCCGTACGGTGGCACCTGCTAGCGCAGTGGTTCACCCTGGCGTCCATCGTGTTCTTCACGGTCGGTGCGTTCATCGCGTACCTGTAGAAGCCCCCCATGAAGAAAACAATGGGCACCTCAACAACCCCACGTACAAGGATAACTTCGGCATGAATAACACGCAAAAGACAGACATCAAGTGGCTAGTGTCCACCGCCCTATGCTTGTTGGGGATCGTTTTCTCGTCCTATCTATCCACCCAGTGGGCCATGGGGGAGCATTCCGCAAAGATCGTTGCAGTAGACGCTCGCCTGACCTCCCACCTTATCGACAAAGAGACTCACATAGACAGGGCAACCGCAATAGCCCTGGAGCGGAGACTGGGGACTATCGAGTGGTCTATCCTCAATATCGAGAAGGCCATAACAAACCTATCCGAAGAAAAACACGTAAGAAACAATTAAGAGGACAAGACCATGCCTGAATTTGGTAAGCAGTCTAAAGAGCGCCTAGAAGAGGCCGACTGGCGACTCCAGAGAGTGATGGAGCAAGCCATTAAGATAATGGACTTCAGCGTTACAACCGGGTACCGTGGTCGAGAGGCACAAGAAAAAGCGTTCCAAGATGGATTTAGTAGGGCCCGCTTCGGGCAATCCAAGCATAATTTCAGACCGTCCCGAGCTGTGGACGTGTGCCCCTGGCCGGTCGATTGGGAAGACACCGAATCCTTTGTCCTGCTAGCAGGCGTCGTCAAGGCAGTTTCCGCCGGTCTCGGCCTTGGAGACGTGATACGTTGGGGCGGAGACTGGGACTCGGACGATAGGACTCGGGACGAGGGGTTCCGCGACTACGGACACTTTGAGATCGAGGAGTAGTTCCCGTGGACGTCAACAGCTTCATGAACTTCAGGCCGAACCGAGACCAATGGAACGAAGCCCTCGATAGCGGCTGGGGCGGCCCTGATGGATCGTCCTGTTCGACCGACACGATCTTCGGAATCGAGATCGGCAGGACCAGTACGGACTTTGAGTGCAGGAACCTCCCTGCAAACCTCCATGACTGGAGGTACCACCTGGGGCGAAAACACAACCTCGGAAAGCGCCACCGCCACGCGGCTGACGTCGAATATCGGGAAGGCTGCATCGAGGTTGTCCGAGACGCAATGACCGGACGATTCTTCATCGCTCTATCTGTATTACGTGCCTACGTTCGCTACATCGCGCTCAGGCTCTTCGGAAAGGGGGCGTTCACCGCTGGTTAGCGGGACGTTGTCCTTTCGGGGGTTGGGGCAATTTCCCGTGGCGGGCGGGGGCAGGTGCCTCCGTCCGCCTAATCGTTCAGTAACACAGAGCAGTTACGACCGGAACAGGTAATCCTTTCGGGCACACCGTTCACGTAGATCGTCCGACTCTGCGTCCGCATCGTCACGCCGTTCCACTTCGGACCCGGATCGTACGACGCGCACCCGCCAAGAAAAAAGCTCGCCACAACCGTGGCTAGAGCTATTCCAATTTTACCATTCATAGTGTACACGTATGTATCCCTTAATGTCATGATTTCGGCAAAGGTAATACGCCTTAGCTTTGCCCTGCCCTTGGTGTCTATCCACGCAGGCTTCGTCGTAAGTTAGTTTCTGCAAGACGGAACAACCCGAAACAGTGATCGCGGCAGCACAAAGAATGGCTGCAAGTGCGGTCAAATGTTCAGGCCGTTCCGTCAAGACAGTACCCCGGGGCTAGTGCTTACCGAAAGGCAGCCTCGGGAAGATCCAGATAAGGACCTCCACGATAACTGCCAACACACCAGCAATACCCATAGCGTAAAGAATTATCTCCATAGTATTCCCCTCCGATTCAGGGGAATATAGCACAGTATTCGGCTATTTGTCAAGCTCCTGCTTCTCTTGAGCGCCCAGGGGCTCTTCCAGTTCGTCTAGGCGTTCTGTAATCGCTCCAACGACCCACCGTATATCTGACAAGTCGTTGCCGCTGGTAATCGTTTTGAGACGTATCTCACCACTAGACGAATGTTTCTTTGGGTGGGTGTCGTCCTCTTCGTGGAGGTTCTTCATACGCCGTATATCGGCCATGACCATTTCTATCATAAGCCACAGAAAAATGGGAAGTAGCGAGACTACTGGGTTGTCGCGAAAGGCCAAGCCAATCGCCTGATGGGTAAGTAGGGTGACAATAAGCCCCCGCCCAACCCTGCCAGCCCAGACCACATATAGGGTTCTGTACTTCAATTAAGGTTCCCCTTGGCTACTGCAAGGAAAGGGACTCCAGAATCCACTCGTCAACCAATTCACATGAACGGACCTGAAGTCCGTTGACGTCGCCGTCGAGCGCGCTGACGTGTTCGTCTGCAACAATTTCGGATGATTGCATTTCCGAGATGTGGCTATGCGACTCGGTTCCAGCCGTCCCGCCCAGACGGGTAAGCCGTACTACGAGTACGTGCCTGAAGTTGGAACGAAGAAACTCGATCTCGTTCGTAAATCTAGCGTCCGTCACCACCCACAGCTTTATGTCTTGGCGTTGCCTCACCGTCTGTAGGGCCGCCTGAAGCCACACGTCATCGTTGACTTGGTTCCTCATGAGGTCGGTTCCCACGAGTTGGAGGATCTGTCTTCGGGTCTGCGGTGTGCCCTGCTTATTCATGTTGGGCGTGCCGTCGCAGTAGTACCCCACTTCCTCCTTGTAGCTTAGGTCGGTGTCTATCCGATACCTGTCCCACCCGAAAATCTGAGAGCAAATGTCTTTCAGAGGCGACGCGAACTTCAGGTTCGCGGCACCCTCGTCGCCCAAAAGGGCAGCGGCGGCGGTGTCTTTCCCACTCCCCGCGGGGCCAATAAACGCCACGATCATTGCGTCAATTTTGCTCATCGTTTTCCTCCTCGAAAGCAGTAAGCGTGTCCGCAAGTTCTGAGATTATAGCGTCCCGCTTCTCGTCTGTCAAGCCCAGGATCTCATTCTGCTCGTCCACTGAGAACCCGTTGAACCGGGACACCACGGCGTTATAAGCCTGTGCATACTTGATCCCCCACTCGGCGTCGTGGTCCTCCTCCCTGGACTCTTCATACTCATCGTTCCTAAACTGTAGGGCGTGCCCCATCTCGTGGATGAAGAGATGGACATGTATCATCTCAAGGAGTTCCTCTCTAGTGGCATCCTCGAAAGGGTCCATTTGTATGATCATCTTTGGGGTTGTGTCTACAACCTCTCCGGGTTCCGTGGCCTCGTAGGTCTCCACGAAGAACTCGCCTTCGGCTCCGTCCTCTTCGCTAAACGGCTCCATGCGTACTTCCACCACGTACTGTAGGGGGTGCAGTTCGATGAGATTGTCAGCCATTGCTTGGAACATCTCTTCCGGTTTGTATTCGGACTCGGATTTGGATAGTTTAAGTCGGTCCCAGAGTTTCATCGGAGTTCCTTCAAATAAGTGAGTAGCTTCGTCTGTGTAGTGTTCTTGTGTTCGATGGCCTTCCACACCACCTCATCGACAGTTTTATCCGCTATTAGGTGATGCACGAAGACGCCTTCGGACTGCCCCTGCCGCCAAAGGCGACCGTTCAGTTGTTGGTAGTATTCCAGATTCCACGTCATGCTGAACCAACAGAGGTGGTGCCCTCCTGCTTGAAGGTTAAGTCCGTGCGCGGCGCTCTGCGGGTTCACCAGAAGCATGGGTAGTTCTCCACGGTTCCACTGCTCGATGCTCTCGGCGATCTCGTCTTCCGGGACGCCCCCACCGATATACCTGGGCACCATCTTGTGGTGTTCTTTCATATACATCTTTATCTGAGTCAGATCGTGCTTATACTCGTACGCAACCATTATCGGCTTTTGCCCTAATTCCTGCCATAGCTCGTCCAGGGCCTCACACTTCGCGGTGTGTATGTACTCGATCTTCCGTGTCTCTTCTGTCGCCCCTTCACCAATCTCGGTAAGGTAGACGGCACCGTTGGCGACTTGTCTGCACTTGGCGCTAAGAACCCCCGGGTTGATCGCGACAACCTCGCCACTTTCAAGATCGGCGAACATATCCTCTTTCAACTTCTTATACAGCTGCATTGCTTCAACGGGTAAGGCCACCTGTCTCTTGACTTTTACAATGCCCGGTAGGTCGAGGTGGTCTGTTGCGTCCAGTCTTGCGCTGTGGGGCGCTATTGCCTTCTGGATCAACTCTGGTGAGTTCACTCCGGGTTCCCACATCATACCCCACGGCGCGCGGCGACAAGCGAACTGGTATTTGCTTCGGAACTCCCCAAGGGTGCGCCCCAGAATGCTGGGGTCCAAGAGTCCAAACTGCCCATAGAGATCAGCTACGCCGTTAGGTGCCGGGGTGCCGGTCAATATAAACCGATAGGGCACTCCCCCCTTGACAGCATGGAGTAACTTGAAGAGGTTCTTCGATCTCTTGCTCGACGCTGTCTTGAAGAGCGTGGACTCGTCAATGTAAGCGCAGTCGAACCAGTTGATGTTCTTGGCTTCTTTGAGCATCCATGCGAGGCCCTCGGGGTTGATTACCGTAATGTCGGCGGCGTTGACGGCCTCCACCGTCTTTCCTACTCCATGGGCGACGTGGATATTAAACCGATTAAAGCCTAGCCATTTTCGCCCCTCCTGGGGCCACACGGCTTTGCAGGTTCGCAGTGGGGCGACAACGAGGGCGCGACTTGCATCAGCAATCGAGTGTCTTCGTCGGAAATCCTCAAGACAGATCGAGGTCTTCCCCATACCGGGATCGAGCAGGAGCGCAAGCACTCCTTTCTCCTCCATCCGGGTCAGGACGAACTCCTGATAAGCGTGGGGGGCGTATTTAAGTGCCACTAATATGCTCCTCGAAAAACCGGTCAACGTCCTCCTTGGTAGAGCAGACGGCCACAAGAAACCCATACCCTTTCAGCTTTCGGTGGATGAGTTTCTGGAGGGGCTGGAACTTTCCCCCGGGGACCTTGTACTCGATGAACACAACCCTGCCCTCTGTGAAAATAGTGTGGTCCGGCCAGCCCCGGCCTCCAAGCATGGCTAGTTTTAAGGGCCAGCACCCGTGGCGTTTGGCCACTCTGGCTGCGTATTTTTCTACTAGGTGTTCAGCCATAGAGGGTTTCCCGCCGCTTGTACATGAATTTTGCAGCGGCTTTGTGAGCGAGACGGGTGTTGAAGTCCAGACCGGAATCCTTTCGTATCTGGTCGCGGACCGCATCCACGTTCAAACCTGCGGCGTCACAACATACTTCAAAAGTGGTCGATTTGTTCTCCTCGGCTAAAAAGAACCACTTGGCCTCCCGAAACTCCTGTAACCTATTTGCGAACTTCCTAACCTCCGCCGCATCAATGATGTCTCTAGGGTCTAGGCCACCAGCAATTAGCGAGTTGGCAACGTCGGTCGAACCACGGAGTTGGGCCGCTCGTTTCCTTAGTGTACGCAGGGACTCCGTTATCAGAACTTCGGCTAACTCGATCTCGATGCTGTCCATCGTTTAACTTCCTATTAGATTCATAGATTACTACCGCGAAAGAATGTAACAAATCCCCCGGGGGCCGTCAAGGCCCCTGGGGTTTTTTTTGTCCTATTCGCACTCCCATCGTCCTGTAGTTTCGTCCATGGCGCAGGCCGCGGCCTCGTCTTCAGGATCGGATTCATTTTCGTTCAGGATTCCTTCTCGCTCCCCACCTACACGATAAGTGGTGACGCCCTTGCACTTGCGCTCCCACGCTTGCATATAGATCCCCTTGAACTCCTCCCAGTCTACATCGTGGGGGACGTTGATCGTCTTGGAGATCGACTGGTCAACCAACGGGGCGCAGGTGGCGAGAACGTCCAGATGCTCCTGTGGCGTGAGTTCTGACGCCGTGCGCCCCTTTACCCCGAATACCCGAAGACCGTAGTCCTGAACGGATTCTGTACGCTGACCGCCCGACATATAGACGGTTCTGTCGAACTGGTGGGCGAACACCGGCTCCAGCCCGGAAGACACGTTGTCTGCGGTTAGACTGATTGTGCCCGTTGGCGCGATAGCGATTAGGTGGGAGTTTCGGATTCCGTTCTCCCTGATCTTGTCGGAGATGTGAACCGGGAGGCGCTGGATATACTCGCCACTCATGAAGTCCTCGCCAAAGAGAGGAAAGGGTCCCTTCTCTTTCGCGATCTCGATGGAAGCGAGGTAAGCGGAGTCTCGGAGCGCGGTCATTACCTCCTTGGTGAAGAGGCAGAACTCGGTAGACCCATACGGCATACCCATGAACTCAAGAGCATTCGCAAGACCCGTGATCCCGATACCAATTCGTCTCTTCGACTTCATCTCGGCTTCCTGTTCCGGGAGGGGCCATACCGGAGCGCGGTCGATCACGTTGTCCAGCGCCCGCACACAGATCGGGATGTCCTCCGCGAACAGATCGAAGTCGAACTCCCCCTCCTCGGTCACATACTTCGTAAGATTGAATGACCCCAAAAGGCAAGCCCCGAACGGCGGGAGAGGGATCTCCCCGCAGGGGTTCGTCCCGGTTATCGTCTCTGCGTACCAGAGATTGTTATTGTCGTTGATCCGGTCGATGAAGATGACCCCAGGCTCGGCGTAATCGTGGGTGGACCTCATAATCATATTCCAGAGAGGCGCAGGGTTGATTGTCTTCACAACCTCCCCGTTGAATACTAAGTCGAACGTCCCCCCGTCTCGGACCGCCTTCATAAACGCATCGGGTACGAGGAGGGACATATTGAAGCCAGTTAGGGAGGTGCTGTTGTTCTTCGCATGAACGAACTCCTCAACGTCTGGGTGGTCTACTCGGAGAACACCCATCTGTGCGCCACGGCGGTGACCACTTGACGAGACGGTAAGCCCCACTGCGTCAAAAATGTGCATGAACGAAACTGGCCCGGATGAGTACGAATCGAGCGTCTTGATGTTTGCTCCGTTGGGGCGGAGAGTCGAGAAGTTCGTCCCAATACCACCGCCCAGTCTCATCGTCGCGAAGGCTTCCGTAGCCCGCTGCATGATGTTGCCCTCGCCGCGTACAGCGGAGTCCGCAATGTCGCCACTCATGTAACAGTTGATCGGAGTAACTATCCTCGTCGAGCCCATACTCGCTTGCACACGGCCACCTGGGAGAAAACGCTGATTCCGTAGAACGTCCTGCAACTCTTGGAAGTGTTCCTTGTCGTCAGCCAACGCCCCCGATACCCGATTCATGGATTCGGAAAAAGTCTCGCCTGCCGTCCTGTATTTTTGAGCGTGAAGCTCGTCGCTGAACTCTAGTTTCGGTCCGTAACTCATTTTATTCCTTCTACTTGCGGTACCTGACGCCACGCCAGCCTTCCGCTTCAAGGGGTAAACCGTCAGCCCAATCTGGCTTTTCGGAGATAAGTGATTCAAATTCCTTAACAGAGCCTTTTCCCTCGGGAACCTCTGCTACGATCTCATCATGTACGGTCAGGATAGGGAGGTAGATACCGGTCTCCTCCGCTCGGAGCATGGCCTCCGCCATTACGTCTCGACTCAGCGCTTGGACTACGTTCTCAGTCAACTTTCCACCGTATGTCTGTTGGCGGCAGAATTGTCGGCTCATCGAGTTAACCCCCATGAAGGTCAGCTTGGTTTGCTCTTCCTGAAACATATCCGACCACACCTTCTGCACGCGAGGCTGGTAGTAACTGAGTAAGCGGTCGGACGGAAGCCGGATGTGCAGGAAGTCCTCGTTGGAGACGAATAGCTGTAGGCGTCCAAAGTTTACCGGGTCTCCGCCTTTGCCCCTGCGACAAGCCTCAAAAGCCGCGTCGTTGATGCCATACCAATAGGATTTCACGGGGTGGTGGACTTCGCGGTAAGTGCGAACTACCCTTTGGCAGAACTCCTCATCGAAGACCATGCCGTACCCTTCCGCAGTGGTCTGGAACTTCTGGGCGCCCATCTGGTAACCAAGGCCGAGAACGGCCTGTTTGCCTGTCTGTCTCTGCGCCTTGGTTACCTCGTCGTAGCCCACGCTGTAAATCTGTGTGGCCATGTCCTTGTAGATGTCTTTACCAGATCGCAAGATGTCAAGCGCACGGGTGTCCCCGGCGAGCCAGAATACACCCCTGGCCTCGATAGCGGAGTAGTCCGCGCAGATAAGATCGTGCCCCGGCGCTGCGGTGATCGCGCCTCTGAGGGCGCTGGAGAGGACCGACATTGCGTCACCATAAAGAGTGTCCAGCATCTTGGCGTCATTGCTTAGAACGTCTTCGCACAGTACGTCGATGTCTTCGTTGATCTCCCCACGGGGAAAGTTCTGAGGCTGGACGATTCTACCCGCCCACCGGCCCGTATCCGCGCCGTGGTAGTACAGGAGTCCTCGGGCCCGGTTGTCGCCGCAGATGCTCTTGGACATGGCTTCATACTTCTTGGTGGAAGTCTTTGAACCGGACTGGCGCAAGAGCAACGCCTCCATAGCGTCATCGGACCAGTCCCGTGGCGTAGCGACGGCATCCTCGACGGTAGCTTTCTGGAGGTCTTCCAGACGGCCTTCACCGGGCTGATCGTTGAGCCACTTTAGGAACTTAGTACGCTGGTTCACCGAGGTCACCGCCCCATCGGTAAGCTCGGAGATGCGCTCGTTCGCGCTATCGGAACATTCCTCCGAAATCTCAAGAGCCTTGTCAACTAGCGCGGTATCGAGATGCACCCCGCGAAAGTTCATGGTCTGGTCTAGTCGCCAAACCTTCAACTCTTTGTCGCTCAGACCGGCACTGAGTCGCTCAGAAACCATCTTCTCTACCCGGACGTCGTCCTTGCAATAGGAGAACAGTTTCTCCAGATCATTCTTATCCTCGTGCCAAGGGTAAATCTTCGATAGGTCCAGATCCGGGTTCATCTCGTTTAGCAGAAAGACGGTCTTGGGCTGGGGAACTTCCCTCCAGAGCTTGGGGTCGCCCAGGCGTTGCTCCGCAACGATCTCCATGTCCTTCTTGAGTGGAGCGCGGGGCTTGGAGATTCGCTTCATGATCTTGTTGCCCGTCATGTCTTTCTTGTGGGAGACGTTAAGCGCCTGTGACACTCCGTCCAGGGAGCGAGGTAAGGCGAAAGATGCGGCCACCGAGGCCGAACACCGCCACTGCTCGGGCAGTATCGCGGGCCAACCCATCTTAGGCACGCAAATGTACTCCCAGACCGCACGCTCAAATGAGGCGTTGTGGGCCTCGATGGGGACGCGGTCCTCTATCGCCTTGAAGAGCTTGGGGAGCAACTCGACTCCCCGCTCCGGTAGCCCGACGTGGGGGTAAGCAGGTGCCCAGAGGTTTACGTCAGCGTCCCCCGGCGCTATCCAGGCGAGGCACATTACTTCGGTTTGATCATCTTGGGCGTAACGGTGCGCCCCGTACCGAATATCGGTCGGGCTCCTCGTTTCAAAATCTATAGTGACGTGGTTGTTTTTGTGCATTAGGTGGAGGGGGGCGGAAGGGGCTACCCGGGAAAGGGACCGGGCAGCCCCAGGTGCAGTGTTAGAGGAGGTCATCCACCTCTACTGCATCGAAAGCGGAAGACGCATCGACGCGACCGTCGAGAGCGCCGCCGTCCTTGACCTTCTGGACATTGTCGAGGCCAATTCCGACACCGTTGTTGCCGTTGGTGCCATAACCAAAGGCATGGATCTGGAGTCGAGCGTAGACTCCGGGATAGACCTCGTTCTGGTCGATGACCGGCTGGAGGTCGGGGCCGACGATGCCCGGTTGGAAGTTCGACTTGGCGGTCACGAACTTGGTGCCCTCGCCGAACGGCTCACCGAGGTGGGCCTTCTCCGAACCATCTCGGATCGGATTTCGGAAATTGGAAGGAACATCCTGACCGAACTTGGCTTCGCGGGCCTCGGCGATGATCTCTTCCAGGGGGGCGATGTCCGTGTCCTTGTCGAACACGATAATCGTGCTGTACTTGGCAGTGGCGGACGGGTTGTTTTGATTCACTTCCGGCACGAAGAGTGCGGGGAAGGAGAGGCGTCCCACCGGGGACACGAGTTTGCGACTTGAATTGGCCATGCTGGCCTCCTTTTTAGTCCGTTTTGGGTATGTTGCGGCAACACTGCCACAACAAGTCGGAGTATAGCTTAGGTGCTACCCCTTGTCAAGCCTTTGGCGAAATCTTCGGCTGCTCTCCAAGCAAAGTAATCCTCGGGCATACCAATGTCATCAATAGTCAAGGGGGTGTATTTCTTAGTTATATGTTGCTCCGCGTATGATGGAGCGCGAAAGTCTTCGGGGAACGCCTTCCACCAAACGAAAACACATAAAACAAACCCGGCGGCCAATGCTGCGACTAAGGCCGCGCTCATCAGTTGCTCTCCGTGTGGGGGCTGGCTTCACTGAAAGCCAGAACTGCGTTTGAGGCTTCCTTACGGGGGTCGTCCTCGGGAACTACCGTCATGCCGCCATCCGGCTTGAGCGACCGCTCTGAGACGAAGTCCTTGTCGAACCCCGCCTTCTCAAGCTGGGTCGGCGACTTGATCTTTACGTTGGTGGCCCTATCCAGAGCGCCCATTTCGCGAAGCTCCTGTTCCAGGGCCTTTTCGGAGACCCACTTTCGGTTAGTCCGCTTGCGGACAACCTTGAACCCAGGAAGCCTTTTGTTGTTTTTCACCGCTTGGTTGTCGGCGAGATCCTTGACCCTGGCAGACCAGTTGTCGAGGACAGCTGCGATCTTCAGGGCAGACGATATGCCGTCGAGGTCATTGGCATCCGGGATAATGAGTTCCACGTTCTTGGCCTCACTCAGCGGTAGGGTTTCGAGATCGCCGCCAAACGCTTCTTGCGCCTGCTTCAGGGCAGTCGCTTGCTGTAGGGGGCAAATCGCAGCAGCGGGGCACCAGCGGCAGTACCCCCCAACCTCGTACTTCGCGAGGGCAGGATTCGTAGTATACTCGACGGCGGGGAGGAGTTCGTCGTTGACCCAACTTCTAATTTCCCCAACGGTAGTGCGCCAATCCGAGATACTGCGACCGTCCGCAAACTCGACACGTGGCTGGACGATGACGATGTTCACTTTAACCTTGGATACGATGTCAACGCCATCCGCGATCTCGCTGTCGCCGAAGGCAGATTCCACCACCCCGGCTGCGTAGAACATCGCCTGCGGGTTTTTCTGGGCCGTAACCTTAACGCCCCTCCCGTACTTGAAGTCGATCACCCATATAGTTCCGCCCGCAGTATCGTGTAGGATGCAGTCTGCGGTTCCGTATACCTCTTTATCTTGCCCCAACGGGAACACGGTAGTTTCGACCATCCCGCGCGGCCACGCTACCGACTCTTCGCAGAACTGCAAGATGGTGTCGGCGTAAACCTGCACCGCGTTGTGCATCTCGTCGTTGATTTCAAAAGTAAGCGTGCCCGGATCGGGGTACTCGTGGTCGCCGCCCAGAATGTAGTAACCGCCGTCGAGTCGCCCGATACTGCGACCACGTAGGTCTTTGTCAAAGCGCTTCCGTTCCCGAACCACGTAGATCGCGGCGTACTCGGCAAAGGCGTGCGCCGCCGATCCCTCTTCAGCGAATATGCTGGAGCGGTTGCGGAGTTCTGGGTCGAGCGTCTCGATGAGCGACGGACTGCTGGTACAGTTCATCCACCGAGATGCCGAAGATGCTCCAAGACTTGCGTGCTTCATAGGTGTCTTTCCTCGAAATACTGCCGGGGAGGAGAGCGCCCGGAGGTAAGCACTCTCGACTCCCCGGCATCCGGGGGAGGGCCCCGGAGTTACTTGATCCCCGCCGCCAAGGTCTTGGCGAGTTCCGGGATGTCCTCGGTCTTTACCGCCGAAATAGACTTGGCGTTGAACTTCTTCAGGACAGAAAGCAGGGCTTCCCGGCCCCTACTCCCCCTCTGCTTTGCGAACTCTTTCGCGAGTTCCCGGATGTCGCCTGGGGACATACTGTCAACGGTGGCCGGGGCCTGTTTGCCCTCCGCAACAGGAATCGTCACGGGGCTGGTAGAGAGGTCTACCGTCTGTCCAGAGTCGGTAAGCGCCTCTTTTACCGCATCCGCCACGATTGCTTTGATCGCGCGAACCGTCTGTTCGCTGAGTTCAAACTCGACCTTCATGTAGTCCTCCTAAGAGATAAGAGGGGAGTATAGCACCCCCTGGCTCACTGTCAAGTCCTTATTCCGATGTCATTTAGGCGGCGTGCCCAGCGTCCTCTGCCTGTGTTAATCGCCTGTCTGACCTTCCATATAGTTTTTGGTGCGTCAGCGTCATCGGGCCACTCCTCTGAGGCCATGCGTGCAAGATCGCGAATCGAAAACCCCATGACGCTATGCGCGTAGATGGCTGTCTCCATGGGGGACTCTTGCTGCATACGCTCAAACTGTATGGAAACGTCCGACCACCTCGTTTGTTTCAAGTCCAAGCTAGCCCGCTTTGGTATAGACTGAACTGCTCCTCGATAAATGAACTCCCAGCTGAACGCCCAGGGTTCGAGACACTCGGAACATTGGTACCTCATGCCTTTACCTTCGGCGTCCACCTCCGTATTAAAATAGGGTTGGGCTGCTGGATCTTGACAAACACCGCACTTTTCGGATAGGATAACCCCGCGATCTTCTACGGGGTCTCTGTCTCCAAGGGGTGATGCGTTTTTGTGTTCTAGGAATCGCTGCAACCACTTGTCCGCAGCATAATTCATGTCGCAGACCTTTCGTATCCACGTACTTTGACGTCATTGATCGTTCGCCTCGCGGGCTCCCACCCGGTCTGGGTCTTCATGGCGCGGTTGATCCTGCGGGTGTCCTTCAAGTTCGCGTCCGAAGACGCTTTCTTGATAATTTCCCACATTAGCGTCTGACTCGAAACGAAATCTATATCGCTGTCGAGGCGCGCGAGATACTCGGTAGTGTCGTATTCGATGGGGTCTTGAACACGCCTATGGTCCTGCTCCTCCGCTGCCTCATTCCACATATTCTGGGGGAGCATGAGAGCGTCTTCCGTTGGGTTGTCCTTCCACATCTGGGTAGCTTGGGCCCAAAGCTGATCGCGCGCTGCGCGCACACCGAGAAGATCGACCGTACCCACTCGGATAGGGAGGTAGCGTCGGTTACCAGTCGAGTCGAGAAGGTACTGGTCATCATTTGTGGTACCGATCAAGATACACTTCCGAGGATAGGTCTTCATGGTCTTCGCGTAAGCGAACCTCGCGGTGTCTTCGGTCTTGGAGACGAAGCCCTTCATCGCGTCTATGTCCGACTTCCGCATCATGTTGAGTTCTTCGATCTCGACTAGCCACGAGCCCTGTAGGGCCTGGACAGTGTCCTTGTCGAGCTTCGGGGGCAGCCCTTCGACAGACCATCCGGGCCCCGCGAGGTAGCGGATAAGAGTTGACTTACCGCAACCCTGCTTGCCTTCAAGGATAACCATTGTGTCGAATTTCACTCCGGGCTTGAACGCCCTGGCCACTGCGGCCTTAAACATAATTTGAGCTATACGGGTGGCAAGCGGCCCCGGGTCTGTCCCGCAAAACTTAGTGAAGAAATCCGAGATCCGGTCTTCGCCGTCCCAGGTAAGTGTATTCAAGTAATCTTGGACCGGATGGAAAGAGTGCTGGAGAGCCTCTTCGGCGTATGCCTCCATAACAGTGGTCATGGAGGGCTCAAAGCCCCACCTAGCCATGATGGCGTTTCTGGTGGCGGTAAGCACGTCATCGTCTACCTTGTTGAACTCACCGTCCTTGAGGAGCGCGTGGTACTGATTCAGCCCCCCGGGGCGGCCAACAACAAAGTTCGTTTCGGTAAAGGCGTTTCGGACAGCGCTGACCCCAAGGCCACGAAGCCCCCGCTTAGTGTTTGCGGCGGTCTTCATCGCCTTGCCCTTACCATCGCGTTCAAACAGGGGCTCATCACTAAGATCGGGGACATTAGCGAGTAGCGCGGCATCGGCCTCGGTGATCGCGGAATCCCCGAACGCCTCCCTAGCTTCCGGCTTGAGGAGTTTAGCCATGCCCGCTTCGGAGACGAACTTGAAGAGGGTCGCGGAGGTAACACCCTCCCCACCTTCAAAGCTATCCCACCTCATGCGAATGATCTCCTCGTCGCCAGAATAATTCGGGTCGGAAAGAGACCACTCGACAAACTGGTCAACCCCAAGACCAGCAGTGGCATGGAAGCAGGACATTGCCAACTGCACCCAACTATCGTTGTCAGAGAAATCCGTGGGGTCGAGGTGCGACAGCATCTCGCCTAGCTTCTCCGGTGCAACATCCGTAGCTGCGTTTTCGTTCTTGCGCGCTGCCGTCTTAGCGATGGCAACAAGGAGATTGCTGTTCATACCCCGGTCACCGTTGTCCAAGGTGACTCCGTTGTCTTTCCAAACGTAAGTGGTACCATTGGGGTGTTTCGACCCAGCCGCGACAACCTGCTTTCCATGAGCCTTGAACTCGACACCAGGGTAGCCGTCAAGTCCGTTACGAAACTTCGTGCCCGCCCAACCGTCATCGAGGCTAGTGTAAATATGGTACCCGCCGGAACCGGTAACAACTGTCGGCGAGTTCGCGAGGTCTGTCCCGAACTCTGTATCAAGCATATCCACGGCCTCGTCACAGGTCATGGTCATGTTTCGGGGGTCCATATCCACAACGAGGTCATCCGGCCCCAGACGTACTCCGAGATTGTGCCCGTTGTCCATGGCCGTCTGTAACTGATCCTTGGTGTATCGGCGATCCCGCCAAGCACCGTCCCGGGGCGACTTCCCGCGCTCTCGACCGTGCTGGTCGATGGCGTCCCACTGGTGCAGGGGCACGAGCTTGCCGGTGAACTTCGCCAGCAGATATTGGGTCAGTTGTTTTTTGTCGAAGACCATTAAAAGAGGCCCTTCTTCTCTCGATTGGAGAGAAGTATATCACGGTGGCGGGTGGCGCGCAAGGCGAAACTAATCTCTAGCACGCCATTCTCCGTCAATAATGGGTAGTAGCTGCCGCTTGCCGTTGCTGTGTATCACTCCGTGGCAGTGCAGCCAGCTGGACGGGCCAGAGGCGTACTCCAGATCATACCGACTCGATGTCCCCACTTGGTGTACGCCGCGGAAAATGTTGGGGCTGTGGGTGTGCCCGATCACGGACTTGACCCCGATATTGGAGAGGTTTCTCGCCGAACCACGTGACCCATTCGGACCCAGATGCCCGTGCATGGCTACGTCGATGTCCTTTATCATGTAGCAGTCTTCCCCGCCAAGGAACTCGGCCTGCGCCTTAATCTTGCCGCGAGAGTACACCTCAAACGGATCGGCGTGCTTTACCCCGGTATGGGTCTTCTCAGAGGACTCCAGAACCGCGGCCATGAGTTTGTGGTAAAGCAGCGCATTCTGCGAAGTAACAGCCTTCTCGCCCTTGCTAAGCCACTGGGAAAGATGGTTATTGTGGTTAGAGGAGACGATCAAATTCAACGTGTCCTTGGGGGACGTTGTGTTGAGGTAAGCGATGGTGTCGCTTAGCTCCTGCTCAAGATTACCCCAACCGTGTACGTCCTTGTTCGTCTGGATAAGCTGGTTCCCCAGGTGATGGTGCGACACGCTATAGCAGTCGAGGAGGTCATGGCGAACGATCACGTGGGGGCGGCCCGTCTTGACCATCGAGTTCTTGTTCAGGTAAGTGGCCCCCACCACGGACGGGTCCACGAACCATGCGTGTTCGTCGCCCGGGATCAACGCTTCCCACCTGTCCGCCTTTTTCGATCCCTTCGGGGTGTACCGCCTGTCGATGTCGGTGATACCATTGCCGTCCCACTGTACGGCTCGGATAAATGTCCTGCCCTTCTCGTCCTGCTCGATCACCACGGCACTTAGGTTATGGTGGAACTCCGCGAGGTTACCTGACTTCGTAGTCGAGTAGTTCGCGACAGTAACCGCGCCAGTGCTGTAGAGGATCTTCGGGAGGGCCTGCTGCGGTGTCGGGACCGTACGCATGGCTAGTTGAGTGGCCGCGTAGACGCCGTGCTTGGCACCAGACCGGGAGTCGAGGCCCGTAAGCGGGTTACCGGCGGTAGCGGCGATCCTAACATCGGGGATAAGTACGTCTTTCAGTTCGACCTCAACGTCGATTAGATAGGGTTCGACGTCAGGGTGCCACCAGATCCCCTCGGGGTCCGCGCCATCCGGGACGATCCCATTGTTGGTAGGGTTTTTGTAGCGCAGAGGTCGGATCAAAAGTTCCGCCTTGTTGCGCTTGCAGTACACCTTCAGCGTCTCAAGGAACTTACCCTCGGGGTCGGTGTTATTCTGGGCGGCGGTCACTACCCACCTTCGGGAGGTCCGAATTGCTTCCGACTGCTTGCTGGAGGGGACAAAAAGATGATTCTTTTCAAGCACTTCCGTCACCGGAGCCTTGGGCTCCCCCGGAACCACCGCGGCCAATCCAAGAGACTTGAGATGTCTTACGAGACTTGGTTCGCTGGAGAACGGAAACTTGAACTGGAGGATCATCGAATCGAGCAAAGAGCGTACGGAAGTGGGGTCGCCTTTCTTTCGGTTGGCGACAAAGTCTTTTGTTCGTTTCAGCGCTTTGGGGTTGGCGTCGAACCACGATTGCATCGACGTCCCCCTGCCACCATTATGATTTGACATGGAATCCTCCGTATCGGTGGACATTATAGCGTAAGCGCCCCCACTGTCAACTACCAGCGTTTCGTCTCAACGATGGGGCTACAGTCTTCTATAATGACGTCCTTCAGGTCAACCTGTGAAAGGCCGGTACCCTGCAAGTCGCAGAACTCAAACCTTGACCCCGCCAAGGCCGCTCCAGAAAAATCCACAGTACACAGATTGGTAGAGAAAAAGTGGGTCTTCCACATATGCGCCTCTTGAAAAGACACACCCGCCATTGACACAGAATGGAACTTACTGCCCTGTAAGTCGGCATGAGCAAGGGATGTCTGCCGAATGTTCGCGCCAGAGAAGTCACAGAAGTGTGCTTCGATGTGGCTCATGTCCGCAAACTCGATTCTTGTATTCATGAGGTTAGCACCCGAGAAATTACAGAACGTGCGGCCATCACCGAAAGCGCCCCAAAGGAACAGCGCCCGCGTCATTGTCGCTCCCTCAAAGGTTGTCCCCAGATACGTGTTGGAGAGTAAGCTACTTTCCACAAGGCTGGATTCCGTGAAACACGCGAAGTCGAGACTGGACTGTTCTATCGTAGCACCGTCAAAGTTTGACTCGTTGGCCATCGCCCTCTCTAAAGAGCAGTTGTTGAAGTGGGCCCCAGAAAAGTTACAGTGGTGGATGTCGGCAGACTCGAAATCGCAGCCCACAAAGCTTACGCCAGCGAGTGTGCTGTTATATAGATCCTTGCCACCAAAGTCGTAGCCCGCAACCGTCCGGCCTTCGCTTAGCTTTATCCGGTCGCCAAGGTCTTCTCGGTTTTGGATAAGTTTGTCTAGTTCCTCTTGGAATACTACTTTCTCTATGTCCCCGACCATCTATCGGTACCTCATTGCTGCCGTGCCTTCAAGGCCACGGGCCATGCTAAAGTCTTTGTTGTGCCTTTTTCGGCTTTTTGATCTAGCTGTGTTGCCAGCGTCAACCAGTACGTCTCTTTTGACTCTGCCCGTGTGGGAATGTATGAGGATCAGGCATTCGTCAATTCTTGCGGCGTGTACCGCGCTGTAAGAGTGAGAGTTGTCGGATAGTGACTCGGACAGCTGCTTGTAGGCCCACTTCTCCGAACGGATCGGGAGACCGTTGCTGCCCAGGACGGAGGCTCCATTCGGGAGGGGGTACTCGGCTGTGGGAAAGGTTAGCCCCTCGTTCTGATACTTCTTGTGGGGGCGATTCCGCCTTGCAGCTTTGATCTCTCTGTCGAGTTCCGATGCCCTAACGATATGCCTCGCCATGAGATTGGCCCTCCAGTCGTTGGCGAGGTGGCCATAAAAGGGGTCCGATTCCATCACCTCAAGAGCGTGGGTTACCGCATCGCGCTCCGCGGTCAGTCTCCAGTATGTTTGCTCGTTTGTCAATGCACTGTGGCCTTCCCGTTGTCGGCTTGGCGCATGGACTCGTTCCTTATTGCGTTCATGACCTCCAGGGCCAGAAGAACGGTAGTGTGGGCGGTGCCGTCGATGGAGTCGGGAGACTCTGACAGGTACTTCGCGATTTTCTCCGCGTAGTACGCAATCGTGTAGGAATCCTCAACCATGGACTCGTACCTGGGTTCTGTTTCCTGCTCGAAAGCGTCTGCGGATTGCCGCGCCTCTTGCGAGACCTCTAATAGGAAGATTATGTCACGCCGGGTGGCCATTAGTCGTCCACACTAGAAGTAACCCACATCACCAAACCAACAACCGCACCTGTGGCTAATGTCCCGAAGGTAAGCCCAATAGCCAGTTGGCCGTAGGGGTCGTTTGGGGCGATCAGAAGCCCAGAGACAAACCCAGTGAGGACGCCGATCATGGCGGCACCCTGCAATGGGCCAGTGACACGCAAGATTGGTCCTATAATGAAGATTGGAGTAAGCATGATCGCCCGTACGGTGGAGTACATGGTAGCATACCAAAGCGTAACCACCAGTTTGGTGAATACCCGGACCAGCATCGCTCGCATCTCCCCACGTGCCGTGGCAAACGTAGCCACCATCCGCCACGGGTAAGCCGCAGTGGCAACAATCGCTGCGGCCAAGTTAATGAAAGGGTCTCGATAGGTGTGGAACACCACCTCCCAATTCGTCATATTTTCGTTGATCCGCCCCATTACCCGCCCCGCTTCACCCGCCGTCTCTTGACCACGGGCTTCGGCTTCTTAGCCAATTCGATAGTTTCCTTCCGGTCGGCGATACGCTTGTCCTGCTTCTCAGATGACGTGCGACCCGCCTGTCTCTTGCAGCGCTCGGGTAGCTTGAAATTGTCGAACCCCTCCTTGGACTGTATGCGGCAAAACCACATACCTTTGACCGGAGCCCAGTAAAATTCGGTAATGCGTCCACGAACTGAAGGCGTAAGGTGTTCCTCACCATCGACCTTGATGAGCGGGGAGTCGAACATTCCGTCATCCTCGCCACCGAAAGAGTGGGGCGGCGCGTAGACCCGGTCCCCCACCTTCAGGGTTTTACCGGCCATGTCCTCGGCCTCCGTTATCTGCTCGGGCGCGGGGTGCAGCGTTCGCTTTTCGTTCATTTTTCCCTCTCCAGTTAAGAGCGAGAGTCTAGCGCACTCAATGAGCGGTGTCAAGTCCGGTCATCTACTTCTTTCCGGTCACTTCGTTAAAACGTGAGCGGTCCCTGCTGCTCTTGCTCCCGCCGGAGTACCCGTCCCCGGCCCAACCGTCACCAGTGAGCGAGAACCCCGATCCACCGGACACGAGTCGTTTCAGTTTCATCTTTCCGCACTCGGGACATTTCCGCTTAGCCTTGTCCTTCATCGAATGCTCGATTTCTATATCTGCCCCGCAGTTCCCGCAAGTGTATTCGTATGTCATCGCCGCACGCCTTCCACGGCTCTCCACTCCTCGCCTTTCTTGAAGCCACTCACTGCTAGAAACGTGTACCTGGGGAGGTGCGACAGGGTAACCACGGACTTCAATCGGTTGTCCAGAACGAAGTTGCCGGAAGTGCAAACCACGTGAGCGTCTCTGGTCTCGGTAATGCAAGCCATGAGTCGAGACGGTACCCCCCTCTCCCTTAGTAGCTGCCTGCAAGCTATCGCGAAATCATCACAGTCCCCAACTACTTTCCTGGGGTTGTCCGGCGCTCGCCAGTCGTCTAGGAAATCGGGGAGATCCCATTGCTCTTCGTCGGATACGGGTCGGAACCCACCCTTTACTATGGCGAAAACCTCTTTTAGGTCATCAACATACGTTCGTTCCTGGGCTACCACGGTAGAGGGCACGGCCACTACCAACGCCAGACCTGACAAAAATCCCCTTCTGCTAACACTCCGCATTGTCGGGGTCTTTCTGTTGCCACATGAGGCAACCCATCGGGGGGACGATTTCGTCTCCCAGGACAAAGACTTCATCACGGTAAGGATCGTTCGTCTTGGTAGCCACGGGGGAGGCGCAAGCACAAAGGAGTACGCACACAATAAGGGTAAGCGGCGTAAGCGGGTTCATACCGGGCACAACATCACTCGTTAGGCTGCCGACGCTTTTGAAATATGAAGTTGCCATCTACGCAATCTCCCGGAGAACATCGCTGTTCCTCTGAATGATGTTACGCACAACCTCTTCGCGAGCCTTTTCGCCAGCGTGTAGTCGGAGTTCGTTGATGATCTCCTCAATTACTTCGTGCTGCATAACCGTTTTCCTCAGCAGCGCTCCGTCTCCCGCTAGCCTTGAGATTTTGATGAACGTCTTCGCGGTAGAGAGGAGAGCTTCCAAGATGGAGATAACCGAATCGGTATGCTCAAGGGTGAAGCCGGAAATCGTATCGAGATGCTCTTGTTCCATTAGGCCACGCGCCTCAGCGCCGCAACGGTTACAACGGCGATAAGCATGAGAAGAGAAGTCGCGGGTTCCGGCACTGTAAGCGGGCCGACTGTTTCGCTGTAAGCGGTAAGCGAGGCTTGCCCCGTCATCGTGGCATCCACGTTACCTGGGTCGAGAGGCGAGTGAACGAAAAGCTCCTGGGTAGTCTCCCCCGGGTCCAGCAAGTCATTCTCAAACTTCCAAGTTACCACGTCGAAGAGTTCTGAGATGCTCACTTCGGACGGCTCGACGCCGGAACCGCTGAGCGACCCAGCGTCGGTTACAAAATCGGAGTCAACCTTCATTGTAAAGTCAAGAACAGCGGGTACGAACGGTCCAGAGCCGCCATCGTGTGTTAGGGTGTAGACGTATGTGTTGTTCCCGGGTTCCGGGAGCGGATTGCCCGGGTTATCCGGCGACCACACTTCGTAGCTCTCCTCAACGGAAAAGCATGGTTGCCCGCAGACGCCCGGGAACCCCAAGTCTTCATCGAAGACAGTCGTACCCTGCTCGTCCGGCACAAAGACAGGAGAGGTGATTCCCTCGGGAGTGAACCATTCGTCCTTTGTGTCCTTTGTTTCTTTATCCATGACTAATCGCCCTCCTCGTTTCCTTCTCTCTCCAAAATTTCGGAGATCCGCTTCTCGTAAGAATCACCCCAAAGTTTTCGCTCAAATGCCTGTTGGGTGTTTATTTGCTCAACAATCTCCGTCAGCTTGACGGTGTTGACGTGAGATTCCTCTGCACGGAATACCCAGTGGGAGACGCCAACGATTACACCGATAAACGCACCCACCGTTACCACCGTTGTCATAATCCGCAAGGGGCTAATCGTCAGCTGTACCTCAGTCTTCACTTCGGGCCCCCTTGCGGCGGCGGGGGCGTTTCGGCCCCTTGCGCTTGTCGTCGTAGTCCGAACGAAGCTGCTTGCGTAAGCGGAGAAGTTCCTTCCCGCTGTTCCCAGGGCGGCTCTTCGCCCGGTCGATCCGCTCTTGCAGAGACAGGGCCTCGTAAGCCTGCTGGCGAAGAGCCGCCCCGGCTTTGCGTTGTTCTCGTCTCGTCATTGAGTCGCTTTCCAAGAAATTATGAAACCTAAGTTGGACACGCAGTAAGCTACGAATACAACTGTGTGCCCGAAATCGCCTCTCGATGCGTACCCGTATGCCTGTAGGAGGTATAGCCCTCCTGCGATTGCGAGCGGGGTGGGTGAATGGAGCAGCCAATCAATCATCTGTCGCACACCACGCCAAAGGGGGCGATGGTCCAGCACCCAGGAGGAGTGACAGGCGGAGGCAGGCACGGTTGCCCACCGGGGATGTACGGCAACGTGCCGCAGCTGGGAATCGGAATCCACACTCCGTTGGTGTCGGTATACCCGGTGACGTCCCCCGATACAGCGTAATCGCCCTTCGGGACACAAGAGATAGAGCGCGCTCGACCACCCGGCCTATTGGCCAGAACAGCGCAAAGAAGGTTGGCCGTCTCATGTTCTTGCACCGAGGGGGTGCGCGGGTGGCTACCTGTTGCTTCTCCCCCAATCAGGCCGAACATAAGTCCGCCGATTAGAAAACCAATAATAAGCGATAGGGCTTTAGCCACCGGGGGGTACTTGTATCTAGTCATCTGAGTTCTCCTCTTCTGGGTTGTATTGGTCGAGATCAGAAAGGTAGGACCGGATCGACTCCATCTGCTCAAGGATCTCGCCTCGGGGCCAAGCCGCGCTTCCCCCGCCTTCAATCTCGTTTGCGGTCTTTAGGAGCGAACCTAACTCCTGAATAAGGCCAATGCGGCTTCGCTCGACAAGCGACGGCTCAAGTTCGTGGGTGTACGGTTCTGAGGTAAGCGCTTCGTGCGATGCGTTGACCCGCCAAAACTGGCCAACCCTTTGGATGCGCGGGCTCTTGTGCAATAGGCGTTTTACGAATGACCGCCCGGTCTGTGTCATGGCGGAAAAGTCGGACGTCACGTATCGCTCACCGTGATACGATTCGTCAATAATGGAGTTGATAACACGCCCTGCTTCGGCTTCCCTGTCCTTGCGGCTGGGTCGTTTCGGTGTCATGGAATCTGCCTTCCTCTTGCCGATGTCCGACAAGAATGTGTCGCCGTGTACTTCGGCAACGATGGCGAGGGTCTTGAGTTTTTCGGTAAACTCATCTCCCGTAACGGAAAAGTCGATTGTGAGATCAGAGGGGTTCATTTTTCTTTGTCCGTAGGGTTAGATCCCCCGGGGGCAGCTGGTTGGATTTTTTTAGTTGTTTTATCCGCTTCAGGCCGCGCCCCGGGGGGTCACTCTTTCGTATGGAGAAGTGTAGCCTACCACCTCGCCTTCGTCAAGGGCCTGCCACGGTTGCGACGAACCAGACGGTTGCGACGAACCAGACGGTTGCGACTAACCAGAGGCCCGACGCGGCCCATGCGCAGAACCAGAGGGCCGCAGTTAAAGGCTTACCCCGCTTACCCCATTCAGGCCGCGCCAGCGCACCGTACGCGACGTTGAAGACAACAAAGGCTGCAAGGGTCCCGAAGGGGCCCAGCAAGCTAATGACGGACAGGAGTCCGGGGGTCAAGTTTCGACTCCCTGGCGCAAATGGACAATCACCTTTTCCGCGTCGTCCAGCGCGCTGATAAATGCTTCTCGACTCGGTTCGTACATCGCGACCGATGAGCCTGTCAGATTGGTTGTCGTCTTGATCTCAGGGTCGTCCTCGCCTCGGTGTACCCCGTCCCGACGCGCGACCGCAGCGCGACTTCGCTCGCCCTTGTCCGTTAGTCGGTGGTATATGAATGAGGCGGAGATGTTGTTCCGCAGCCGGATCACGGTATCTAGCACTTGCTCGTCGGTCATGCTGCGTTCTCCCCGCCGTCCATCCTGACTCTCTCGATGGGTACCCATTCCTCAACCTCTGAGTCTACGAACTTTACCCGGATCATGAGCCCGTCCTTGCTCATGAATTCTGCTGTTCCCGTCTCGACCTCCTCGGTAAGCGGGGCTTCAGCCTCCCGTGGGGCGCCCACACCCGGGGGGATGCCCTCCGGGGGTAAGGCGGCACCCGGGGGGATGCCCTCCGGGGGTAAGGCGGCACCCGGCTCGGGAGGGAGGATCTCAAGTAAGATGGGCATATTCTTGCCTCCAGGGGTATGTTTTTTTGAGGTATTTGGAGTATAGCCCACATGGGCCCGGTTGTCAAGAGGCTCGGGGCCTCTTATTCTTCTGTGATCTTGAGGACTTGGAAGTCGAAGAGGTCTTCGGTCTCCCCGTCACCCTCGACGATGATGTCGGAGTCTTCGATCTCCGCAATGATTAGCGCGTGTCGCTCCTTCTCGTCCAACATCTCATGGATACAGGCAGCCACGTACAGGGTGCGCGCCGCTTGGTAAGACGATTCGTTGAGGGGGCACCACTCTTCCCAATACACTTCCACTTCCATCGTGTGGGTGTAGATGCGGATGCCCGTCTCCGAATTGCGGTACCTACCGATACCGTTGAGCGCTTCGCTTTCGTAGTTAACTTCCATCATGTCAGCAGTCCTCCTCTTCCTGAACCACCATATATGAGATTTTCTCGATAAGCGCTATTGCTGTGCGCTCGATGAATTGCTCCATCTCCCACGCCCGTTCGTCGCTTAACTCCGGGTCAGCTAGTTGGTCGAGGCTATTGTTGAGAAAAACGTGAAGCCTGTCAACCTCGTCGCGTATGTCGCTGAGGAGGACGTATTCCACCTCCTCTTCGTCGTGACCATCGTGGCTCATTTGCCATCCCACGGGTAGCCATCGTACAAGACGTATAGGGCAAGTCCGAGGCCGATAACTCCTGCGGACAGGATAATGCCTGAGATTACGATTATCATGTGTTAACTCCGATCTCTCGTGGGATTGTGATTCGTAAGGTCGGTGCGGAGACGTTCCACCCTTAATCTTATTGTCTCCGAACCCGTTACCTGGGTTTCTTTATGAATGACCTTTTGGAAGAGTATAGCGCACCTCGCCGGGGTGCCCTCCTGCTCTCCGTTGTTCATGAGTACCTTATCGGTACCCGCCACAGAATCTTAACACTTTTTTTCGCTACTGCCACCGGCCCTGCTAGTGTGTAGCAGAAGGGTGGACCCGTCGGGGGCGGTGTAGCGGAAGCGTGTTAGTTGACCGGCGAACTCCCCGTCTTCGTCCTCGACTTCGACCACGAAGCCTGCGATGCGGTCATCGAGAAACCGCTGCCTGTCGGTCACGCCGGTCACGATGTAGGTCCGGCCCACAAAGTGGCGCGGACCTGCCCATGCTCGGCCCTCGGTCAAGACCGATGCGAAGAACTCCGCAGCGTCGAGTGTATCAAAGACCCTCGTCCCGGCGGGCAATCGTTTCTTCTCAATCGTCTTCACGGCACGGATGTCCTTGAGAATATCTCTGTTCGTGGTGAGAATATCTCTGTCGGCTAAAGATAGGGCCGCCGCCAGCACGCCGTCGATGTCGATGTCGTCAAAACCCATGCCCATGTTTCCTTTTCAAGGTAAGCGGGGTAAGCCGCGTTGAAGGTAAGCGGGCCCCCCTCCTGGGAGGGCCCTTAATCCGGTAAGCGGAGGGGGTCGGTGCATTACGCGCGGCGCACTTTCCAGACCTAGGACTGGAGGCAACCCGCAACCCTCGGGTACCGGGCTAAATTTCGGTCCAGTAAGCGACGAACTCTTCGTCCTCGTCGGACACTTCGATGGCGTAAGCCACGATGTTGGTGGTCAGGTTGCGCTGGTGGTCGGTCACCCCGATCACCTCGTAGGCCCAGCCGTCCTCGTCGCCCTCGTTCAAGACGTCGGCGAAGAACTCCGCAGCGTCGAGTGTCTCAAAGACCTTCGTCTCGGCGGGCAATCGTTTCTTCTCAATCGTCTTCACGGCACGGATGTCCTTGAGAATATCTCTGTCGGCTAAAGATAGGGCCGCATTGGCCGTTGAGAGAGCTTCGCCGCTGATTGCTGCCTTGGCCTCGTCGGTCCCCAGGAACCGCTCGGCGTTCTCCTTCGCGATAGCGAGGTTGGCCTCTGCCTCTTCGATGTAGGACAGGTAAGACTGCGACAGTACGCCCGTGAACCGCTCGGCGTTCTCCCTAAGGGGAGCGAGGTTGGCCTCGGCCTCTTCGATGTAGGACAGGTGGCCGCTGGCCTTGCAGAACAGCGCGCTGGCGACGGTCTGCGCAATGCCGCTTCCGCCTTGCGAGGGGGGCATTTCTAGTGCGCGGTCGCAATTCTTGAGGATGTCGTTCAGAAGGTACTTCAGCGTTAAAACCGGGTACTGTGGGTTGGCAGTCATTTGTGCGTTCTCCGTTCCATTTGAGTTACGTTGAAGGTAAGCGGCAAGTAAGCCGCAGAAAATGTAAGCGGCAAGTAAGCCGCAGAAAATGTAAGCGGCAAGTAAGCCGCAGTCATACTACGGTGCCTCGGGTGTAGCACTCTGCGTTGTCCGCGCCGAATGCCGCGACCAGGATCGCGAAGGCTACGAACTGCGGCCGTTGATCGAGGGTGCCCCGCTCCAGGAGCACTTCCGTCACGAGGTTAAGGAACGAAGACCATCCCTCCATGAGCCAGACCTGCTCGCCGTGCTCGTTCCGGACGCCCTCAGAGGTGTAGCGGAAGCCTTCCTCGTTGTTGGTCAGTTTGTCGGCCACGTAGGCCATGCCGGCTCGGAGGTCGGTGTTGTCGATCTCCACCGATACGAACTCTTCGCCCAGGCCGGCCTGCACTCCGCCGTGGTCCCTTCGGGGGAACAGGTAGTGGAGCTTGATCTGGTCGGCGTGCCCTCGGGCCACCTCGGCAAGGTTGTCGAACTCGCCGTCGTAGTCCACGAGCTGCGGGTTCTGGCCGATGGGCGGGTTCGCCTCCAGGGACAGGGCGTTCTTGAAGACGTACGGGTTGTTGGCGGGCTCTTTGCGGTAGGTGTCGTTGTTGCTCATGATAACCTTATCGGCCAGTGCGGCCGGAACTTTAGCACTATTCGTGGTCATGTGAGGCCCGCCTTTGCTATGATCTCTTTATCGTCCATGAACAGGACGCTGTCGGACGTGAAGAACCTTGCGAGTACCTTCCCGTCCTCCTGAGCCGTGATGGTAACTTTGTAGCGCTCGCCCGGTTTCCTCCACTGCGTGTTCAGTGCTATGTGGACGTTCATGACACTTCCGCAAGCAGGCTAGCGAGAGCGTCCAAAACGCGCCTCGTCTCGTCAGTCTTCGCGCTCTGGTTCGCGCGGTAGGCAGCGCTCGCGGCGGCACGGATCGCGTCTCGCATTTCGTCGAGTTTCGCGGAGGTACGAAGGGCCTTCGTTTCGGCGTAGTTTGTCGGTTTCATCGGGCTCATGGTCATGTGATCTCCCGTTTGGGTTATGTATACCTTATCGGTACCCGGCTGTCAATCTTTAGCACTATTCGTGGATTTTGTGAAAATCTGCCAGCTGCTCCAAGGCGGCGGCATCGCCAGCCTCGACCGCCTCGGCCAGATACTCTAGCTCGTCTTCCCAGAGCATGACTTTTTGACGTGCAGTGTCGAGCAGACCCGTAATCTCGTCTCTGAGGGCAATCAGGTCGGCCCTCGGGACGATCTCTTCGGTCAAGTCGTCAAGAATGTCGTATCCGGTGGCCATCACAGTCTCCCGTTTGGGTTATGTATACCTTATCGGTACCCGGCTGTCAATCTTTAGCACTATTCGTCCTGTGCATCTCTTAACGGTAGGCCCCACGGGGAGGGGAGAAGCTCGGCCTTGGCAGGGCGTTTGCCCGTCGCGAAGTCGTCCTCTTTCCGGGTCCACGTTGCCGTAAGCCGGACGCGGGCCTTCCGGTCAGCGAGGTCCCGGGCGCTCTCCCAGCGACCCTCGGGGTCCTTGCTCTTGCCCAGACCGCTCGGGAGACTCACGAAAACCTTGAAGGTCCCGTCCTCATCCTCGCACTTCACGAGGATTTTCGTGACCTCCCCGTAGTCCCCGTCGTAGACCTTCGTGCCCACGATCCGGCCCTCGATCTGCTGGCGACCCTCGGGGGCGGTCCCCTTGGGGGCGGCGTCCTCGGCCTCGCGGTTTTGATCGCGGTCTCGCAGAGTAAGCGCAAAGGCTACCTGCTTATCCGAGAGGCTGCCCCAGTATTCCAGCTTCTCGGCCATGTCCCTGCGGGGGTCGCCCTCGGGGGCCATGTCGAGCGCCTCTTTCAGTTCCGGGCGGTCGGCCAAGAAAAGCTTAGCCTTGACATGAGCGGCTTCGCGCTCCGCCTCTTCCGCCCGGACCTTCTTATCGGCACGCTTGACGCGGGCGTCAACCCGCTTGCCCAGCGTCACTAGCGACTGGCGGCTACCCTTGGCACCGCGGCACTTGAAGCAGATTCCGCCCTCTACGTGACCGAAGAAATGGATGACTCCCGCGCCGCCGCAGCGCCCGCAAGCCACGAAGGTCGTGTTATCGTCGCGGTCTGCCCTGTATCCCGCTTCGGTTGCGATTGCGGTGTATTTCTCGATTGTCGCCTGCTTCATCATTGCTTGGGCTCTCCGTGCTTGGGTTATGTCTACCTTAACGGCATCTGGCGGGGAATCTTAACACTTTTTTTCAGTCAAGGCCACATTTTCTTCGGCCAAGGTCGTCCCCTCGGGGGGCGCAGTCATCGACGAACTGCGACTCGATCTCGTCGCACTCGATGGCGTCGATGTCGCTCTGGATGCGCGCAGCCTCGGCCTCTTCGGCCTCGTCGCGGCTCTTTGGCCACAGCGCGCTCCCCGGCATAATCCTGGGCAGGAATTTAATGGCGAGTTTCTCGCGGTCGGCGAAGGCCACCAATTCGGGCAGGGTGGCCGTGGTGCCGTCGGAGCCGGTGAGGATTGAATCCTCGCCCGGATCGTTGGGGCTGTAGTGCGACAGGGGGGCAAAAATCCAAAGCTCTCGACCGTTGGCGTCCCCCTGGTACGTGATAACCGCCACCGGGGTGCCTGCGTCGTCGTCAAATTGCGTTGCCATGTTGCTCTCCGTGCTTGGGTTATGAATACCTTAACGGCATCTGGCGGGGAATCTTAACACTTTTTTTCAGTCAAGGCCACATTTTCCATGCTCGGAGCTTGTCGATTGCGGTCTTCGCCTTGGTAGCTTCTTCCGAGGTGAACAGCTTCGGACTGCCCAAGCAGTGGCGGTGTTCGGGGTCGGTGGCCGCACGGCACCATGGGCACCCGGTGAGCTTTTCTACAGCCCGCACGCGCTGAGCAACGCGACGTTCTCGCCTTCGTTGAGGGTTTTCTTCGGCCAAGGTGACGGGGTCCCAGACAAACATTTTTCTGTCGCGGGTCAAGAAGCATAACTCCGCCGACACAATGGCCTCCCCGGTGGACTTGAGGTAGAACGTCGCCACCTCGGGTGCGTTCCGGTAGGGGTTGTAAGACGCCTCCTCCCAGGAGTCCATTAGCTGCCACGTCGCCCAGTCTGTCCGAAGACCTGTCTCGCCGGGAAGAACCGATTTGCCGCAAGGCTCTGTGCGAACTGGGCCTTGAAGTCCGCCCCGACGTCGCACCAGACCACCGCGAACCGCCTCCCCCTTGACAAATGCGTGGACGTTCTTTCGTTTTTGCTCCCGGACCGCGCGTTGCCCCGCGGGGCGCACTACGAACTCCGGTGCGTCTATCAGGCGCTCAGCCACGTGCCCAATGACGAGCCCACGGTTCTGGATGCTCCAGCAATTCTTGTGCAAGTTGTAGTAGTGGTAGTCGAGGGCCATCTTACCTGAGCCCCAGGTTGTCGAGCCATTCGGCGGCTTCCAGTACATCGGTTCCCTCGTTTCCGCCGATGTGGAACTCGTAGGGGGCTTCGGAAGCCCAGAAGTCTGAGGGAGAGGGGCCGCAGCCTTCATAGAGGCTGGTTGACTTCCAATCGTACAGGGTGAAGCACTTCCCTGCCTTGTCGGTGAAGACGTACTCCCCGCTCGTCTTGCAGCCATCGCTCTCACCGGGGGTGCCGAACGCCTCAACTAGGCGAGCGGGCGCGACGGTGTAGTGACTGAGCAGGTAGCTCATGCCAAGGAAGCCTTCCATTCTGGTGTAAGCAGGCATTCTAGTGTCCCTTCCTGTGCTTGGGGTTACGCTTGTAACCCTTCTTCCCCTTGGGGGTTCCATGACGCCCGCCTTGGGGCATCCGGTTGGATCGGCGGCTCTCCGCCCGGAGGGCTTTGCCGAGGTCGATGGTGATAGTTCCGTTTTCCATGCCTTCCTTATCGGCCTGCGGGCCGGAACCTTTACCCTTTTTTCGCATTTTTCTGACCGCCGACTAAAAGTTGTAGTCGTAGTGCTTGTGGCGACCGTGGTAGAGGACTCCCCAGTTCCGCATCGACCCCGTGGTGGCACTGCCAGTGCCAGACTGCTTGAAGAGGGTGGTTTCCGCCCCGGCCCTGTCCCGGCGGGTCCGCAGGCTGAATCGGATGGGCTCACCGGAACCCGGCGAAAACTCGTATCGCTGCCTGCCTGCCGTGTGGCCGACAAATCCCCCGGGGTAGAACTTGAGCGCGTCCGGTGCGCCCGAATCGGTGGAGTTGAGAAGTTTGGCCTCATCCTCTACAACGTAGATGGACTTCGGGGTGACCCGTACTACCGTACCGCTGTCGCAGTCGGTTCCTGCGTTCCAGTGAACGCCGTCTCCTACGGCGAATGTCCGGCAGGGCACCGGGACGCCGTCCACAGAGAGGACTTTGATTCCGTTCTCGCTTTCGTTCTGTAGTCTTTCTTCGTTGCTCATGATAACCTTATCGGCCAGTGGGGCCGGAACTTTAGGGCTTTATGGGTACATGGGCCCGTGCGGGGTAAGCCGCGTTGAAGGTAAGCGGGCCCCCCTCCTGGGAGGGCCCTAAATCCAGTAAGCGGAGGCGCGTATGCTTAGAGTTAACGTAAGCGGCATCCTCGGGTACTGGGCTAACTACTCGGTCCAGAAGGAGACGAATTCGCCTTCCTCGTCGAAGATTTGAATGGCCTTGCCGATTACCGGCCAGCCGTCGGTGACAGTCACCACCTCGTAGGTCCAGTCCTCGTCACCAGCCTGCAGGTCTTCGGCAACTACTTCCGCGTGAGCTGCGAAGGGCGAGAACACTTTGGCGTTGCCGATGATGGTCCCGGGCATGGAGCAGGTGAGGTACTTGAGGTCGATGGTCTTCATTGTCTTGATCTCCAGCGGGGGGTTATGTTGTCCGCCTTATGAATACCTTAACGGCATTCCAGTGAGAATCTTTACACCTTTCTTCAGTTTTTTTTTCTTAGAGGTCCGGGAGGTCTTCCGGGCTAGGGAGGTAGGGCATGGGCATCACCGGCTGTACCTGCCAGCTTCCGAAGTGCCCGGGCCAGCTGGAGTCCTTCAGGACGAAGACGTCCATGGGGGCCCCTTCCAGGACGTCTCCACCGATCATAATGCGATGGCTGAGGCGTCCGGCCGTGTCGAGGTATGAGTAGGCCGTGCCTTCCTTGAGGCGCGCGACAAACTCACTCTCCATGCATGCGTATTCGGGTTGAATGTCGCTCATGGTTACCAGTCCTCCCCGCCGTAGCAGCCGTAGTCCTCGTCGGTCCCGAAGCCGGCGCTCGCGAGAGCCTCGCCTTCGTCGTAGCAGTCATCGACGTACGACTCGTTTATGAGCGCGTCCGCCTCGTCGGCGTCGGCGTCGGCGTCAACCGCGAGGTAGGGGCTGCAGTCTGCGAAGGTCTGCGCTTGCTCCAGGGCCTCGTTGTAGGCGTCTTCCGCCGTCTCCAGGTCATCCAGGAGGCATTCCGCTTCCCGGAAAGCCTGCTTGGCCTTGTTGTTCTTCGGAATGTCCGCCGTGTCGCTGGCGATCTGGCTCAGCTGGTCGCGGACAATCTGTAGCTGCTTTCGGTCGATCATTGTGCCAGCTCCTCTGCGTCCTGCTGCTCGATCCGTCGCTGCTCGACGAAGTTTGCCAGCCAGAACTCGCCGTGGCTCGCTGCGCCGGCTTCGTCCGTCGCCAGAAATCTGGCTGCGTCCGCCTTCACGGCTTCCAGGTTCGCCTCTGCCTCTTCGAGGTTCGAGAGGTGACGGCTCGACTCCATGAACGTGGCACTGGCTACCTGCTGCAGGCCTGCGGTTCCGCCCTGTCGTACCCGTAGGTCGAGTGCGCAGTTGCTATTCTCCAGCACGTTCTCTAGTTGGTCTTCGATGGTCATGATCTTGATTCTCCAGCGGGGGTTATCTGTTGTCCGCCTTATAAATACCTTAACGGCACGTTGCCGTCAAGTCTTTAGCCTTTTCTTTGGCTAGTCCTCGATTTCCAGGTCGCGGGCCTTCGGGCCGCCGAAGAGGCGGGGCACAATGTCGAGACTGGTGGTGGCCACTCGGACGTTCCGAAGTGCGAACTCCTCGCTGAGGGCCTTGTAGGCCTTGATTCCGAGGATGGCGTGGACCGCGTCCAAAAGGCACCGGACGAACTCTTCGCCGTGGGGCGCGTGAATGTCGCCCAGGGTCACGGTGATGGCGTGGTGCGCCCACTCGTGGATGATCACGTACTCGTGCGTGAACTTGCCAGCGTGGACGCCCGTGGTGGGGCAGTAGCTGCCGCCGGACTGCTTGCCCTTGAGGGTCACGTCAGGCGTGAAGTACTTGGGGTGCGTGGTGTACTCGGCGAGGAGCATGGAATTCTCCAGGGCGTCGATCACCTTGTACACACACAGCTCGCTCATGCGCTGCTTTGCACCGAAGTCATCGCCCCAGCCAAATGCGGCTTCGGCGTCATAGACCTTCTTGCGCTGCCCGTCACGGGCCATCCAGAAGAAGTAGTCCTGAGCGAAGGGCTCGGTGGACTGCCGATGGCTGGACCGACCACTGCTGGTCATCTTGTTGCGGGTGCTGGTGATTCCGGTGCGGATGCTGGCCATGTTCTTGTTCTCCGAGGCGAGGGGTTTGTTGCCCGCCTTATGAATACCTTAACGGCATTCCGTGGAGAATCTTAACACCTTTTTCGGCTACGTGCGATCTTTTTTCGGCGGCGGCGGGATCATTGCGTGGGCTCCAGGGTGAGCAGGTCCGCCGGCTTCCGGTTGATGCGGCGATACGGGTCGAGGCCGAACTGCATTTGCCAGTTGGTGTCCACTTCGTCCCGGACGATTGAATCGACCGTATGGCCTTGGAAGGTTTCCGCGTCCATGGGGCCGTTGACTACGACGAGGTGCTGGAGGGGGTCTGCGATGCTGTACCGGACCTCTCCGTTGCTCCGTACGACGTGGCCGACGTGCCAGTCCGCGATGGTGCTCCCCAGGGGGTTCTTTGAGTTCTCGACTGCTCGTTTTCGCGTGATCATTTTGTGTTCTCCGGGCTTGGGTTATGAATACCTTAACGGCATCTGCGCCAGAAACTTGAGGGGTTTTTTTCAGTGGGCCGCTAAGCCTTTTTTTTCAGTTCCCCAGAGTGGTCTCTGACGCAGTGCCTTACCAG
>Ga0315318_10000052_pt1 | contig 44304 bp, 40 predicted proteins | sample M1200m3416metaG_FD_203703 | JGI IMG/M metagenome (GOLD analysis project Ga0315318, IMG submission 203703) | Ammonia-oxidizing marine archaeal communities from Monterey Bay, California, United States - M1 200m 3416 | ecosystem: Environmental > Aquatic > Marine > Coastal | place: USA: California... | reverse complement strand
CTTGCCCTTCCTAGTGTAGATTTACTACACTGACTCGGTGGGGTCAGCCCACCACTAACACCACAGTAAAAGGTGAAATATGAGAACGTGGATTCAAAGAGCTTACGAGGGTTCCAGAATAGAACTTCGATTAGCTAAAAAGGATTGGGATCAGACAGCCACTTGGTTGCGTTGGCTCCATTACTTTGCTTTTTCGGTAGCAATCATATCCTGTGTATTAATTTATGTGGGGGTCATATGATACGTTACGTTTCAGCCTTCCGAGGAATGGGAGGAGCAGACAAAGCCCTCGAACAGATTGGGGGCTTCCAGTGTGTAGGGGCGTTTGAGATAGACTCACACGCTAACCTTTTTGCAGATAACTATTTAGAGAGAGTATACAACCATGAAGACATCACAACAACAGATGCAGAAAGCATTGCTTGCCACTCTTGGCTCATTGCCGGAATCCCCTGCCAGAGCTTCTCAGTCGCAGGACTTCGGAAGGGATTTAGTGACCGCACTAGAGGCACACTTTTCTTTGATGTTGCCAGAATTATCAAAGCTAAACAGCCTTCAGTTGTGGTCTTGGAAAACGTCCGAGGGTTACTCAGTCACGACAAAGGGCAGACTCTCTCAGTTATCATCGATACGTTGGGGCAATTGGGCTATCACACTGAATGGGGTCTCATTAACTCTAAGGATTACGGAGTCCCCCAACACAGGGTCAGATGGTATCTTGTTGCAAGACATCCTCGAACCCAACCCACCGGAACAATTTTTCCTCTCGGAGCGGATAACCAAACGGATACTCGCAGAGCAGGGGAGCATCTGTCATATTGTTTAGATGCAAATTATTGGAAGGGTACGAACACAACCCTGAAGGGGCGTAGGCAGTTGATTCAAATCAACAAGCCCACACATTCTAATAATCGTGTTTATGATCCTGACGGCCTTTCTCCGACTCTCAATACCATGCAAGGTGGAAACCGACAGCCATTCATTCTGACTGAGGTTAGAACTGAAGAAGCAAAGCGGATTAGGCGAGAGATTAAGAAGGCCACAGGCAAAGATCACTCTCCTCGAAGGGGTAAGCAACTTGCTCCTCGAAAAGATGGACTCTGTGGAACGCTGACCACCTCCCCAACCATTGAGAATACTTTAGTGGATGGAGCGAAGGTTAGGCGATTAACTCCCCTCGAATGCTTCCGGCTTCAGGGGTTCCCCGATGATGCATACCACAAAGCAGTTGAGCTTGGCATCTCGAATACACAGATGTATAAGATGTGTGGTAACGCAATCACAGTTCCAGTTTTCAAGGCTCTGGCTGAGAGAATTTTGGAAGTTATGAAATCCCCTGGAATCGATCATAATCAGAGTGCCATCGATGAGGCTAGGGGTGATTATGCGAGGATGAGGAATAAGGAACAGGCACAGTTCGATATGTACAATGATCCTGTCCTGAACTATTCCGGCCTGAGATAGTCAATCCTTTCTGCCCCCTGTGCAACGCAGGGGTCAGACGGATATTGACAATTCAGTTAATATCGTTAATCCACTCTAATTGGAGAACAAGATGAAAGAAGAATTTGAATGGTTACAAGAGGAATTAACTATAGACCAAGAATGCATATTTAACCATGATGCATTAATCAGATTAACCATATGTAAATTAATAAGGGAGGGACATGGATACTAAAACAATCCTGAAGCAATTAGGCTTCGAGGAAATCCAAACAGGGGGCGGTTGCACCGCCATGCAGAAGTGCTTCAGTGACGGCACAGGCATCCTCGTTACTAACAATGGGGGAGCCACTACCGAAGGAATGGACGATGGTTTGATCATCGGCTTTGAGGACTCAGAGGGAGAACCACACCTTCAAGTGGTTGTGGATAAACCGAAGGATATCCTTAAATTTACCAACGAATATTCAAACCCCTTCACAGAAGCATTTGAGTCAATCCTTGATTCAAAATTTAAGATTCATAATTACAAGAACCACACGCTCGATGAAAGCTCAGATAAAACTGGCTGGACAGGGACTTTGTGGAGACTAGGCCACACCAAGTGCATTGGTCATGCATCTAAGTCAGACAATGGGCGTGTGGTAATTAAGTGGAAGGAAGATGGAGAGGCTATCTTCCGTAAGTTCTGCATAGGTCTTCCTAGTTATACTCGGAAGAATCGTTATGAACACTACGACATCCTACCAATTGGATATACAAAAGGGGAAGTCCGGCAGTTGGATCAATACTTTGTATTCTCTGAGGAAGTTGTTGTAGATATTCTGGCAACTAAAGCAGATCAAATCTGGAAGGAGGCGTAAAAACTCCTAAAAAGCCCTTTAAAACAGGGGTAGGTTAAAAGGAAGGGATGCTCTAGGTACTCTAGGGTGTCCCTTTTTTTATGTCTTGGCAAACCACTTTATTTTAGGGGTGGTCTTTGTCTTCTCCTCTACAGCCACAATAATATTTGATTCAATAAGATCATTCAGAATATCCATTCTCTGTTTCTGATTCAGGAACCTAGTCTTTCTGGTAAGCTCCCAATTCAAAATTCCATCCTTGTGGTTTCTGATAATACCTTCGATGCGTTTCGATAACTTTTCATTCAGGTTATCCGCAAGATTTTCCTCGATGTCTTTTATGGCACGTTGATTCAGGTGTTGGGTTACTTCCACCGCTGACTCGGTGGCCTCGGCATCTATTTTATCTTTCCCTGCCGAAAAGGCTATGATCAGAGCAATCTTTCGAGCGTGTTCTGGTGACCTCACCCACATACTTGCATTCAGGTCTACTGACTCGGATTTCTTTTCACACTCATCCTCGAACCTGTTGAATAATTTTTTAGCAGAATCTGTGTAGTCTACAATCAGAGGTTTTGGTCTTCCATGAGTATCTTTTATATTACCCTCTTCCCCTGGATTTATAGACAAATCTCGGAACTCTTTTGCCTTAATCAATATCGGTTCTGGAATCATGTCTAGGATTGGAGGTGACTGTCTCGTTGCTCGCTCGGCAGTAGCATTAAAAAAAAGAAAGCGATTGGCAGAGCCATCATTAATTTTGTCTGAACTGAGGCTTGACCAGAGACTCGTTCCAGTTGTCGTGCCATATATCGAACAGCATGGCTGGACAATCACAGCCCTTTCAACTTCTCTGGTACTGGCTCGATCAACTCCATAGAAAGTAGACTGTGAAGAAGAGTAAAGTTCCATCCAAGCAGTGACACAATCTGAAAGATGTTTGTTGGCTCCCTCCGAAAAGACTGACTTCAGGAACAAGCCAAACTCATCGATAAGAAACAGGCTCGTTGGCCTCAAGGTCATGCACCTTTCGATAGCCGATCTCGAAGTCACTTTCTCGCCAGCAAAACATTCGAGGTTCCCTTGCTCATCCAGCATCTTAATGACCATCCTCGGGAATTCTTTTCCCGATCCAGTTCTTCCGATTCCGACACAGAACAAGTTTGTCCGTATGTTTTCTATAGTTCTGACTCGTTGCCCCAACAGCGTTCCAGTGTATGCAAGGGATGCAGCAAGGGCAAGTTCTGGCTGTGGATATCTGGCATAGTCAGTCATCACTTTTGCAAGTTCACCTACAAAACCAGGGGGATTATAATAGTCCTTGTGGAGTGGTTTTTCTTCTTGGGGCTGAAAAGATTTTGGAACAGCCTGAAGTGGTTTATGGGTAAAGGTTTCTCCAGCTAGATGGAAGAGTGTTCCACCTTCGATCTCACCTCCAGAGAATGACTTCCACTTCGAGGCCATCTCGGTTGCATTGTACTTCGAGGACTTCCTAGACCACTCGTCCCACATCTCGAAGCCCTGTCCGTTGAGCGTGTACTTTACGGACATCCCAATCTTGTACCACGACTGATAGTCATCAGCCAAATGGGCCACCTTATCCAAGGCTAACTGCACTCGCTCGGAGTCATCACGCTTCTGGCTTTCAACCTGTTGTGTGGCATCAAAGAAAAAATCTGTCTCGGCCGCTTCCAAGGGAATAGGCTCGGCAGTCTCTTTAAATTTAGCTTCAGGATCATAGCTCTGGAAACAGAGCCGTGTAATATCTGAACAGGAAGGGTCAAGGTCTAGCTCGTATTTTTCCTTGAAGTATTTTTGTGCAGAGACAAAACTATCCTTGTGTTTAGTTGCGTCCTTTATAACTGCAATCCAGAGTTTAACACCCCTCCCTGAAGGTGAGATATAGGAGGCTACAACATGGCGATCATTCGCTAGTGTATCTCTGATCTCACCCACAGTGGAGAACAGAGGGGTGCTAACATTATCGAAGTCTCCCTGAAGCAGACCACTGTATTCTTCAATGCCGGAATCTCCCTTCCTTCCTTTTCCTAGACACGATACAGTAATTGCAGGAATCCTTCGTTTTAAATCATCGTAACCAGACTTGTCACCTTCCTCTAATTTCTTTCTGCAAGTCTCTATTCTTTTTTTATGTTTGCCGTTTTTAATTTCAGCAAATATATCATTTATATCTTTTGCAACTGGGGTCTTATCAAATGCCCCTCCATAGTAATAGGATATTTTCACGGCTCTCCAGACGTTGAATGGTTTATATAAATTTAGATTCTAATATACTTGGGAACTTCCCATGCTCATGCACTAATATTTCTAATGGTTCAAGCAGTCCTCCACTCTGAGCTGCTTCAACTGCATCGATCACATTTTCTGGTGGCTCTCTTTCATTCTCACAGCATTTATTCCACCACTGTTCTGCTTTCAGTCTGGCGTAGCCAGTGTGCTGAAAACATACCCACTCAGAGAACTTCCTTAAACCACAAGTGTAATCCACTCGCATAGTCTCTGATCCCTTGAACTTATTAAAGTGGTGTTCGTATCGAACTGTATCGACATCGTACCACTTTGCCTCACTTAGTATCTTATCCCTCGAAGCATTTGCATCCAAGACTGTCTCGACAAACTCAAAATAAAAATCACACTCAGGGCAGTAACGTGCAGAGGCAGGGACTTCACCGAATCCACATTCAGGACAGGTCTTTATTGGTGCAGAGCCTTCGCCTGAATCTCTTTTCCCAACTGCAATATTATCGATGGGTCCGTGGCGTGAGATGTTCTGACCAAAGTCAAGGATTAAACAATCCTCTTTCCCATCTGCTATCCGAAGCCCCCTGCCACACATTTGTGAGTACAAACCAGGGGACTTGGTAGGACGGAGCAAAGCAATCAGGTCAATATGCGGAGCATCAAACCCTTCTGTCAGGACAGACACGTTTACGATACACTGTATTTTCTTTTCGCTGAACTCAGAAATTATTTCCTTACGTTGTTCTTTAGTTATTTGTGAGTGGACTAATCCCACACTGACTCCAAGATTTCCGAGGGCTTCAAATATTTTTTCAGCATGATTGATTCCAGAACAGAATACCAACCAGCCTTTACGTCCTTCACCAGCTTCAAGGATTTCCTGTGCATGGTGGTTCACTAGCTCATCTGTAGCATAGACTAAATCCAGATCACTCCCCACAAAATCTCCAGCCTGTGTCCTCACGTTATTAAGCTTGACTCTATGTGTGGTTTTTTCGCTGATAGGTTTACTCAGGTATCCATCTGCAATCAAGCTCTGGATGTTTGCCTCGTAAACTATCTCGCTGAGAATCTCCTTCTTACCACAGAGTAGCCCTGACTTCATTCTATACGGAGTAGCAGTCAAGCCAATTATTCTCGGCTGTCGTTTCTTGGAAGTCTGGAGCCTCCACTGCTCAGTCAGGAAGTGGCGGTACATACCTTCACCATCGGCAGGGATTCGGTGTGCCTCATCTATAATAATTAAATCCTTGCCACCTATATCTGTATACGTTTTATTATACACACTCTGGATACCAGCAAATAAAATGTCAGGCTCAGTATCCCTTGACTTCAGTCCTGCGGAATAGATTCCAACATCAGCCTTGGGTAGCACCATCAGCATCTTATCTTTATTTTGCTGAACCAGTTCCTGAACATGGGCTAACACAATTACTCGGATACCCTCCCACTTTTCCTGACAGACTCGGATGAATTCAGCTAAGATGATTGACTTACCTCCTCCAGTGGGGATGCTTACACATGGGTTTCCGTGGGAGTACTGAATGTGTGAGAGTAAAGCATTCACTGCTTCCTCTTGGTAACCTCTCAGGTACACAGCTTTACCTCCCTGCAAAGTTCTATTGGAATATCGTAAAAGTCTTCTCCCCCAGGATTTCTAGTATTGGGTATGTTCTCGATGTATGCATCCTTCATATATTTGCCGTCAATCATCATCCCTTTGGTGCAATCCTTATTCAGGACCCAAAATATAATCCTGTGTCCTGCTGTGGTATAACAGTTCTTTAATAGTTTCTTCTTCCTCGCTGGGATATGTACTGTGTCCCATTTAAACTCATCAATATAGGTTGACTTAATTTCTACTTCATGCAGGACTTCCACATATTTACCACCAACCATTTCTAGGGACTTAATATCGGCACTATAGTCTTCAAATATGAGCGTAAAAATTCCCATCCTGTCTAAAAATTTACGCAGTGCAGACTTAGCTTTATCGTCACAGGCTAGGTAGGCTTTGTGGTTAAATTGCGATGGCATTTTTTCTCCGCTCCTTAAACGTCTCGTATGGAGTTCCGGCTTTGAGCCTGTTACAACTTTCACAGCAAACCACAAGATTGGATTCATCTCTATATAAAATTCTCCACTCTTCTTTTGTCATAACCTTATCGGTTGGTAGAGCCGTTTTATGATCTAGCTGAAACGTATCTGGATAAACTCTAGCCTGACAGTAATGACAGGGGCAGCTGATATCAGCATTCCGTGCTTGCATATAAAGTCGGATTGACATTGCTCTTGGGTAGCCGGACTTAAAGGCTCTTATGTGACCAGCCTCTTTAGCTTTATAGTAAGCTGTCTTATCCTTGCAACTGGTTGAACAGTATTTTGACTGACCCCCATTATGATAGGGGTTAGGATCATATTCTTCCTTACAGTACTCACAGATTCTTGACATGGTGCATTTAGACATAAGGTTTACACGCATCCAGACATGACTCAGCTATGTCCGAATGCGTGTGTTATGATTAGGCCACCTCGTTCCAGGGGGCTTCATCATGTTTATCTACTGTCCCTACAGCGAGGAACGGAGTAGCGGTTTCTTTAGGCAGGAGAGCTTCATTAAACTTCTTGAAACTCTTGACATCATTTGTGGCAGGATAAGTTTTTCCATCCTTCCCCTCTTTTGCTTTTACGAATCCTACTCTGGCAATAACAGGAATGTTACAAAGTTCATCCGTAGATTTTGGGACAAGCTTACCAGTTGCGTGGCAGAGATCAGTTAGCTGTTGCCTCCCGATTTCTGTAGCTAGGTCATTAGGATTAGAATAGGTTATATTATGCCAGATCACTCTACCCTTGTGTTGTCCGTGAGTGATATCAACACGGCACTTTATATATTGTCCATCACCAGCATTGGTGTCGGTCAGTACCGCTTCTTTGAGGATAGCTCCATACATACCTTTTTCCAGTGGCTCGAAATCTTGATTGATTTCCGCACTAGGAGCCAGTTTTGTTGCATCAAATTTAAACATTACTCTCCTTCTTCTTCTGATTAGACTGAGTTGCCCCAGCGGATTTAACTGCCTCCTCGAATGCCGACCACTCAAGGGGAAGTACGTCTGGTATTCCTGCGATACGAGTCTTACTTTCGTAGGCAGGATTCGGGGCGAAACAAATCTTTCGCTCACCAGTTCCCGATGCCGTATATTCCACCTTCCCGAAGGAATCAGATTTACGGCTGGTAATTAACTCATTTCCTATAACATACCCAATCATATCAACGTATTCAGTCAATAATGCTTTGGCGTGTTTGTTTAGCTTGATTCCGTGAGAGGAATATTCCTCATGCAGGGGATCATTTATCTTGATTATTTGGGTGTGTGCAGTCATACAGATAGACACCCCTCTGGATTTAATCATATCCAAAGCTTGTAACAACTTACCCCAGTATTGGACTGCGTAAGAGAACCCCCTTCCATAGGGAATATCCGAGGCATCCTTGACTCCATTCTCCTTACACACTTTGGCTAGGATAATACGTTCCACCCAATCCAGACTATCTAAAACAATACGAGGGTACTTACCTAGTTTCCCCTCGTAAAATTCTCCAAGGGCAGCCATGAGGCTATCAAAATCTTTGCCGTAGAGAGTTAGTCTATCCACGTTCTGTCCCAGTGAACCATTTTCCAAATCAAAGATTAATGCAGTTCCTTTCTTATCAAGAGAATCTGCACAGAAAGTGGTTTTACCAGACCCCGGCTCTCCTATCGCAAGCAAAGTAATTGTTGATGTATTTATTCCTGATGATTTTAAATCCTTCATAACTCCTTTATTTTGAATGTTCTAAATGTTGAAACCTGTTTTAATTTCTCAAACAGATTAGGGTGCAGGAGGGCAAATTGTTTTTGATTGAGGGAGGTTCGGCTTGAGTTTGCCCACGTTACCATCTTCTCCCCTTGCTTATTAGTAACTGAAGTCGAATTCTTCATTATACACATGATCTCTTTCGACACTTCCTCTAAATCTCCTTTCAATTCTTTTATTTGTTTTTTGATTGTAACCCCTGACCCAATAAGATTATTAAGGAACGGATCACAGAGCATCTCTTTATCATCCGTACCTTCAGGAAATTGTAACAGGCAGTCGGCAATTGACCGAGGCGGTGGGGCTACTTTAGTTTTGACATGATTGTACCAGAAGATTCTGGCATCCGAGATCATCTCTCTTATAAATTTACTATTTCTTCTGACAGTATAAATTTTTAGTTTCTGTCCACCAATAAGGACAGCAACTATAAACTTTTTAATCCCAAGATGCTGGGTGCAGTAGAGATAATGCTGGACTTGATAATAATAAGGCAGGGGTATCTGATCTGTTCCTTCTTCCCCCCATTTATCTTCCATCCACAAAGAAGTAGTTTTAATTTCCACTCCAATGGGTTCGCCCACTACCTTGCCATCAAGGTGGCACTGAAAGATAGGGTCTTCTTTTGAACGGATAGTTCTACTCATCATCCGTATCTTTTTACCAATTCTTCTTGAGAGTTCCCGAAGTACCACTTCTTCGAGTATTGTCCCCCAGCGTACTGCTTCATTGTCCGATAAATCTGGTGGCGGTTTCGCTCCAATTTTCTGTTGCCATAATTCAGTTGGAGCAGACTTAATTTTGTATTGGTCACTTCCTCCAATACCCATCATTCTTATCTCTGGATTCGCTTCATTTTTCATTCTATTATTCTCCCCTTTTCTATAATGTGTTTGTTCCCCATATGTTTGTTTAACACTCTTGCCATTTCTTTTCTTCTAGCTGTTGCCTCCTTTCCTATAGCTACTCGTTTTCTCATTGCTTTTGCATATGCATGAAGTTCACTGGGCAACAATCTGTGATGCCCTGTAATCAGCATATCTACTTCATCTTTAATTACGAATTTCATTTTCTAGCTTCTCTATGCATTTCTGCCAACCTCTTCATGTGGCCTTCTTTTTGTTCTGCCCAATGTTCCTTCCACTTTTTTTCATCCCACGTTACTTTATTTTTTTCTACGATTTCCCGAATATTTTCTTGATCATTCATAAGTTCCTCAATACTAATATTGATTCCTCAGACCAGAACTTTTTGGCAATAATTTCATGGATAGTCTGATCATCTTTCTTTAAACAATCTCCCACGCTTTTAATCATATTATCCAAGTCTGGTTTACTCATATGGCATTCACCTACCATGTCTAGCCTTTTCTTTTTAGACCAACTTTTAGGCATCATTAAGTGAAATTCCATATAGACTTTATCGCCTAATATAAATTTTTCTTTCTCTGCACAGGCCAACAATTCATCTTTAAACTTCCAATACTTAGCCACGCATTTTCTAGGAGGCGGCCATTTATCCCTGCGTGTCATGCGAGGCTTCGCCATGATATCGAGTTTACAAATCATTTTACAAATAGACCTACGAGGTCTGGATTAGTCTCTTCCATGAGGTCGATTTCTACACCGAAGCCTTGCAATTGTTCAGTAGACCAGCCCCCTAACTTTAAGGCCACTCCAATTGAAGGAGTTTTCATTGCTATTTGAGGGGAGAGCTTAATTACTTTACCACCAGAATTTAAATACTCTTGTATTTCATTTTTAAATTTTGATTTATCAAGCATGGTCACTTCTGTTACTTCTTCCTGAGTTATAAAATTTTTTGAAATTTTTGATCCTACTCCAAACTTCCCCCTACCTTTGCCAAGGGAAAAATTTTCACCTTTTTTTTTTCTCTTACTATTGGAAAGAATAATTCCACAATGCTTTGAACAAGCTAGTTGCCTTGAAGTCCGTGGAGGATACTTCTTTTTACAGACCACACACTCTTTGTCCTTTAAATGGAGTCGGATTAGATCGTATTTCGCTTGCCTACGTTTTTCATCATATGCTCTTGCACAAGAATTTTGGCAGAAACGTGTACGCAATCCAGTTAGAACTCCCCCACATTCAACACAAGGTTTGCGAGGCTTCTTCATACAGTAATTGACTCGGCAAGGTCAGCGTTTTCTTTTCCCCTTGTCACTATTATATCCATTGCATTCTTTTTTACTCTGTCCACAAGCTCATCATTTAAAATGTTGCAGACGATTGGAATCGATAACGAGGATTCAATAGCAACATCCTTTAATGTCACTCCAGATTTCTTCATTAATTCTCTAACAGTTAAAGACATATGTTCCTCTCTTATTTATTAAAATAATTAAAACAATTTATTTCTTCAATATTATATTAAAACAATTTTAGGAAAATAGCAAGGGTAAATATGCATTTTTATTCCCCAGGGATATCAGGGAATTAGGAGGGAAAATAAGGTAGGGGTAAAATTAATTTTTAAAACGAAGGGTGCGGCCATAGACTTTTTTAAACCAAGCTCTGGCTACTTGTAAGGTTTTTAATTCAGCTTGAGTTAAGCTCTTTAGCCATGCTTCTCTGTCTCTCTTTTTTAATCCACCCATCGGTGCGGCTCTCTTAATTGAAACCTTTAATCCTTTACTGGCTTTGGCTGGACCACCAGCTAAATCAACATAAGAACGAAGATATCTTTCGGCTGCTTCCATGTCTCCATATCTCAAGGACTGCTTGAAGTAATAAAGAGCATTCCCTTTATCTGTAGGTGTAAACCCTCCAGAACTTACATCACCCATTTTATCATTAAAATCTCTAACAAAACCACGGACTTTATAGTATGCGGCTTCACCCGGATCACTGGACTGAAGCAGTAGTTTGGACAGGTTTTTACCCCAGCCTCGACTTGGTTTACCTGTCCACCAATCATATGGTATACTTCCAGAAAATACTTTTGCAATGTGTCTCCAGCGATCCCGAATAGGTCGAGGATTAAAGATATCAGGCCAAGTAGCCACTCCTGTAGCTGTCTCGTAAAACACCTTGGCAGTAGGAGTTAACCCCCCGGTAAGCTTATTAATAGGAGCCTTCCACATTTCCTCGAATTGTTCACCAATTGTCTTACCTTGCGAATAATCAGAGAATGAATCGTGCAGACTCAACCATGATAATGCATCCGAGAACGCCCCGGAGAATCTCAGACTGACTACTTCTCCATCCTGCCAGATGTTAGGTAGCAGGATGTGCAACTGACCTCTTTCAAATTCTGAAAGTTTCTCTTCCTCATCTGGGAATAATGTATGGTTCCAGATAGCAACCATAGTTGTCATAGCTGCAAACTGTGCCATTCTGACACCAGCTTTTATCCCCACATTTACCCCAGTTCGTGCAGCTTTACCGGGAATAGTCTTCGCTATTCTTTTTGTTAGCTCCCTTCTGCTACCACTCGTTTCCTTGGCAGAGTTGGCAAGCAGACGTATGTACCGAGGAGTGTTGATTTCTGTCCAAGACCAGAACGGCATCAGGTGTTCACGAATAAACTGCCCTGCATGAGAGATGTTCCCATAATCTCCGATTAACTCTCTGGCTAGTTTTGCAGCCCTGTCATCATTGTCCTTTATCTGGTCTATCTCATATGATTTAGAAGCAGCATATATTTTATCTTTAGGATTCTCCGTAATTTTTTTCTCAAAATATCTGACAGCAGCCAGACGTAGAATATTCTCACGCAGTGTCGTGTAGTCTTTTGCATTTTTCCAGTAACCTTTTGCTAATTTCTTCGGCCCAGTTATTATATCATCTGCTACAGCCTCTATTCCCTCCACCCATGTTTCATCTTTCATGTTCGAGGGTCTGCCCTCGAAGAGCTTCTCATACATTCTGGAAAAATCATCTACCTCTGTAATTGCAAAGCCTGAATCAACTACCCCCTTCTTCCTCCACTTGGCAAGTTCCTTCTGTAATTCAGGACTTAATTTATGTTTCTTCAGGTCATGGAACAAGTCTTTCGCAGCCTGTTTTGCATTAGCTAAAATCATGGGATCAAAAGCAAAGGCAATATCAATGTCACCAGAAGAGTTATTCAGGTTGTATTTAATCAGCCTTTCAGGGTTTAAAAGAACCCACTTCTTCCAAGCTTGTAGAGTCCATGCAGAAACTGCAGCGATACCTTCATTAGGCTTCCTGCTTTCGTTCAGGGTCTTGGCAAGCTCTTTAGGAATGATCCACTCCTCGTCCTTCCCCTTGATTATACCCTCACCTATATCACCTTCTGTAACTTCAACACCCTCAGTTCTTTCTTTCTGGGTACGCTTCGGAAGCTTCTCACCTTTTTCAAGAGCTTCTTTATTTGCCTTTATCTTTTTGTCAGTTTTATCGACCTGTTCCAAGACCTCCTGTGCTACCTTGTCATTCAAGGTATAAGTATGGAACCAGACAGAGTCAGGGTTAGGTTTCCAGATCGTGTAATCCTTCCAATCCTCAGAGTTCCGTAGCAAATCATCTACTGTTGTTTCCTCTTCTTTTGCTTGTGCCTCTATTTCAGTAAACTTATTTTCTTCTACTTCAATTTTGTCAAGCAGTTTTTTAGTCTCAAGCTGGCTACGCATCATTGACATGACAGCAAACTCAGCATCAAGGTACGATGTGTTGTAATCCTTTGTACTACCAGTTCGGGCTTTCTGCCAGCCCTGTTTCTTTGTACGGATTCCAGCCTTCTGGGCATTCACATTAAAGTCACCCTTAAACTTGTCCTCCATTTGCATAAACTGGATGACTTGGTGATGATAATAAGCTTCATCATTCCTGAGTTCTTCCGAAAGTAGCCCTTCATCAATCAACTCATTCTTTAAATTATTCATCACCTCATTACGTTCAGCTACTGCCTTCTCTACAGTCTTGCCGGATTTAGTTTTTGTCTTCCGGGCTTTCTGTTTAAACCCCCTTAAATCCAGTTCAACTTGTTCAAGACTTTCATAACCAAAAGGTAACTCACCATCAATTGGCTTCAATACTCCCGACTTTAAATCCTTTATCATGTCAGGCAGGATTATGTTGTATGTAAAGATTTCCAGTTCTGCATCTGTCATCTTATCTATGAATTCATAGATATCCTGAAAGGTCTGCCACTGTGCATAGGATGGGACATCTTGGACTTGCCTTATATATTCCAGGGTCTGTCCAAATTTTTCGGGATCAAGATCAGGGTGGGAACGAGTGAAGATATTTTTTGCTCTTTCAGCAACATCTTTTACTGTATCCAAAGGGTTTGCTTTTTTATCCTTTACTTTTGCTTCATTAAACCTTTTTCTAACTTCAGCGAATTGTGATTCATCTATCACTTCCTCCATGTCAACTTCAATTTCTTTCTTCACTGGGGGCTGATCTATTTCCCTAGAAACAATACCCTTTGAAGTTACAGGGAAGGGAGTAACCTTTTTAACATCAGTCAGTGGATACCCATACTTCATCCCATCTTCTTTGATATCGAATTCTGAACCTTCTTCAACTAGGTGTTTGTCCTGATCCTTCCTGAACTCCTCCTTGGTGTTGTAGATAATAGGCTCACCCACAGTAGCATATGCAACAACTTGAGGTTTACCCTTGCCTGTTCTGATGATACCAATCCTTTTACCCACCTGACCTTTCAGACTATTTGTATTGCGAGTTTCAATAGTCTTCTCACCAGATATTATCTGCTTAGTAAACGGCTGTTTGGAGTCATTAATGTTTATACCTGTAGTGGGTTTATCAGTCTCAGCTTCTTCAGAGAATCGGATTTCCTCCCCTGTTTTTTTAGATGCTGATTTCACAATTTGGGCTTCTCCAGTTGTTGGTTTTTTAGCAAGGACAAAAGCACCTACCTGTATAACTTCTTCAGCGGAAGCTAATGGAGTCCCTTTCTTTATTTCCACTCCATCAACAACCTTATCTTCTTTTGCATAAAAAGATGACTGCCTTTCTGGATTCATTCCCACCTGAACCCAATCAGGATCATTCATTAAATCATCAGCTTCAGCTTTTAAATCTTCGTTAGTTGAATTAACCCATTCACCTTTCATGGTTGCAAGGGGGTATTTACCCTTACCTTGTGCAATCTTTAATGATCCCGAAGGTTGGGTTTTAAAGGTTACGTTTATCAGCTTCGCTGTCCCAGCATAAATTGTAGCAAAGGAGGGGACATCTAAACCCTTAAAATGAGGGGTTATCGTAGCAACCCAAGTATCATAGTCTTCATAAGCAGGTATATCCAATCGATTCTCTACAGTATCACCATCTTCAATGACACCATCTTCGTTTAGTAATGCACCTTTCTTTAACTGACCTTCATTTATTGATCCTGCTACTTCAAGATTAGTCGCTGGCTCTGGGACTTTATCGAACTTTTCAATTGGAGCAATTTTGTCTACCTTCTCCTGATATTCTTCAAATGTAATTTCGCCAGCCTCTAAATCTTCTGCGGCTTGCTGAAGTTCAGGGGAATCAATCCTAGCTTTTTTCCTTTCAGGTCTTTTATTAGCTTTTTTCCAATCACTAGCTTTTTTAGCAGAAGTAACCCTCGTTCCCTCCTTATATTCTTTCCTTTGTTTCCTTTCCTTTATTCCTTCCAGTAACTCTTTACCAATCTTGGCCTGTCTGGCTCTTTCTTTTTTTGTAGGGGAAGGAAGAATATCTACCCTATCATAAGTTCCAGTATGGAAGTCTACCGCAACCCTTGCAAGTGAAGCAATGTTCTCAGGAGTTAGGAGTTCACCTTTCTGGAGACGTTTTAAAGCAGCTCGTCCTTCAAACTTCCTGTACGCTGGGAGTTTTCTTATCCAGTTACGGATCAGGTTAATTACTCTGTTATACAGAGTCCTAGCTTTTGAGGATACTTTTTCGCCAGCAGTGATTTTACTCTGGATATCATCTACTAGGTAAGCCAACTGTTCGCTTTTAATGTGAGATTCCGGGGTATTTTTAGGAATTCTTTTAGAGGCAGCAACGGCTACAGGGTCTTTCGCTTTTAGAAGCTCCTCAAAGTTTTTGGAAAGGGATTCATATGCATCGTTCCCAACCATTTCATTCAAGGCTGCGTGTTCTCCAACTTCATGGAGCAAGACTCCTCCTGCCTCACCCTCTTTAATATTTTCTGCAATCAGATAAACTTTCCCTGTTGAAGGGTGGAACGATCCCTGAATTTTACGCCCTTTGCCGGGTTGCCCCTCATAGCTCTTCGGGTCTAAATTCGTTTCCTTAATATACTCGTCTTGGGTTGCAAAAATTGTAACTCCATCATTCTTTAAGAGTTTCCTTACTGTGCTTTTACCAAAACTTTTTTCTATTTCCTTTTTAGTAGTCTCTGGAGTTAACCTCTTAACTGTTTTCCCTTCACTTTCTACTGTATAAAGTGGTCCTTCTTCTAGCTGTTCATCAGGTTCAACCACAACCTTCTTGGCTTCAGCCTCCATTTCATCGGCTAACTCTTTTTGCGTGGGTTCCTTTTTACCTTCTCTATCAAGCACTGCTTGGGCATATCGTTTCCTTGCTTTGGCTTCAGCCGTTTTCTGTTCTGCTTCTGTCAGGTCACCACCCTCTTCCTTAAACCGCTTCTCACTTATTTTCTCTTCGGCAATGGCTTCTTCATCATTTATAAAATCATCTAATCCTTCATACTCTGTAACGATACCATCGGAATCTGGAGCCTTAACAGTAAGATGCCTGTCCTTTTTAATGACAGCTTCTGTCACAGCTTTTTCCTTCTTGGTTTTGCTGGGAGCTTTCTTGCCCTGACTAATATCCGTAACAGCCTGATCTGCAACTTCTTGAAATCCTGTTATAGGTTTCTTAGCTTCCTCTTCTTTTAATTTTTGAGCTTCCAGTTTCTGTTGTTCTTTTTTCTCCCTATTCTTTTTTGCCCTTGAAGCCCTGTCTTTCTCCTCTTGTTTATCTATTTCTGTCTGTTCTTCTTGCGAATAAACTCTTACCTGTTCTCCATCTTCATTTATGTAAATTCCCCCTTCTGGTTTACTCCTAGCTACTTCTTCTGTAACTAAATCTTTCTTCTTAACATATTCTTTTTTATCAAGGAATATTCCCCCTCTATCCCAATCTATTTCATCTTCGGTAACTTCCTTCTTTGCTTCAGCCTCTTCCCTCTTTGCTTTAGCCTCTTTTTCTTTTGCTTGTTTCTTTGCTAATTCAAATTCAATAGACTTTTTAGTCTTCTTTTTAGTAACGGGCTGTTCCTTCTGAGTTGGAGAGACTGCCTCTTCTTGAACAGGTGTGGACTGTTCAGTTGAGGACTCTTCAGGAACAGCCTTTTTAACTGTTTCAACTGTAGGTTTTTCTGCAATAACGAAAGGTTTATCTTCAACAGGTTGTTCTTCTGTTTTAGACAATAATGAAGGATGCTCCAGAAGAGGAGAAGTATCTGAAGTGTCTGCTGGTTCTTTACCCACCAGAGGAATTTCTTGTCCAAATACTGTTTCTGTCGGGCCATCTGGTTTTCCAATACTTGCTAAATTGAGAGTAGGTGTCTCTACAGGAGTGGTGGAAGTAACGTCAGGAGCAGAATCTTTTCTCCCAAAAGATTGCCTTGCTGCGGAGGCTCCCCCACCTAATGGACCACCTACAGTCATTCCGGCAGCAACGGCTTGTTTCAGGCGGTAGGTTATTTCTCCTGGTTTGAATTCTCTTCCACCTAAATTTTCTGAGATAATAGCAACGGCTTCCTGTAGTCCTTCTGTAGTCCCCTCGATACCCATAGCTGCTAATCCAGAGCCTGTTACTTTAGCTCCAGCCTTTACCAGAACAGATTTTTCAAGGATTGTAGAAAGTTTATTGATTCCTATTTTTGCTACTACTTCCTTGGGAACACCCCGAATTATAAAACCTAACCCCAAGTTTTCCAGAGCAGCAGAAATAACTCCTCCTCCACTGGCAAGTGCCATTCGGTCATCCAGAGACAACCCCTCGATATCCTTCAAATTATTATTCAATTCTGCGGTCATCATCAGTGGAGTCATTGTTCCACCTGAAAGAATTGAAATTCCCATTTGTGGCCCGGATGAGCCAAGCATAGTCTGAAAATAATCTATCCAATCGCCCAACCCATTGATGTCATCTGTAGTCATCAGTTCACCCTTGGATTCGGCTTCCTGATTCCACTTTTCTACTTCAGTTGTAATCTCTTTAAATCTTCTTTCATCTATTCCAAACCCTGCCCATTCTCCCCTGTGAGGACCAAGCAAAAATTTTGCCATGGCTAGAAACGGATGTTTTTTATTCCACTCACTCTGGTCTAAAGAAATTTGGCCTAAATTCCCCTGTAATCCAGCCCAGCCTTTTTGTACCGCAGGAATAAATTCTCTTATTTTTGGTTCAACAGGTGGTTGGGTAGCGTAGGGATTCCCTGGAAATTGGATATGGTCAGGGGTAGTAGGGGTGGGAGCAGTGGGAGTGTCTACAATTTCAGGGGCAGATTCCTCTATGGGGCTAATACTTCGGAGGCTCTCCCCTAAATTTAAAGGGGTGGAAGAAGTGTCTTCAACTTCAGGTCTAATACTTCTGAGGCTCTCTCCTAAATTTAAAGGGACACCGAGTTGCTCATTTTCTTCCTCTGTATGTACTTTCATGGGTATTATTTGCTCCTATTTTGCTGAATCCCTATCAACCTTCTAATTCGTTCAGGGTGCATCTTAGGAAATTTCGTTTGTATCATCACAACGGCCTTTTCTATATCATCTTTATTCCAGCCTAATAGTTGGTTTGGAGGGACAGCCATTAATTCCTTTAGGACACTCTGAGCTTCAGGGCTGGGGGGTAGCCCCTTTTTAGATGCCGGGGTAGAAATTCCTCTTGTGGTTGATGTCCCTCCCCCTTTAATTTGTTGATTGATTAATTCTTCTGTCGATATACCTCCACCTCCACTCTTTTTACTTGCATTGGTTCGTGCTTCTAAATTCTCCCTTTTCCGTTTCAAGTCATTGGGGTTGGGGGTAGTCACCATAGTTTTGTATGTGTTTGCCTCCTTACTTTGGAGAGCGGCCTCCGCATTTGTCAATGCCATTTTCTTGATTGCTATGTTAACGGGTTCTAATTCTTTTTCTATTCTAAGTTTTATATCCGCTCTATCACTCTCAGTGTTTGCTTTTTTTAATGCAACTTTCCCTCTATCAATTATGTTTGTGCGTGTTGTTTGTAAATCCAATAGTTTCTGGGCATGGGCTTTTTGATTTTGATCAGCTATATCTGCATTAGACTTTGATTTTGATGCATCACTTCCTGATTTTGCAGCAAGATTTTTTGCCTTAGTTATTTTATACTGTTGTGTTTTCTCTGCCAACAAAGCTTCAAGCTCCGCTTTTTTTACAAGATTTTTTTCTTTACTCACTTGAAGTTTTAACCTTTCAAGTTCTTGCCACTGTTTCTGTTCCAATCTATATAGCTCACCACCTTTAAAATCTTTTTCCAACTCGGCTACTTCTGCCTCTGCCCCTGCCTTCTTTAAATTTTGTTGTGCGACTAATAAACGCTCTTGAACTAACTTTGTTCTTTCTGCTTCCGTTAATCTCTTCCCTCTTTCCGTTAAGATTTTTTGATCTAATTCTGCAACATCATTTAAAATATCGTTTATAATTTTCTTCTTTCGTATATCAGTTAATCCCTTCAATGAATTAATTCTTTCTTCAACCAACGCTACATTTTTGTCCCCCAGTAACCCTACATATTTTTTACGTTCCTCATACCATGACGTTTGAGCCTCCTTTGTATCAATTGTAGATTTAACTACACCTGCCTGTTGTTCAGCAGTTTTATGTGCATCCCTTCCTTTTCCACCTTTTATGGCTCCGTATTTACGGATTATATCCTCAAAGCCCTCAGCAGACTGCCTTACTGCATCCTCGTAGGGTCGCATTTCATTGGGGTTGCTTGTATCATAATCAGCAATATCAGGCACTCCATGTTTTGCTATTTGCTCTGCTAATCCTGCTAATAACCCTGCCACCCCAGCTTCACTTCCTGCTTGGTCTGCCTGAAACCCCCCTTTTCTTACCAAGTCTGGACGTAGGTCATCTGTAGTACGGGACTCAGCATAATTCTCAGCCTTACCAGTAAGACCTAAGTTAGCCTGATACCTGTCTTTCTCAAACCCCGGCCCCATCATAGTTGCTAAAACTTCACTTAAAGCATCAAGAGTGCCTCTCTTCCCCCTGTTATCCAGTTCAGAACCTTCGTACCTTGATATCTTCCCAAGGTTAGTGTAGTAGTTGGAGTCAGCATTCCCCGTCAATCCCATCGCTTCCTTGATATTATCAAAGGGTCTTTTTAGATCTTCTGACCTGTAATGTCTATTATTAGATTTTCCCATATAGTTCCTTATTAATTTGGGCCGAAGTTTAAATAGGTGGGTGAAGCATTTTTTGTATTTGTGTGTGATGTGCCAGAGACACCATCCGTTGTGTTATCGACTACCTTTGGATCACCCTTTCCACCTTTGGACATCGCATACATTGAGAATAAGTTAGTCAGGTTTTGTAGCAAATCTCCTTTGGCAGAGTATGGGTCAGAGGCTTCTCGCATACCAATATTCATAACACCTTCGTTGCCTCTTAATTTTCCTGCAACGTTCTTAGCTAAAGTGTTAGCATCATCAAACTTACCAGCATACTTATCAAACTGCCCAGTAAGTCCTTGAAGGTTGGCTTTGGTTAATCCTTGTTTACTAATTTCCCCAGTTATTGTTTCATTTGCCGAAGCCATCGCATCCTTTACTATCTGTGGTGAATTCTTTGAAACAATTGCATCGGGGGTTTTACTTCTGCGAGACTTCATTAAATCATTTATCCGGTTGGATTCTATCTTTGAGTCTTTTACAACATTCTCCTTATCAACTACCTGTAAAAGATCATCCTGTTTCTGTTTCGTTATTTTCTCAAGAGCGAGCCGTTTAGTTTCATTGTCTGCCATTATTGCATCTTGATCACGCTTACTCTGTTGGAAAGCTTTATTCTTTTCGTTTGTTGAAATCATATTAAACAACGCCATTGCTACCCAATATTCCCACGTCATAATTACCTTTTTTTTATAATGTTATTGCCCACTATAGTGAAAGTTGTCACCACCACCCCCACTACCTCGGTTCCGCTCCCAAGGTCTTAGTGGTTTTTTCTTATTATTTACTCTTGTATCTTTGACTACTGCTTTTGGTGCTTCCGGTAAACCACCCCCCGAAGCAAAGTCAAAATCCGTACTACTTCCAGAACCGCCTCCAGCATAATGGAAGTTGTCTCCACCTCCTCCGTATGTGTGTTCTATCCCCGTTGCATCTGTAAGTTTTGTTGTCGTACCGGGAGTAGAAGCAATATGTGTATCACCAGTATCACTGCCTCCTCCAGAACCTCCTCCGGGGCCATTCGAAAACAAATCTGTTCCTGTAGTATCTGTTCCTGTATCCTCCGTTTCTGGATTGTACATATAATCTGGATCGCCCGGATTAAGACCCATACCTATGTTATAGGCATCTATCTGATCTTGGAATGAAAAATCATCTGGGTCTTTGACTTCCGCACCATACTCCAATGCAATCTCATCTTCTCCATATCTATATTCATCATCTCCCGGCAGATACTCATTCTCCTCATTATACAAATCGACCATATTATAAATATCATCTTCAGTCATCCCCTCATATCTACCATCGTAATTACTGCTTTCATCGCCAACAGGATTGTCTGGATCGTCAATTATGTGTTCATCTATTGAAGCACTCCATTCATCTCTAGTCTCAGTTTTTACCTCACCAGTTTCAGGGTCTACATAGGAATTATGCGCTGACAAAGGTTCTGGTGCTTCCTCTAATATTTCAGGTTGTTCTTGAGCAGTAGTAGTCCCTTGCGGAAGTCCATTTTCATCTACTGTAAGTTCAGAAGTAGTGGATGGTACTAGTGTATCGGGAGCATTATCCGCTCCCCCACCACCCAATGTGGGGTCAGACCAATGTAGGTCGGGAAGTGGCCCCGTAATCCCCTCTGGGTCAGTTGGTGTCCCCGGAGGCCATTCATCACCAAAATCAAACCCATGTAATGAATCATCTTCGTCCAGACCCTCTGAACCTCCCCCTTCATCATCAAGTGTATCGGGAACAAACTCACCATCTACTACTTCCCCATGTAGGTCTTCTGATCCTTCTAGCGAAGAATCAGGCTCCTCCTCTTCTTCATCGGGGAAGAGGGACTGCCCCTCAGTGTAATACTTTTTGTCTGGATCATAATATCTTTTATCATATACCTTATCCCCAGTTTCATCTCTCTCCCCAAAAAATTCTGGATCATGGAATTCGCTGGGGTCAGACCATTCTGATAAATCCAACGGCTCAAGACTATCAATAGTCCCGTCCAAAATAGCTGCCTTTTGTTTTTTATACCAAGCCTCTATAGCCTCATTGGGTGCTTCTGCATAAAGTTCAGCTTGTTCATTTAGGGCATCCAGTTCTTCTCCTTCAAATCTTTCCTCAAGAGAAGTCAGTTGGTCATTAATTGTGTTCCCAGCAGTATTGAATTCGGAACGATCACCTGATGTTAGAAAATTATAGTCTTTCCCCTTTTGGGCGGCAGTATAGTCTTCTAGCCTATCATCATCAAACTCATCAAAATAAAGTTTCCTGTAATCTGTATCTCCATATTCTCCATACTTCTCTTCTAGGTCTGCTAACAGTTTATCCTTATCTGCATCCCCAGTTGACTCTGGCTCCGTATCGTCTTCGACTCCGGGTTCATCTTCATTATCATCATTCTGATTCCAATCTGGATACAGATCATTAGTTGGATCATCATCTGTTTCATCTATAGTAGAACCGCCTCCGTCAGCAGAATTGTCTGGCCCAAGAATATCATCATCTGCATCTGGATCGTATCCACCGGGGTTTGAATCGTTACCAAGATCATCATCTGTATCATCTATAGAAACACCACCATCCCCTGCATCTCCCCCAAGAGGTTCATCTAAGGCATCATCTAAAGGCTCATCTATAGAAATACCGCCATCCCCTGCATCCCCACCAAGAGGTTCATCTAAAGGATCATTATCGTGGGAATCGCCCCCAAGGGTTTCGTTATCTAAACTTGGGTCGTACCCACCAGTGGAAGTGTCACCAACTCCGGCATCATCCCCACTATCTCCCCCCAGAGCATCTCCCTCACCACTGGAAGTGTCGTTTATCTCATCTCCACCATCGTCTCCTTCATCGGCAGCATCTTGATTGGGATTGCCAGATGATTTAGAAGAGGTTCGTGTATCAGGTTCGTCTGGTTCTGGTGGTTCGTCTGGATCGAAGTAGGATATGTTGTCAATATCATCGGTGGTTGGTGTAAAGTCCTCTTCTTTTACAGGCTCATACGCATCAGTAGCACTTGCACCTCCATACCCACTTGGTTCTTGCCACACATATCCATCCATACCAGCAACAGGCCCACCAATTCTGTCACCACTTTCAAAGTCAAAATCGTAGTAATCACCTATATCCTGATTTTCCCCCTCCAAATCTAATTCTGCCGCTTCATCTGCCTCTTCTTCTATTGTAGACATTATCTCGGCTTCTTCTACCTCCAATGCTTCCGCATCTTCTATTGCCTTCTGCTCTCTCTTTTCTTTCCTTTCTAATGCTTTCTCTTTCTCTTTTTCAATCTTTTCATCCTTCCGAGCTTCCTTTCTTTCAGCAGCAGCAATCGCTTCTTTCATCTCCCTTTTTGCTTTAGCCTCTCTTTCCGCTTTTTCTTTAGCTTCTTTTTCTGCTTTTTCTTTAGCTTCTTTTTCTGCTTTCTCCTTTGCTTCTCTTTCTGCTTTCTCTCTTGCTATCCTAGCCGCTTCTTTTTTCCCTGCTGGAGTATCCCAAAAATTCCCTGTATTGTCTGAGGTATTGTAGTTGCCACTCTCATCTTTTTCTCCTGCATTTGAAGGCCCAGAGTCAATATTCCCCTCAGAATCTGTGTCTAAAGTATTCAGGTTGGGAATTACTTCACCCCTGTACCTAACGTGTTCAAGTGGGGTAAAATCCATTTCTGCAAGACGAGTAATTTCCGGGCCACTTCCCCCATCATACCCTCTTGCTTTATCAAAATTCTTTAAGGCATTTAAGGCTTTAGTCTCTTTGTCTGTTGCTAAAATAACACGATGAGTATCGTCAACCCGACCTTCCCCTTTTTTGGGCAACCCCTTCAGGTCATACTTCTTTGCTACTTTTGGTAAGTTTTTACCCTTTTTATCCCCCACTACTTCGTAACTCTTTATATTAGTTTCAGGGTCTTTCTTACCAGAGCCACCAAGTGCTTTTAGGAGTCTTCCTTCTCTAGGATTAATGTGTGCAACCTCATGCCCCGGAGGGCCAGACTTATTAATAGCATCAACAGTGGATTCATTGAAGGCCACAACTTGAGGTTTTTGCGCTGGTTTCCTACTTCCGGGGCCAGCGGTAGCTCCTCCTCTTCCTTTACCCGTGGCAGTCTTAAACCCTTTGCTTGGAGCAGATGCGCCTGTTTTTGTTGATACTCTACGAGCCATTATACAGTCCTCGAACTATCTTTACTTCCATAGTTTTCTATTCTATCCCTGAGTTTCTGGCGGTTTTCTATTTCCTCTCGTTTTGCAAGTCCCTCTGTGATGTTCCCAAATACATCTAAAAGTGGATCAAATTTAGGAGGTTGATTCAAAACTCCTGCCTGTGATCGTGACAGTGAGGCGGCAAGGTCTGGATTTGCATTAACCTGATTTAGGTTGGTCATATCTCTCTTTGCGGCAGTAACATCTGCTCTTGTTTTATTGGAAGCATCAATTGCACCCGATGCTAATTCATTCATTTGGATACCATATTCCTTTGCGGCATCTGCTTTCTTATTAACCTCAGTTGAACTATCGAATCTACCCCCCCTTGCAAGTGCATACTGTAGCTCTTTCAGTCCATCTTTAAACTGATCCTCTAACTGTGGTTCATAATAGTCCAGATACGCCTCACCACTTTTATCGTAAAAATCTTGATCGTATTGGGCAAAAACCTTTTCAATTTCCTCAAGTCCTGCATCAACCTTCAACTGCCTTCTTGCTTCGGCTTCGGCTGCAGTTTCGTATTGCGATCCTCCTCCCTCATCACCGCCTCCAGTGAGTAAGTTCCATACATCTGTAACTATTGGAATTGCCATATTACCCTGCTTCGTTTAATGTGTAATGAACTGTTAATGTCCCCAGCTTTGCTGGCCCATCTTGTTCGTTTTCCAGCTTTAAAGCTACATGGGTGGACGTTGTTGAAAGGCCGACTCTACCAAGGCCATACGTTATTTTACTAATAGTTGCCGCCAATTCATTGGCCTCAATATCTGTTGGATCACCTCCAACTTTTATTGTCCACGTTGATGAACTGACTAAATCAATTCCCGACCACATTTTGTCTGTTGCAGGAGTTGAAGCATCAAGAAACGGAAGCTGTACAGTCACCTTACAATTATCATATTCATTGTCATTAACACCACCAAGTGAATAAATATTATCTCCGCTTCGGCAAAGGACTTGCCGTCCGTCAAATGCCCAATCTTCAATAACAAATCCTGGTTCGTAAACTGACCATGCAGAAACTTTGCTACTAGGAAAATAGCTAAACACATACACTTTTAATCCAAGTGCTAGGTAGTACCGCCCAGATCGTGGGTCTAAAATTCCACAAGCATTACGTCCATCTGCATCGTCTTCTTGAACTGCACTGATAATAATAGAGTCTATGGAATTCCCGATATCACCAATATAAGCGGCATTACTGGAGTCCCGTGACTTCAAACTTCTTATGCCGGATCGTGCAAGATAAAATACATCCGAGTCCCCAATTGCAATAACGGATTTCCCTGCAATTGTGCCTGTATTGTTTAGCACTTGGACAAGCTGGATCAGAAGAGGATCAGGGTCAGAAAACCATATTTGGATACAATCTTGCGCTAGGATTGCCATATTTTCATAATATGTACTCATCGCCATCAATTCTTCAGAATTTCTAGCATGATTGGAAAGCACTTGGAACCCTGCTCCGGGTGCAGAATTAATCGTGGCCCCTCCTACACCACCTGTCCATTCTGTAGGATCACCAACTGCACACCACCTCCAAGTAGATTCTTCTAATGAGTGGATAGCGTATTTATTACTATATATATAACTACCAGCTTGTTGCCCACTTGATATTGATGCTCCACCTGAAGTGACTGTTTGAGCCGGATTTGTTGTCTGGAAATCCCCAGTTTTTGTTTCTACATGGGCTACCCCATTATAATATGAGTTTATTGCCGCCCCTTGTGTCTCTGCTATAATTGTGACTATACTCCCAAATGCTACAGCTTCCCATTCAGGAAGTGTGGCTGTAGAGTTTATTTCATCTGCTATTTTTTGTGCAGTATATGGGTGTGATGTTTCCCAAAGAACCTTATCCCTAATAATGGATTGCCCGTCCATAGTAATATCAGTGATACTATTATCCTCCCCACCAGCAAAAGGTGAAACAACAGTATTTACAACAATATCTCCTTCTACACTGTGAGTTATTGCAAATCCGTTTGGGACTGTCCCTTTATCAAAAGCAGTTATTGTTACGACATTATTAACTGCAACAGCGGTATAATTAGGGACTGATGTCCTTGCATTAATTGCATCCGCAATAGCAGTTGCAGTTGAGTTATCAACCCCTGTATGAGCAACTGTTCCGTCTATAAGGTCTACATTATTTACACGCAAGGTAAGTAAATTATTGCCATCGTACTGTGTCCCTGCGGTAACCGAAATTGATCCTGTTGCCGCTGTACCTGTGGTTTGTGTCGGCTGTCCTCCTGTGACTGAAAAACTAACTCTGGCTCTTCCATCGTACTGCTGGATAATTCGGTTCATAGCAACACCGCTTTGGAAGTAATGTTGTCCTACTCCCCCTCCTCCATGAACAATCTTTGTCCCGTTCAATGAGGTTGCTACATAGAATTCAGCAGGGTCAGTAGCATCCACTACATAATAATCTACTCCCGTTTCAAAGGGTGAGTGTAACTGTGAACCAGCGACTCCATCTGTAGTGAATCTAACAACATCATCGTCTTCTAAATTATGCCCACTAGCAGAACTATCTCCTATAACGCTGTCTCCACTGCCATCTGCCGCCCAAGAGGTTACCAACTTTTTCTCCTGTTCCGCACCGGGGTCATCGTGATCACCCCAATAGTGATTGATCAATCCGTCTTCAAATTCTATTGCCACATAAGGTTTGCCGTCAAAAAAATCCACACTTAAAACACCCTTCATATCCACCTCACCCGTGTTCCCTTTATATCGGCTCTCGCACTTTAGAACAGAGAGTTTTTCCGGCTGTCCTGTCATGGATGGTCTTCCTGAATGGCAGTCAGCAAATACATAGACATTACCCCCTCCGGCAGCTAGTCCATAAGTGTTTGGTGGGAGAGTAGTCCAGAGTTTGAATGCTCTGCGCTTCTCAATCTCTCCACCTCTTGTTATATGTGCGTTGGTTAGACCAGCAACTCCTTCGGTATTCTCCCCATACAGACTACCCGGCACAGACGTAACTGAGGTTCTGCGAGTGTCAATGCCAGCTTTAAAATCTTCTACGAGTACATATGGCATCAGCCCACCTTATGAACGTGCATTGGAATATGTTGCGCTGGCTCTTCCCCAAGGACCAGTGGATCAGTTTTGGATAATCTCGCTCTTAATCTTTGGTAATGGACTTGAGCCTGTTGCCCCTTCATCTGTGCATCAGGACTTTTCTGGCGGGTTAATAATTCTGCGGAAGCAAAAAGGACAATCAGTTGATCATCTAAATCTGCTGTATCTGACATAGCAACAAAGGCACTGAGATTACCTGTACCTTCTAATCTAAAAAGACCATTGCCTGTAGTCGTGTCGGTATTTTCACTTGGGGTAGGCCATACCTCTACTTGGGACACTCCGTATGCTTCGTATTTCCGGATAGGCCATGAGCGTGATCCTGTATCTGAGTCATGAATTGAATAGTCATTTTCCGAGATTCCATAAGGAATCCTTTCCCATGAAGACCCGTTTTTAAACGATGATCTTTCCACACGTTCAAGCGTTATCCCAGGGGGAATATCATAATACCGCTGTCCTGCCTGTAGAGTTATGTCCTTTTTAACCTGTAAAAAAGGCCACGGGAAATCTTCCCAGAGTCTACGTTGTACCCTGTTTAGAAGATTGGTCATCATTTCTTGGGTACTTGCTCCAAGGGCTGATGAAATTGCGTGGCCTGACTCACTTCTTAAATCATTCAGCAGGACTTGTAGAGTTACGTTCCTTGCCATTAGTTCCTTTTATTGCATTGATTGGAGGGCCACCATCTAAAAAACAAGCATCTGGTATTTTTAAAGATTTTATGCTGAATGGTAATTCTCCAAATGGGCCGAATACTTCCGTGAATTTTTTCTTATATATCCTCGCTAGTCTCTCACGTTCAGAGTCTGATGACATCTTTTCCTTACCAGTTAAAACAATACGATCAACTGATCCATTTCCATGGAGGTGTTGTAATACTGCCAACTCTGGTACTGAAATTCCCTTTTTTACAACTGTGCTTCCAGTATTACCGCCAATTGCCACATTTGCTCGATAAACATTTTCCATATCTAATTTTTATAAAAGGTTAGGCAGTCCCGAAAGACTGCCTATTAGGTCAGGATTTACGTTATTTCGTAAACACCATGACAGTTAAGTTGACTTGCACACAAGACACTTGTAGTAGTTATCGCACGATAAATACTGTAGTAATCGTGTGGACGAACTGGCGAATGCCGACTCATCTTCTCACCATCCATGTACATAAGGTACAGTTTGGATGGATCAATAATGTAGCATCGCTTCGCAGGAGCTTGTCCTGAGATTGTCAGATCGTCAAGGCTGGGATCATACTGGAAATGAATTCCCTGATAGTATACTTCACCCATACTGATGTCCTGTTTCCCATTCCATCCAGATTGAGTAAAGTTCCCTTTATTCTTCAACTCAGTTGTGAGTTGATCTAAGAAATCGCTTCCACACACAGCAAGTGAAGGTTTCCCTCCGTATCTGCGTAATTGGCGAATTTCTCCATGAATAAAGTCAATCAGTACTTGACCAGTTGATGTCGCAGCAATTGCAACATTTTTCCGATTCTGCCACCAAGTATTGGTGTCAGTCCGAAGGTCTCCAACTGCAGCATTTGTTGCAGTAGGGTCATCTGCTATTACACCTTGTATTCCGGTCATAGCAGTTGTGCTAGAACCATCAGTGTAAAGGAGATCATTCATCCCACGGGTATAACCTTCTAGCATATCTTCCATTTTGTCTTTAAAAAGATTTACAAGAACAGTTTTATCCCTGCCAGAAACATTTCTGGTTTCTCCAGTAAGCGCATCGTTTACGGAAATTCCATCATGTTTTAGCTCGGTATGAGTCACCTCAATACCAATGTGATGTTCGTGCCATTCATATTTAGCACGTTTGATATGGTCAGGGTTATCATAATCGACCTGATCCGTTGCCGTGTAACCGACCAACGAGGTTTCATAGACTCCCTTAACCGCCAGATCAACGTGACCTTTGCCGCCCGGATAACTTTTAGATGCTTTATCCATAGCATTAAAGAGCGGTTTATCTTGAATAGTCTGGCTTAAAACGTCACCACGATTTATGAAATAATCAAGGCTCGCATTAGCAACGTTGTCGAGTTGGTCGGTAGTTAGTGCCGCCATGTTTTCTCCTTATATTATAGAGAAACTCCGCAATGTAGTTTTACTGGTTCAGGGACTGCGTTATTGCATCTCTTAAAGAGACAGGCTCCACTACAGGAGTTCCACTAAGTTTACCACCTGTTGCCGTCTTCATTGCACTTGGTTGAGGTAATCTAGCCTTAAACCTTTCATTAACAGTTGCATAAGCATCTTCTACAAGACTTAATACTTCTGCTTGGCTTTGAGGCTGTCCACGCTCATTAACCAGCGCAACTACACGATCATTAAATTCTGGTTGTTTGAGACTAAAATCAACATCTTTAGCTAAAGTGTTTTCACCCCACGTTTGCAAAGCACCCGTCAGCATATCACTCTGATTCCGAGTATGTAGCTTCTGGTTCCTAGCATGGTCAATTTTACGTTGGTTTTGTACCCTTGCTAGTTTTGCTCTTGTCTGGCTTAACTCTTTTGCCGCATCCTCATCAAGAAACCCGTCATCCACCTTATTTTGGATGTCTTCTGGTAAACTCCTCCCAGTAACTTTAATCACATTCTTTATGTGATGACCCAGCATTTTATAGGCTAAGTCTGGATTATTTCTAATCGCAGCCATTATCTTGAATCCCTCAACGCTATCCTTTGCAGTTAAGTTATTCTTCTCTATAAAATCTGTAATCTTGGCATACTGCTCCGAATCATTTTGAAGTTTTGCCGTTGTTTCTTTAAGCTCGTTCTTTTCGGCTACGAGACTCCGAAAACGTGGATGTTTATTAAATGGAACGTCTTTGTAGTCCTCCGATGGTGTTTCTTCCGAGGCTTCAATTGGTTCCGTGACTTCTGTCTCTTCAGTAGCTTCCGCTTCTTCCTTAACAGGATCATCCTCTAAAGGACCTAGCGCATCTTGCACTACACTCTCTAAAGTTTCTGTTTCGGCTTCTGCTTCCACTTCCGTGGCATCTGACGGGGATGCCGTGTCTTCCGCAACTTCTGTGGTAGACTCGTCTATAATATTTTCTTCAGAAGCAGTGGACGATTCTGCTTCCTGCGGCTCTTCTTCTGCCATGATACGTCCTTTGATTAATTGTTAAACATTCATCCCAACTTGTGGTTTACCACCACCAGTGGAACGTGGCAGCGGAGCATTATTACCCCCCTGACCACCTTGCGCTTCAGGAGGAGCTTTCCCCCCTCTACCCTGCGCTTGAGCCTTTGCACCTTGCATCATATTTTGAGCAACGATTGAAGGCAACTTATCTATAATTGCTTCTGTTAAATCCATTTTGTCATCCAAACGCTTGAGCAACTCTTTTCCAAGGAACTTTGGATCAATACCGGGAATCTGGATCAGGAATGGAATAATTCTTTCTATGTTTTGCAGTTCTGCTGCTTTGTTTGGTTTGCCTGTACTTCCTGCTTCTATCTGTAAATAAATTTCATTCAGTACATCTTCTTTCTTAAACTCAGGCCAGACTGCCCCCGGGCCACAGATTGCTACAACTTCTTCTTTAGACATTTCTAGAAGTAAAACTTGTCCGGCAGCTCTCGTTATTTCTGACATGAAACTGTCAAGATCATCGATGTTTGCGCCAATAGCAGACATTCTGGATGATTCCGCAATAGAGGTTTCAGTTGCAGTTCCTTTAGAAACCTGACCGAAATTAGCCTCTTGCTGACCGACTACAAGTTGGACATCATCAAATATAGTTCGTACTTCATACAGGTTAGGATCAATGCCGATTTGTTTTACGGGCTGTAATACGTCATCTACCTTCTGCCCTGCGACTAACGCCTGTAATTCCAAAACTGAATTCGCAGGAGGGTCTTTTAATTTATCCTTATCCTCTTGTTCTAACATCCCTGCTGGTACAGCATATTTTGGCCTATTAGCCCGTCTATGTTCCCTTAATCCTTGTCTGGCCCTGTTGTATTCATGTTGCATTGGGGCAAGAAGTTTAATGTCACTTGGAGGATAAAGTAAGTCTTTGTGTTCAATCTCGTTGAATGACAATGCGAAGAAAGGCCAGAACGTCTCTAACTTTATTGGTGGTGCTTCTGGTTCCTTTAGAAAATCGTTATGTCCATCGCACACAACATACAATAATCCTGCGTTCTTATCATATATTTCCCAGACTAGAGCAAGGCCATCCCTAACGTTCCCTGCATTGTTACCAAAGTAGTTATAGTTGGACTGTCCTGCCTTTACACCAGTTTGGTTCCCTTTCATATCATACGATAGATAATTATCCTGCACATCAACATCATAAATTTCTTTTATCTCTTCAGTTGACAAATACATCTCATGTGCAACCCAACTTGCTCCAACAAATCCACGCAGTAAACGGCACATGGGATCAACTATAATGGAATCGCATTCTGGGAAATCGAATACCAAGCCCTCCTGAATAATTGACATAGGTTCATTCTGTAATGCTTCAAGGGAAAGCATAAGCTCCTCCATTTCTGCATCATCCTGTTCAATATCTCCCTTCTCTGCTTCACTTGCTATTCTTCGGAGGTGATCGACCTGTGCTTGGACATCACTCATTTTAGAAGAAATATCCGGCAACCTGTCAACGTCTCTCTGGTATCCAACTTTAACATATCCTACAGACGTTGTTATCACCCTGCGAACCAGAGCCTTCATTTGGCTCTTAAATGTTGGGTGTTGCTCTGCCATAAAATATTCAAAGAGCATTTCCATGCATCTAGCAACTTTATCCATTCGATTACGTTCAGCCTTCACTTTGGCACGATCATCTATAATTGCCTGTGCTTGCGGATCGGGTTCCCCCCCTTGCATCTGTAATTTAGTTACAACGCTTAGAGCCTTTGCCATACTTTCTTCCTCACCATCCCAGACTGTATAATCCATACGTTTCCGTCTGGTAGCAACGGGTTTAGGGTTCTTTGCGTATAAGGCCGAGGTTCGCTGGGCAACGTGTCTCTGGAGGATATTTGCAACGTATCTATCATCACCCCAGTTGTTGCCGGAATATCCTTTGGATACTGCATCCATGTCAACCTTCATTTGTTTAAAGGCTTTAGAGTGGTATTCTTTTGCCGCTTTCACCCGGTCAACTAAGAGAGTTACGAGTGCTTCCCTACGCAACGTTGGTTCCTTGTCTTCCTCTTCGACAATTTCCACTCCAACTGCTTGTTCAATTTCAATCATTTAAAAACCTGATGATAGTGATTTTAAGTTTCTTTTGTCTAAATCTGATTGCCATCTTACCCACTCAAGACTCTTAAATTTAGGGAAAAGATTTTTTCTAGCCGGGGCCGATGGTGAATGTAATTGTCCTAATCCCATACCTATCCAAGAAAGAGTATCCACAAAATCATCGTGACGGCTGTTTGGAAATTTTAATACTTCATCTACTGCCTTACCACTCCAAGGACTGACTTTGGGGAAGAAAACCTTCTTCATTGCCATCCGTCCGATAATCGACTGTGATCTTTGTACCTTATTAGCAACTGGAGTTACTTCTTCAATTCTGCAATGGGTGGAGGTTTCATACATCCGCTTACGCAGGAACGGCCCGATTGCCTTTGTAATGTGGCCTTTTTCTGCCCACCAGATCAAAGGTTTATGGCGATTCATGAACTCCAACATTGCCCTGACAACTACGTCTGAAGGCTGTCTTGCCCACCAGCAGTCAATTAAATAAATATCCTCGTTGTCATCAACTCCAACAACTAAAAGACAAGTTAAATCGTGCCTTGTTTTGTCAATACCAACAGCGTGATCAGAAGCAGCATAAATTCTTAAACTCCCCGGAAGGTTCCTTTTTTCATAATACTGTATGTTCTCTCTCTGGAATAAATCCCCATCTTCAGGACTTGGCTGTTGCTGGTACAGTGCAGAAAAACCCCGTGAGTCCAAGTTTCTTTGGGCTTCCAAGAAATCCTTATTGAACCTCTCAGGCCAGAGTACCTCACCCTCCTTTCGCTTTAGGGGATCATTATCTCCAGCGAATGCTGGCAAATTAATGATCTTCCACTTACTGCATTCCGCTTCTGTAAAATGCGGATTCATTGGATCAGTCAATCTTCCTACTAAATCATCTTCATGCCACCTTGTCGTTACAATCACAACTTTTGACTTTTCAGTCATTAGTCGAGTCATAAATACTTGGGTGAACCATGACCAAAGATTTTCTCTAAGCGTTGGAGACATTGCCTCCACGGAGTCTTTAATCGGATCATCCACGATAAGGATGTCTCCCCCACGACCAGTGATAGAGCCACCACGACCAACAAAAACTGACATACCACCATTATCAGTCTGAATACGACTTTTAGAAGCACCCCCTTGACGGAACTTAAATTTAGGAAAGACTTGCTTAAATTGCGGAGCTTCCATGATAGCTCTGCAATCTGCTCCAAAATCCTGTGCAAAATCTTCATTGTATGTTGCAAAAATGATAGATTTATATGGGTCCTTCCCCATGAGCCAGGGAATGAATCTTCTTGAAATCATCTCTGACTTTCCATGTCTGGGCGGCAGCGTTACTATAAGCCTTTTTATCTTACCTCTCGCCACCTTCTCCAGAGCTAAAGCAATCGCCCGGTGATGCCTTGCATCCTTGAATACTGATTCCTCAATATTATTAGGGTCACTGACCTTTGGCATTGTGAATTTAACAAACTTGAGGAATTCTGTTTTGCACTCAAGTGCTAATTTTTGACGTTTAGCTGCTTGAAGCTGTCTGTCAATTTCCTCTAGCTTACTTAGTTCTTCTGCCATTTACTTTTCTTCTCTCACTTTTACTATATACCCTCTATACCCATCCCTGGTTTTGTATTTCATTAATGTCTTCACCAGATAGTATTTTATTTTGAAGACTCGAACTTCCACTTGTTGCAGTGTAATTTTACAAGGACCGCTAATTCTGCCGATTGTTTGGGAGTCATACCCCTAATAGAACTTTCATTATCGAATGATGTTCTCATCACATCTATCGCACAATCGCACAGTCTGAGGTAAACGTGTAGAGGCGTATTCATACTTTGGTGTGCTATGGAACAGACTTGCCATAGCTCTCGTATGTGTTCCGTCTTGAAATGTCCACTGTACTTTTTCGATGTCCACGCAGTTGATGGAAGGGCCAAAATCAGGCTCAAAATCAACAACAATATCGCTGTCCTCAAGTTCAAAAGTTATCTCCATAATTCAACTGTATGACCAAATTCTACGAGTTGGTGTTCGTTTTAAATCTAGGTGTACAAACTTTTCTTTTCTCTGGCTGATGCCGACCCCAACAAAACCGAGCCGAATTCCTGCCTCCACGATCTTTAATGCTTTTTCGCCCCGACAGGCGATATCAATTGCAAGCCCCTCCATGTGCGAAGAATTAGGATGGCCTCCTACAGATTTATTCCAAGCCGGGCATCTGTAACCGCTTGATATCTTTATAGGAAATCCAACATCGTCTCTTAATTTCTGGAGCAGGGTAACCATTTCATCTTGGCATTTATTCTCTCCGCAGTGAGTACAAGCAAGCTCTTTTTCTGTAAAATTTTTGCACGTTAACATAGTTATCCATCCTGCTAAAATCTTTAAAAATGTTCTTCGGGGTAATATAGTACCTTGTTGGTGCTATTAAGAGATGCTTTTTTCATAGGCTGCCAGAATCTTATCATCGACTTTATTTTCCGTAGATTCTACAAGCCTCTTCAAAAGGATCAATATCACTTGCTGTAGCAATTTTTCACTCAGCATAGACATACACATTGTCTTTACTACTCCACCTATCAATGGAACTAAAAATGGCATATTAACACTCCGTATTCTTGTATGGTTTAAAAGGCTCTACACATTGCCAGATTGAAACATCACTCGGGTAAGTATCAATCCAATGGCCTAGACCCGGTGAAATGGGTGTACCTGAACACCCTGTTAAAAAAATGATTGCCAGCAACAGTCTAATACTACCCCTTCCTTGTTGCCTGAAGCATTTCAAGTTGCTTCGATGACTCTATCTCACGCTCAATGTTTTCCAATCTTGCGGATACAGAAGCCATGTGACCAGAACACTCCCCCGAAATTTCTACGAACTTTTCAATATTCTCTTTCTGCATTGCCCGGTTCAGTTTGTCTGTACGAAACGTCCAAAGACCCAAGCAAACTATGATTGCACCAGCAAAGCCTTGTTTTAAAATAAGATTAATTACGTCATCTACTGCCGTGTTTACATTACTCTTTTCCTCGACTTTATGCGGTGAAATCCGGTAACTATGTTGGTCAAAATTAGGCGGCTCCGCTTTGGGTTTGTGAGGCAGAGAAACGAATACAACCCCCACCAACAAGGCAATGGATAGAAATATTAATATTTCCTTTAAATACTTTTTTATAAATGTCATTCATCATCCTTGTAATTTAGGAGTTAGGGTTCTAATTTTCAATGTAGTATTCGGACACTTTTGTCCGTTATGGTTTGACTAATTCAACCCATAATTGTGAATCTTCCTCCCATTTATACCCCTTACCATCTTTTACATTTGATCCAGCAGGAGCTGCTTTAGGAGGTTGCCAGACAAATGAAGCATCTAGTGTCCAGCTTGGGAAAGGTTTTGGTCTTATAAAAACATCATTCGTTTTATCGTATGTGCTTTCAATGCCTCCATTTCCTTCTACCCAATTAGCACTATCCCCCATTGCACCAGAATCTATAAATGATTGGTTGGCAACAATCACCTGTTGTACAATGTTGTCACTATTTATCTCACAAAAATTTGCCATATTTTATCCTTTATTCTTTATGCTAGATACCTAATTACAACTATTCCAGAACCACCATGGCCTCCGTTATTCCAATAATCCCCATCGCCACCACCACCACCATTACCAGTATTGGCAGCAGCATTATCGTTATTTGGCCCACCAGCACCACCAGTTCCACCAGCAGCATAAGTTATATTACTCCCTGTACTCCAATTATTGGTTTTTCCAGAACCAGCAGTTCCATTACCACCAGCAGAGGTAACACCACCACCACCACCTCCGTCCTGAGCAGATTGACCTCCACCACCATCATTCCCATAAGCACCACTAGAACCACCAGTGCCTCCCCAAGAATCTGATCCACCTCCAGAACCATTACCGGGACTAGGCCGCCCATTATCGTTAGTGCCAGCCGTACCACCACCGCCACCGCCATTCATTGTAGTTAGACCTGTGAAAGTTGTATTTGAACCATCTCCTCCTTCGTCTCCTTGCCCACTTTGCCAAGCACCATTCCCATAATTCCCAATTACGATTGTATAACTTCCTGCGGACATAGATTCTTGAAGATACTCTATTAAACCCCCAGCACCGCCTCCTCCACCATGAGCCATAAATCCAGAACCTCCACCACCTCCTCCTCCTACTATAAGGATGTCCATTAGTCCTGCGGTAGTTGTGAAAGTTCCACTAGTTGTAAACGTATGAGATTTATACGCACCATAGGTTCGTATATCATCCCCACCAGATGCATCAATTGCGTTAACGTAATTGTGTTTGGAGTTTATATTTCTAATTAGCATTTTTATTTTTTATCCAAATTCAGTTCCTAAAGTAGCCCCATACCAAGTAGTGCCATTATCAAAGGTTGTGAATGTCATTATATCTACTGCATTCGCAACTTGGCTAATTTCCGGGGCATCACCAATACCTCCGGGCCAATCAATGTTTGTTCCATTAGATACAATTGTTGCCCAAGTAAAATCATAAAGAGAAGAAGCGTGTTGTTTTACTTTCAACACAAAGTTGGATACTTGGTTTGCTGTTTGACTTGTATTATTTATTGTGAATGTAGTTATAGTCCCTGTTAAGTCCCATTCAAAAAAATTTCCTGTTGCCAAGTCTACTGTACAGGTAGTTGCATCTGCTGTGGAAGTCCCTATCTTTTCTGTGACACCATAATTAAAAAGGCCCGACATATTAGAAAAATGTGTCAGTCCTGTGGTTGCAGCTATGTTTAATCTTTCTGTTCCTTGATCGTCTTTAAAAACGATATCACCAGATGTAGGTTGTAATACTAAATTTTGTCCAGAAGGTGATCCAATCTTAGTATCAGCGGAAGCCAGTACCTGAATAGCATTCCCTCCGGCTTCGTCCTGTATCTTTAAATTATCACCTGCGGCTGGTTTTATAACGAAATCTGCCATAATTATCCTTTACTTTTATTCAGGTTTAGCAGGAAATACTGGTTCATTCCAGACATCCTCCTCATTAACAGGCGCAGGAGGGAAAACAAAATCCCTTAATGCCTGTCTATACGTCTTCCATTCCTCCAACTTTTCTGTTGGAAAATCAGAGACAACATATCTATCGCTTTCAGCTAATAGATTATTCCGTTTCGCTTTAGCAACGGCTAGTGCCATAAAATCGTCTTCTTCGTAAGCTACAGGAGTGCCACTCCCATTTTGTATATAATTAGTCATATTAATACACGTCCCTTAATCCATAGAGTTTTACACTATTAGAAGTATATTGGTCTGCTAGATACCGCCTGTCATCATGCCCCCCTGTTGCACATATTAAGATAGCATCTAAATCGTTATCATAAGTAGCACTACTAGCCCCATTTACTAGGGTTGCCATTCCATTACAATGCTGTCCATAAAATTCAGCCGTTCTACCACCATAATTACTAGTAGTAGTCCAAGATACTCTTGGAGGTTGCCTTGAAGTAACACCTGTAACATACATCCAAACCTGTACACGATAATGCTCATAAGTAGAATAACTTCCACCCGACATTCCTCCAGAAGACCAAGCCTGAAGTGGTACTGTAGTCCCTGAGTTACTATAACCATGAGATGTTGACCCATCAGCAGCTCTAGCATCATAAGTATATGACAATTTACTAGAAACAGGTTTTTCACCAGAGTTTTCCAAATTGGAACAATAAAACTGGAACCCTACACTCTGACCATCGTAAAAGGCATCAATACCCTCAATAAAGATCAAAAAGTTCTGGTATGTCCCATTTGCTGTTGCAATCCCTGAAGTAAGGGGAATCTTATGTGTCTTTTCTCCTTTATTTGGATTTTGACCTGCTGACCAATTGGCGGTATTATTTGTTGCCCTTCCTACTGAACCTAAGTAATCATATCCTAATCCAGTTACGGCACTAGAAAAACCACCTTGAGTAACTGATCCAAGTTTATTTAACGCTTCCCCTCCTGTAACCCCAGACCCCAGGACACCTGACGTAACTGTTCCTACTCTTGTAATATTATCCTGAACAGAGGTATTAATTGTTCCTGTAAAATTTGTCCCTGCTATAGTGGGTTGGCCTGTAAGGCCAGACCCTAATACGCCTGTTACATCACTACCAATAATATGACTTGAAGTAAACGTCCCTGTAGAACCAGATAAATTGATCCCTGAACCAAACGTGCCTGTAGCACGATTAGTTATATTAACATCAAGATCAAGATTACCCTTTTTGGTATTAAGGAAATCTGTGTGATAATTTTGAACTAAAGGAGCCGCATTTGTTATTGTACCAGAACCTGTTATAGTTCCACCCCCAGTATTGGTTAGGGTTACCCCAGTTGGGACGGCTTCTTCAAAAATCTTTCCTAAACGTAGAACGCCATTTATTGTTAAATCCCCTCCACTATTAACAATAAATGTTTCTGAAAGTAGAAGTTTATCTATGCCACTGGAGAGATTATAGTTTGTGAGTGGGTATGAGGAGCCTGTTGGATATTTTTCTAATAATGCTCCTAAGTTAATAGAATTAGTTTGAGTATCTAAATCACCACCAAGTTGAGGAGTAAGATCATCAGCAACATTGGCAATTCCTGTGGAAGAAACCTGATCCCAACTACTTGTTGCCCCATTATAATGTTTTAATACATTACTGTTTGTATCCGACCATAAATGTCCGTCTTGTGGCGATCCGGGGGCAGAATTAGATATTGTGTATTCAGTAGCATAACGTGTTAGTTCTGCTGTATTAGCCCCAACCTTCGGTATATGTCCCGTTACGGCAGTAGCCATTGCTGGAGTACCCAACAACGCAACCTCATCCTCTAATCCTGCAACAGTCGATACATCCACCCCGGCTGTTCCTATAGCCGCAACAGTTGAAATATCTGCCCCGGCTGTGCCAAGGACAGCTAATTGGCCTATTTCGGTATCTATGGCAGCTACTTTTGAGATATCACCTGTGGTAATGTCTGCTACTTTCGATATATCCCCTGTAGTTATATTTGCGACTATACTAATATCTCCTGCTGTTATATTAGCAACAGTTTCTACCTTATCATCTATTGCTGCAACATCAGTCACCTTATCGTCTATTGCCGCTACCAACCCAATGTTTGTAGCTAATGGCTCCGCAACTGCTAGATCAATATTGGCTTGTTCAGTAGAACTTGGGGTAAGTCGTTTCCATGCCGAACCAGTATCATCCCACACTTTCATTATTTCTAATGTAGTATCATAATATAATGCTCCGTCATCTAAGGCATCACCATCATTATCCTTTCCTACATTTCCTCCTGTCTCCCTAGCAGTAGTTGTGTGTGAACCTAAATACTTATCATCAAATGCATCTACATACCCGGCAGTAGTGACAACATCTGCATTGGTCGATACAACGTCTGCATTCGTAAGAACTAAATCTGCTGCTGCTTTGGCAGCATAATGGAGTGCTGAGTACCCTGAACCTCCGTCTACTACAGAATCCTCTGCTAATACCGCCCAATCCTTTGCAGACCCGGCTGCTACTGTTGTTCCTACCGCATATTCTTTTGCGGAATAATCAGTGCTTGCAACTTGGGCAGAAACCTTCATTGCCCAATCCTTTGATGAACCAATGTCATTAGCATCATCTTGTGCATACGCCTTTGAAGAATACCCCTCCCCGGTATCAACTTCTGCTGTCCCAGCGTTTGTGGCCCATTCTTTAGATGATCCTTCTGCAACTGTATTCCCAGTTGCGTGTTCCTTTGCAGAATATCCACCTGTACTTTGATCATCAATCCGTCCTGTTCCTATAGCCCATTCCTTGGAAGACCCCTTCCCGGCTGTCTGGTTAATTCCTACTCCACCAATTGCATACGCTTTTGAGGAATATTCGGTGGAATCTACAGACGTTTCTGCATCTACTACTGAACCATCAACCTTGTCTGACCAGCGTTCTGATGTTACTTTGTGGTTGTTGGAAGAATCCTTGTAAGTTAATGCTTGTTGCTTCGCAATCTCTGCTACTACTGTTGCTCCCCAGATGATTACATTGTTTGTATTTGTCGGAGGGGCAGTAAGAAAAGTAATATTATTCCCGGTTGTGGAATTGGAAGCTAAATTGGTGATTGAATAAGCAGTGGTAGGTTGTATTTCCCCCTCAACAAAAACTTGGATATCTCCGGGGGTGGAATAAGTGTAGGTGGTATCAAACTGGTAAGTTGCGCCATCACCGCTGTGGGTATTTACTGATGCACTGGAAGTCTCAATTGCTGAGTTTGCTATTAATGTCCACTTCCCTGCTGTCTTGTCTCCAGCAAAAGTGGCTCCAGATTCGTGTTCCGCTACAACTGTTATATAAGTTGCTGCATTGTTCGTTACTAAGTCCCCTGCGAAATAATCTGTGGCTGTTACCCAATCTCCCCTTGCCGTGAATCCTGATCCTGATGCCCCAATAAAGGCTAATGCATCCTGATCAAATGAATCTTTGTGGACTGCGGTGTTCAGTAACTTGCCGTCATCTCGCTGGAGAAGACCAATGTTGGCGTTTAAATCATCTAAGTTCTGTTTTAACTCAACAAACTCTGTATCTAAATTTGCTCCTGAATGGGGGTCGTTAGGAGATACAGTAGAATGATCGTTAAAATTTGTGGTTTGAACGTATGCTCTAGGTTGGGTCATAAGGAACCAGGGGAGTAGGTTAGTATAAACAGAGTTTAGTATGCATGATGCTTCTTATTCCGTAAACCCCAACTTTGATTTTGGTCAGATTTCTCACGGAGGGTGATATTAACAGCTAGCTGTTTGCTGGCGAAGCCAGGGGGGTGGATACCCTTTCCTTATTTATTTCAGTGACTTACAGTTTATATGTGCGATAATGTAATAAAACGAACATATAACCAGAGCAATTAATCCTCAATAATATCAGTAACCTGCCCATCAGGACCAACCAATTTTGCCATGCTTGCTTTGCTGGATTCCAGAGAATTAATAACGGCAGAAAGCTCTTGAGGTGTCATGCTGGACAGGTCTTTAGAATTAGCCCCAGTGGTCTGGCTGTGCTTGCCCAACAGATTGCACACCTCAAGAACTGTCCGACAGGCTGAGACCTTAGCACTGGCTGGGGCTTCCTCTGATTCCATTACCTGTTTAAGTGTATCTGTCGCAATGGTAGCAAGGTCAGTATGAAAGAGCTTTTCTCTTTCTAGCCGGATTCTAGCAATCATTGCAGGGCTGTGGACTAGATTAAAAGCCGATTGCTTTGGGTCTGCATACCCTGCCAGCCTAGCCGATTGTGTTGGGTTCATGCCATGTCTAACATGGTGTTGCAAAAAAGTATTTTGCTTTGGAGTCATACCCATAAAAAGTATTACCATTTAAAAGGTTAATAATATCAGAACATTGCCAAGTATTACCACTACGAAATGGTAATACTTATTTTCTATAAAGCACTGAATTAATAAAACATATTTCATTATACCAGAAGTATTACCAAAAAAACAGCTATACCCACAAAAAAACAGGCTGTTGCAGAAAGGGGTGCCTCTATTATGGTAATACTTATTTTTTTTTATATATAAGTATATGATATTATTGAATAAAAGACCTATTTTATCTAGTGGTAATACTTATCTATCTTCCTGATATCATTGAATAAAAAAATGGTAATACTTTGGTAATACTTGGCAATACTTATTTTATTTTAACCTTTTTTAATTAATAACTTGCTTTACTAACCTTTTTTATATATTATTATTGAAAGTCTCAATCCAGAGGCTTTTTTTTAAAGTTAGTTAATCCACAATAGAGGATATAACATGAATACTCACATCAGCCATAAATCATCCAATAAAAAAGTAGTAGGAACCACTAAAAATAAGATGAAGTTCCGAAAAGTAACAACAAGCTCGAAGGCTTCCTGCCCTCAAGGGTGCGAACATCATCCAGATAATGGAGGATACTGCTATGCTAAAGAAGGTTGGCACTTAAATATGCACTGGGACAAAGTCACCTCTGGCGATAGAGGGACAGACTTTGAAAGCTTCTTAAAAGAAGTGGAGGACTTCCAAGCTGATGAACCTTGGAGGCATAATCAAGCAGGGGACTTGCTCGGATATGACCATGACCCAGCCAACACCATCGACTCGGAAGCCTTGGGCAAATTAGCCAGAGCAAACCGAGGTAAAAGAGGCTTCACTTATACCCACAAAGAAATTGAGCCTTCAAAGTATGTAGACACCCCCACAGCCAAAGCCAACCTCGAAGCAATCACCAAAGCAAACAGGGACGGCTTTACAATTAATTTGTCAGCTAATGGAATTAAGCAAGCCGACAGATATTATAAAACAGGCAATCCAGTAGCCGTGACAGTTCCCGAAAAAGTCAACGGGGAACTTTATCCAGAAAAGACAACCACTCCCGAAGGTAATAAAATGGTAGTTTGTCCTGTCCAGACAGGCAAGGCGAACAACTGTGCGGAGTGTATGCTTTGCCAGAGGGGCAAACGAAAAATTATAGTTGCTTTCAGAGTACACGGAAGCGGTAAAAATAAGTTCAAAGCCATTGCGTAGGCTCTCGCTTGGTTGGCTTTGTTAAGCAAGGCCAACTATAGGGGAAGCTTTAAGCTTTCACCAAGGGCAATCCTGCCCACAATAACACCACAATAGAGGTGCAAAATGAGTACTATAAAAACAACAGTAGTCCAGACCGCCAGAGGTTCCAGAGTCTGGATAGAGGGAGCAAAGCTTGCAGAGGCTGGTTTTTGTCCTAATGAGCGTTACAACCTAAAATATAATGATGCAGAGAAGCGTGTAGAGCTTACCCTGCATCCAGAGGGCAAGCGTAAAGTTAGCAACTCCCAACGCAATGGAGTTGACCGCCCTATAATCGACATCGAGACTAAAAAGATTGGTAAGTTTTTTGGTGTTGGTACAGAGCTTTTAGTTCTGTTAGATCATGGACAGATACATATTTTTGACAACTCAATATCATTCCAGACTTTGAAAAAAAGAGTTGTAGACTTTTATCCAGAGCATGGAAACGTTAGGGTTAGTCTATAGTAGGTTGGGGGGGCTTTGTCCTCCCCTCCCTAGTACAGATTAACTGTACTGACTCGGTGGCGTTAAGCTACCAACCACACCACAATAAAAGGTGCATATGGGTATTTATATAGATAAAGTCTCAGTATATTGTACTACTGATGACTGCGACAGTAAGGTCGAAATAGAACAATTAGAGGGGGGCAAGGATTGGCTGGATGAGGTGGCTGATTCTTTATCCTCTAGCTGGGACATTGAGATGCAATCTAATGGAAGTAATTTGGTCAGGTGTCCGGCTTGTTCGGCTAGGTATTGGGACTCTGTCGCAATGCTCGAAGAAGAGGGGGTGTAATATGGAATGGTACACACTCACAGAAAAAGAGCAATCCATCATGCTAGGCCACCAGAGGGACAGAGCTTTCCGGAATATAGTACAGTACCGGAATGACTTAGTACGCCTGAAAGCCCCTAGCCAACACCTTAATGAAGAGTTCAGGGCAGTAGAGGAAAAGTTCTACGCCTTGCAATCCTCCCTCGAAGACATCCAAACCCTAGAGTCAGAAAAGCAGGAAGCAATCGACACGCTCCAGCGGTTCGTTGACCATGTAGACTCTGGCGATTGGCGAGATGAACCAACTGATAAAGTGACTTACGAACCACATTATTAGTCTACAGTAGTTTGGGCAAGATACGTTTCCCCTGGTTCCAGGGATTCCCTTGCCCTTCCTAGTGTAGATTTACTACACTGACTCGGTGGGGTCAGCCCACCACTAACACCACAGTAAAAGGTGATTATGAGAACGTGGATACAAAGAGCTTACGAGGGTTCCAGAATAGAACTTCGATTAGCTAAAAAGGATTGGGATCAGACAGCCACTTGGTTGCGTTGGCTCCATTACTTTGCTTTTTCGGTAGCAATCATATCCTGTGTATTAA
>Ga0315318_10000049_pt1 | contig 44712 bp, 46 predicted proteins | sample M1200m3416metaG_FD_203703 | JGI IMG/M metagenome (GOLD analysis project Ga0315318, IMG submission 203703) | Ammonia-oxidizing marine archaeal communities from Monterey Bay, California, United States - M1 200m 3416 | ecosystem: Environmental > Aquatic > Marine > Coastal | place: USA: California... | reverse complement strand
TGATATAGCCACGTGGCACTGTAATGACATGGTCGTTTCGAACAGTGGAGTTGCTTATGTCGGTAACTTTGGCTACGACTATGGATCTGGAGTTCCCGCTGTAATGGCAAATCTCGCAGCGGTCTTCCAAGATGGAACTAAAACAGTAGCTGCAACAGGTCTAAACTTTCCCAATGGCTCTGTAATAACAGCAGACGAGAAAACGTTGATTGTAGGAGAAACTTTTTCTTGCCAATATTCAGCCTTTTCCATTCTTTCCGATGGATCTTTAAGTGACGGTAGAATTTGGGCCGAAATGCCTGGTCGTTTACCAGATGGCTGCACCTTAGATAGTGAGAATGGAATATGGTTTGCTGATGCCTTTTCCTCACAGGTCGTCAGAGTTCTTGAAGGCGGCGAAATAACTGACGTTATAGATCTACCTCAACGTACTTTTGCTTGCATGTTGGGTGGTGATGACGGTCAAACACTATTTATCCTTACCGCTACCAGCGACCCTGAAACGGGAATTGAACCCGGTAACGGTGCTATTTACACTGCTCAGGTAAAAATCCCGCACTCTGGAAAACCGTAACCTCTACTCTGGAAATCTAATTAAAGGAATAACTCTTTCTGTGCGCTTTTGGTAATCGTTATACCAAGCTCTATCTTCACAAAGTTGACCCCAGAGCAAGTCGCGCTCCTTTCCTTCTAAAATTTCTGGAACTGAAAGATACTCGCTACTTTGTGTTCGAATTTTTACTCGGCCATTCGAATTCGTATCTCTCAAGTTCGCTAACCAATCAGGTTCTTTATCTGCTCCAGCGAAAGAACCAACAACCACTCTGTGTCCTTCAGCATCTAGCCAGACTGGAAGCGCACACTTGTGCTCTTTACCAGAACGTCTTCCTGTTGTTGTGAGAATAACATGATGCATACCTACTTGCTGCCACACGTTATCTTCCTCACTCGCTTCCAATGATTCAACATGGGCGTGTGAAATTTCGACTATTTCTGAGTGTGTTGGCGTATCCCAAAATTGTTCAACTTTTTGATTCACATTTTTCATATCAAATCCGCCTATCTTCTTCTTTCCAATATGGTTCTCTTAAAGGTTGCTTTTGAATTTTGCCTGTTCCAGTTCGCGGTAATTCCTCAAGAAAATCTATTGATTTTGGTGATTTATAGCCTGCTAAATTCTCTCTGCAATACACAACTAATTGTTTTGCTAATGATTCTAGGTCATCATGATCTTCTCCTGGTACCACTATGGCTTTTACCTGCTCACCAAATTCTTCATCTGGAACCCCTATGACAGCTACATCTTTAACATCAGGATGACCCCCAAGAACACCTTCGATTTCGGCGGGATATATATTGACACCTCCAGAAATTATCATGTCAATCTTTCTATCACTCAACCACAAATAGCCATCTTCATCTAAGAATCCAATATCCCCAAATGTGAAAACACCTGGTTCTAGATGTGCTGCTTCTGTTTTTTCGGGAGCATTGTGGTACTCAAAGTCTGTTCCCATTAAGTTTCTGAAATACAAGGTTCCCTCTTCACCACTTTTGCAACGCTTACCAGAATCATCAACGACTATCGCCTCGATAGTTTCAAGTGGTTTACCTAGACTGCCTCCGCGTTCTAACCATTCTTGAGAACTTATGAGTGAAATTATTCCACCTTCGGTAGCTCCGTAGTATTCAGTGATTTTTTCACCGAACCATTCGATCATTTGCATTTTTACTTTAGGAGGACATGGCGCTGCGCCATGTAAAACCGTTTGAAGAAACTCCCCAGTAAATTTTTCTTTTTCACCATCAGGTAAATCAAGAAGTCTTTTAAACTGAGTAGGTACTAAATGAACGTTGGTTGCTTTATGTTTTTCCATCATCGAAAGCAAACCAGCCGGATCAAATTTATGTTGCATAACAACTGAAGAACCAGCAATCATTGGAAGCCACGAAAACGCCCATTGTGCTGAGTGGTATACAGGACCACAAAGGGCCGTTACACCTGGTACAGGTAGCATTGCGGCGAAACCTGCAGCCACTAATTGCATGACATCTGGAGTGACCCCAGGACCAGCTTCGGTTAAACCGCTTCGAACACCTTTCGGTCTTCCAGTCGTTCCAGACGTATAGAACATTGGTCCTCCGAGAAGCTGATCTTCTGGTTCTTCATCCGATTGACTAGTCAAAAAATCTTCATAATTGACAAAATTTGAAACAGTTTCACCACCTGCCTGTAAAACCAAAGAAATATTATTAGAACGGGGATCAGTAAGACTTTTTTTGACTTCTTCCTGAAACCGTTCGCCGACCATAATTGCTTTACAACCAGAATCCTCAAAAACATATGCCAGCTCATCAGAAACCCAGTGCCAATTAACAGGCACATAAATAAGACCAGCATGAGCACAAGCAAATGAGGTTTCGAACCACTCAATTCTATTTCCCGCAATAATTGCTACCGAATCCCCTTGTTCAAGACCGGATTTTCTAAAACCATTAACAAGTGAGTTGATTCGTTTATCAAAATCGTCCCAAGTTATCGAACCGTTATCATCCACTAAAGCAATTTCATCTCCCTTAGTTTCTGCAAAATCCTTCATTAAGATTGACATAGAGTCACCTTTCGTCCATAAACGAAACTATCCGCAATTGATCCACTTATTATGATCGGGTTTTAACCATAAATGTTTTTTTCATGGCAGGCTTAACGTATGAGCCTCGATATTTCTAATGATACAGAACTGGAGTCAGCTAGTAAAACTTTCTCCACCTCAATGGTGATTTCTGGTATTAGATGCACGTTGACCTACGTAGTATTCCCTTGGCTCTTACCTCTCTTGGGAATAGCTGGAGGAATCACAGCAGGACTCGGCTTACCAATCGGTTTGATAGCAATTTTTTTCAATCTTTTAAGTATCCGTAGATTCTGGAAAAGCGATCACAACTTGAAATGGATCGTCGCCGGAGTGAACGTAGGTGTAATTATCCTTCTATCTATTCTCGTGGCTATAGACATTTCAGAACTTTTATCTTAAAAATTGGTGAACAAAGTGTCAACTGGCAAAAGATTTTTAAGTCAAGCGAAAAAAGCAACTTTGACACTTCTAGGTTTTATATGTGTGGCAGTAGGAATTATAGGAATAGTGGTACCCGGACTTCCAACAACTGTTTTTATGATCTTGGCTGCGTGGCTATTTTCTATTTCTAATCCACGTTTTGAAAAATGGATTCTAGAACTCCCTAAAATTGGTCCTGCGATTTCTAACTTTCGTGAAGGTTTGGGCATCCCACTAAAGGCGAAAATATTCGCTTTTTCATCGATATGTATCTTTACCGCCTTAGCAACAATTCTGTTACTGGAAAACCTTTTTATACGAGTACTGATAATCGCTGTGGCTATCTTCGGAGTTTGGTACGTAATAATTCATTTACCAACTCGTAAAAAAATCCTCGATGAAAAATAGAAATCTAAACTTCAGTTCAATTGCTGAAAAACTCTGAATAATCGGGTCCAGCTCGTAATGAATGCCCACCATCAATGGTGAATGTTTGACCGGTAATCCAGCTTGACTCCGATCCAATTAAAAACTTTACAAGAGCAGCAACGTCTTCAGGTTTACCGACCTCACCTAGCGGTATGTTTTCAAGATAGCTTTTAAAAATTTCGCTATCACGTGGTATCACTTCCATCATTTCAGTAGCTATAAATCCAGGTCTGACAGAGTTGAACCTAATTTTAAGATCACCATATTCATCTGCTGCATTCTTCATCATCGTTTCAATTCCTGCCTTGGAAACTGTGTACGCTCCAAAAAAACGGTGGGTTAAATGAGAAGCTATTGAAGACATTCCAATAAAAGAGCCGCCGTTACCGTTAGCAAGATAAGAAATTGAGTGCTTTACACAATGCATGGTGCCTAAGATATTTAGTTTCAGGGTGTCCAAATATTGTTCCGCGTCTAGATCCTGATAGGAACCGAGTCCAATCGCTCCACCCGCATTAGCTACAAAACCTCCTAAATTTTTTGAAGAACCAGCTGCTTGTGCTATGCATTCTCGAACAGACTCTTCATTGGTTATGTCGCAGACCACATATTCAACTTCGACACCAAGATTTGAATGGATTTCTTTAGCGGTTCTTTCCAGTGTTTCCAGAGTTCTACCGCATATTATTACGCTCGTTCCTTGAGCAGCTAACGACTCTGCACACGCACGGCCTATGCCTGTACCTCCACCTGTAATTAAAACTCGCATTCCATCAAAGCTCATTTTTCTCCTAATTAAGAAATTAAATCTTACCTATCTCAAATGAGATAGTATATGAATTGTCATACGGGGAGCTCGGACCATCCGAGCTGAGAGAACTGAATCCGCTAACGGAGGGCAGTTGACCCGAGCACCTGATCTGGGTAATACCAGCGGAGGAATAATGAAAAAATATCCAAAGTTCACAGCGATAATACTCCTTTTTATACTCTTGGCATGTGGGAGTTCCAAGTCGCCTTCTAGTAACACCAGCACATCTTCCGTAACTCTCCTTACACATGATTCTTTTGCTGTCTCTGAGGGTTTGTTTGACACCTTCACTTCCGAAACTGGAATCACTGTCGAACAATTAGCTTTAGGTGACACAGGTCAATTAATCGCAACAGCAATTCTGACCAAAGAAAACCCAATAGGTGACGTTGTTTTCGGAATTGATAATACTTTCTTCACCAGAGCACTCAATGCGGATATTTTTAGCGCCTACAGATCCCCACTCGCAGACAAAATAATAAACAATTTAGGGAACGAAAAATCAAACTATTTGACCCCAGTCGATTACGGACATGTCTGTATAAATTATTGGAAGAGTGCATTTACTGATTCTTTTCCTCCTCCGAGCAGCATTACTGATCTCACTGATCCGCGATATTCAAAATTATTGGTTGTTCAAAATCCTGAAACATCCTCACCCGGTTTAGCTTTTGTATTAGCAACCATTTCACGCTTTGGTGATGAGTGGATGAATTTTTGGAAATCTCTAAATCAAAACGGTGTTTCCGTAACAAGCGATTGGGAGAGTTCGTACTATGGGGATTTTATTGCTGGTGGCGGGGAAAAACCGATAGTTGTTTCCTATGCATCGAGTCCGATCGCCGAACTCATCTACTCTGACCCACCCGTTGAAGTAGCACCAACCGAGATAATTGAAGACACCTGCTTTAAACAGATCGAATATGCAGGGATTCTAAAAAACAGTCAAAAACAATCCGATGCGGAAGTATTAATTGACTTTTTACTGTCGCGTCGATTTCAAGAAGACATTCCTTTAAATATGTTTATGATGCCAGTTTCAACAGAAGCTATCCTCCCAGACGAATTTGCCAATTATCCAATAATTTCAAACGATCTAAATACGATCCCTGCTGTTGAAATCGGAACTAATAGAAATGCTTGGACTGAAATATGGACAGAAACGGTGCTTCGCTGAAATCTTTCCTTCATCTCAAGCAATGGTCAATCGTCCTATTACCTATTGCTTTCTTTGCATTATTCTTTTTTCTACCCATTTTTCAAATTTTTGAAGAAACTTCAAAAAATTCTTTTCACCCGATCCGTAAGATCTTTACCACTACCCGATTTTGGCAAATCACGTGGTTTACTTTTTGGCAGGCATTATTATCAACCGTTTTTTCAATTGCTTTTGCTTTTCCTGCCATTTATCTTTTTGCCAAATACGAATTTAAAGGAGTTAAGCTTCTACGCTCATTAATTACAATTCCTTTTGTTTTACCGACCGTTGTTGTAGGAAGCGCCTTTACTGCTGTATTTGCAAAATTAAACCTCGATGAAGGAACACTTAACATACGGCATACAGTATGGGCGATCTTGATTGCACATACTTTCTTCAACGCTTCTATAGCAATTCGTATCGTCTCTACTTACTGGGAAGGTTTAGATAACAACCCAGAAAACCAGGCACGTATTTTGGGAACCAACAAGATACGAACTTTTTTCGAAATTACCATTCCTCGTTTACGCCCTGCATTATTTTCAGCTTCGACTACAATTTTTCTGTTTTGCGTTACTTCTTTCGGAATAATTCTAATTCTTGGAGGTCCCAGAAAGTCAACAATTGAAACAGAAATTTGGCGGCAAGCCATCTGGCGCGGAGAAATAGGCACAGCAAGTGCTTTCGCTCTGGTTCAATTCTCTTTCGTGGTTTTACTATCTTCAATCCTCATAAAAGCTGAGAAAAAAACAACATCACAAGAAGATCTTTCGAAAGCCAGAAAAAAGAAACCAAACAGAACAATTTTAACTTCTCACTTCATTTACCTTTTCTGTTTGTTCGGCTTGCCAATTTTAATCCTTCTAGAACGCTCAATAAATGCAACCGGCTCCAACCCATTCACCTTTTTCACAGGTTTGTCTAAGAAAACAAATGTAATCCCTATAACTCCACTTGCTTCTCTATGGAATTCTCTTTACTTTGGTCTATTAGCTTCACTCATAGCTGTTCTTATTGGACTAACAGTATCTATCATCATTATTCACGGAAATAAACTACTTTCTACTTTTCTCAATGTGTCAACTTCCATTCCTCTTGGAATCTCAGCTGTAACAATAGGTTTTGGTATTTTTCTATCTTTCAACGGTCCTTTAACAAATTTGCGGAGCTCTCAATTTATGATCCCGGCACTACATGCACTTCTCGGTGTCCCATTCGTTGTCAGAAGCATCGTTCCCGCTATGCGACGTATTCCAACGTTGCTCTACGAAAACTCACAACTTCTCGGCATGAGTCCTGTTAAAACATGGTTTGATCTAGATTTCAAACTATCTCTTCGGGCTCTTCTAGTCGGGGGTGGATTTTCCTTTGCTATCTCATTAGGGGAATTCGGCGCCACTTCATTTCTCCCAAGAAATCCAGACACTCTTACTGCCCCATTAGTTATTTATAGACTACTAAGTACACCTGGGGAAGAACTGCGAGGTCAAGCAATGGCACTTTCTGTGATATTGGCTGTCCTAACATCAAGTAGCATCTTTCTCATCGGGTTAATAAAAAAATCTGATTAGTAAATAAAAAATCTATTAGTTTTCAGGCGATGATTTTATCAAAGCAAGTTGCCTGCTTTGTGCTACAAGATACCCGCCGCTGTCCCAAAGGCGTCCCGTCTCGATCATTGTGCCGTTTTGTAAGTCATCGGTAAAAAAATGGCCCATTAGCCAGCCTTCTCTGGGAATTCTTCTTACTTGAATAGTTAACTCAACTGTAGGAACCCACCCAACTTTCCCAAGTTTCGAAAATATTGATGGAGGGAAAGCATCAGAAAAAAGCGCTAAAGCTAAGGTGTCAACTGCAGTTGAATCACAAAATTTTATCCACCCATACAACTCCGCTCTATCAGAATCTTTTTCTAATTGAGCTATCCGAACATCTACTCTTTTTTGAATTGGTAATTCAATACCTTGAGTTGCCGAGGACCTCTCTTGACATTCCTCTGGAGGCGGCAAGGAGGGTGATTTTAGTTGTAGTTCTGCTAAACCATTATCCGTATTTTGCAAATCCCCAAAAGCAGCCAAAACTTGCAACGAAAGTTTTCCATGTTGCGCAAGTGAAGCACTGCAAGTTGAAATGCTGCTTCCTTTCCGAAGAATTACAGACTCTACTCTTGCTTCTTCCTTGGTGACTCCAGGTCGTAGATAGTGAGCATTTGCAGAGAGTAAATTCTTTGGTCCTATCTGCTCTTGCATCGCCCGTAGGACCACAGCCAGCAGGTAACCGCCATTTGGAATAGAGCCAATATTCCAGTTTTCATTCAAATTTCCCTTCCAGCTATTTTCACTTTCTCTTTCAAAGGTAGTTTCATTTAAAAATTGCGAAGTCATTTTTTCCTAATCCAAAATAGTTCATCAAATAACTACTCTTATAGCCTCATTTTCAATTCGAACTGAAATGTTTGAAAACTTACCGATCTTTTGCCCATCGATTTCAACCTTTATTTTTTTTGAAAATGAAAATTGTTCGGCTTTAATTCTTTCGTATTGAATTCCTGGATGTGGAATGTGTGTTCCCGAGGTAATTCGTTTTAATGCCTTAATTTTTTGAATTACGGATAAATCAACTTTCAACACATCAAACTTTCCATCTCCAGGATGAGCTTTCGGAGTTGGGTTCATTTTTCCGTAATGAGCACCATTAGAGATAAAAATTTGCTCCCCGATGCACTTACCACCAATAAGCATGTGTGCACAGAACCAGTGGATTTTCCCGTCAAGTAAAACGCACCCCAGATCAACATCCACAGTAATAGCGTTCTCTCCGTAAAGTCGGTTTTCCTCTAAACGTCCACCTAAAGTACGCCACAAGTCACCTCCCAATAAGCCAAAAACAGGCAATCTTTTACCATTTCTTTTGTGGATAGTAATTTCTTCTAAGAGTTGCTTATTGTTTCGAACAATCAGTCCGTCAGAAGGCATCGGGGCTGAAACCCCCCAATTTTCACCTTTATTAATGTTCACCTTACAGAACCATCTTCTTGCGAAATTTCTGATTCAAATTCCCCGCTTAGTGAAACAACGCCTCTCTCCATCAATCCAATTGTTTGCATAGCAAGCTTTTTCGTCTCAAGAGTTGAGACATTGGAGATTTGTTGAAGCAAATCAATGGAGAGTCGCATATTTCTGACAAACTCTCCTCCTGTAAATTCTTTTGTTAAAACTTCACTTAAGCTTCGACCGGAAACCCAATCAAATACAACTTTAGCGAAACCTGAATTTGGATGAGTGGTGGATCCAATTCCAAATTTCAATTCTATTTGTTCAATTTCATCATTCAATAACATCAGTTCGTTGATCCGCTTAGTTGAGAAATTTTCCACACTTTGCTTTCTTCGTCTATTTTTATCATTTCCTCTACTTCTGAAAATTAGGCATGAAACTAGCGCAGCTAGTTCTTCAGGTGAGACTTCGTCAAATATTCCATCAGAGATCGCTCTGGTCACTAAGAGATCTGATTCGTTAAAGATCTTAGTTAGTGGCATACCAATCTCAGTCAAACTCCAACCGTCAGCCAATCCGGTTGCTTCTAATACGTTTCTACGGCGTTTCACCTCTTCAAGAAGACCGGAATTTATATTTCTAGTATTTCTAACCCATTGAAATTGCGCAAAAGAGTTAGCGAGTAGTTCTGCAGCTTCTGTCTCGGTGCGAGTGGATAATAGATTTGCAAGCATATTGTATGTCGGTGTAAAAGCAGAAGTAAGAACAAATTCTTTACTCATAAGCAAATTCGCCACTTCATCGAAAGGAACAAAAGGTGACCAGCATGTGAAGCTATGACCTTCGTCATCAATTCCCCGCCTTCCCGCTCTGCCGGTTAACTGCGTAAATTGGCTGGGTTTTAGCAGGTCATGGCTTTCACCGTTGAATTTGGTTAATTTTTCTATGACTACCGATCTTGCAGGCAGATTCACTCCTACAGCTAAAGTTTCTGTAGCGAATATCAACTTAAGCAAACCCAATGAAAACATTTCTTCAATTGTCTGTTTGAACAGTGGCAACAGTCCTGCGTGATGAGATGCAAAGCCTTTTTCAAAACCCTCTAAAACAGAATCAACTCGTAAAATTTTCTTTTCTTCGAGTGTGAGTACTTCAAACTTTTTCTCAGCATAAGCTCGTGCTTTATATCTCTCTGCCTTATTGTTAAGCGAGCCGGAGTACCTAACCATCGAATCACGAGCTTCATCACATCCTTTTCTGCTAAAAATAAAGTAGATAGCTGGCAACATTTCAAACTTCTTCAACTCGGCAACAATTTCACTCCGCCGTGGAATGCTCCAACGTTTGGAAAATCGCCTTTCTTTTCCTCTATATGAATTTTTAAAAATTTCTCCTTTAGGGTTTGGCTTCCCATTTTTTAGAATTGGAATTTTGGTCAGTTGATAATCTCTATTTTTTTCAGAAGCTAAGAAATGCCCCTTCAAAGGAACTGGACGAGTATCACGACTTATTTGGTGAATGTTTCCTCGCACGGAATAGATCCAATCCTTGAGTTCATCAGCATTAGAAACTGTCGCTGACAGGGCAACGAGGAGAACCGTTTTAGGTAATGTCAAAATAATCTCTTCCCAGACTGCTCCGCGATACGGGTCTTCCAAAAAATGAATCTCGTCAAGGACAACACAGTAAAGATCGTCAGGAACTCCTTGCGCTGTATAAAGCATGTTTCGTAAAACCTCGGTAGTCATTACAAGTATTTTCGAATCACTTCGTATCGAATTGTCTCCCGTTACGAGGCCAACATTTTCATCGCCGTACTGATTTGAAAAATCTCTAAATTTTTGATTGGACAAAGCTTTTATAGGTGCCGTGTAATAAAGACGTTTGGATTTTTCGAGGGCTTGCCCGATGGCATACTCGGCTACAAGAGTCTTTCCGCTTGATGTTGGTGCTGTTATCAGAACTGAATTTTTTTCATCTAAAGCTTCGATAGCTTTTTTTTGAAATTCATCTAGCTCATAGGGGAAATTTATCTTCACGCCTTTGTTCGCATTCTGCGATTCCGTAAAGAGCCTACAAGTATTGCTATTTCATAAAATAACAACATGGGAACAGAAAGTATCATCAGTGTAAAAGGATCTCCACTGGGAGTTAAGACAGCTACCAAAGTAACGACTCCCACGATTGCGTACCGTCTACTTTTTCGTAGAGCACCGGGTGTTAATATGCCGAGTAATTGTAAAAATATCAAAAGTAATGGAAATTCAAATCCAATTCCAAAAGCAACAATCATCTTTATTACGAAACCAATGTATTTCGCTGGCGAAAATACGCTAACCAGGTCAGGTCCTCCAATGTCAACTAAGAAATCGAGAGCACGCGGGATACTCCAATAAGCCAGAAGAGAGCCTGCGATAAATAGCAGCAAGCCTGAGAACACAAAAGGAATAGCCCATTTTTTCTCTTTAGAAAGTAAACCTGGTGCAATAAACCGCCACGCTTGCCAGAGCAACATCGGAATTGCCAGAATCACTCCCCCATATCCGGCGACTGTCAGTCTGACGCTAAAAGGCTCGAGTGGGTCAGTTACCAATAATTCACAACCGGTTCCAAAAATAGGACCAGGGTCTGAGGTGTTCTTAATTTGACAGTATGGATCTAGCAAAAGTTCTAGAATAAAGTCATATAAAAACCAACAGGCAATTCCGCCTAAGCAAACCGCCAGAAATGAAATCAGTAATCTTTTTCTCAACTCTTGAAGATGATCCAGTAAAGACATCCTATTTTTTTCTATGCCAATCACTTAGGTACTCTGATTTCCTGAATCATCATTTTTTTTAAAATCTTGAGCTAAAAGAGCTCCCTGAGCTCTTGCTTTTAGTTCAATATCAGGATCCTCTACCGCACTACGTAGTTCTTCTTGAAAACTTTTATTCATTCTTTTTGCTTCTTTTATAAAATTCCCACTTTTTCTGGCAAACTCTGGAAGCCGTTCAGGACCAAGTATTAACAAACCTAAAATCAAAATAACTAAAATTTCTCCACTACCAATATTTCCCATGCTGTGAGCCTACATAATAAGGATCAAATGAATGGCATAGATACTCCATTGAGGCATGCTTACTGTATGGAGGCTCTAAACCGAATTGAAACATTCCCACTTTTATTCGCGCACCGTGGAGGTAAAGCTGATGCCCCCGAAAATACGATTGAGGCATTCAAGCGCGCTATTTTGAACGGATCTAATGGTTTGGAAAGTGACGCTCAGATGACTAAATGTGGACATGTCGTTCTCCACCATGATCGTCATTTCGGCACACTTTTCAAACGCAAGGCAATCAATAAATGTGAGTTGGCTTCCCTTCCCTCTTCAATCCCATCGCTTAGATCTTTCTATTCTGAAATTAATGGAAATTACGAATTTTCCATCGACATTAAAGATCCAAAAGCTGTGGGGAAAGTAATTGAAGTTTCTCAGGAACTTTCATTTCCTCTCAAGAAACTGTGGCTATGTCATCCTGATATTGAAAAAATAGCTTCTTGGCGCAACCTGAATGAAACTGTAAGACTTGTGAATTCAACAACACTCGATCGTGTAAAGGAAGGGCCCGAAAAGAGGCTTGCAACTCTAAAAGAAATTGGTGCGGATGCTTTTAACATGCATTTTTCCGAGTGGAATGAAGGACTTGTTTCACTTTGTCATCGTTTCCAAATTAGAAGCTTCGCTTGGGATGTTCAAGAAGAAAGGCAATTGAATTGGCTTTTTGGTATCGGTATTGACGGTGTTTACAGCGATCACGTTAAAAAAATGACTGGTGCCTGGAAAAAGTATGCAATTAATAGTCCTAAAGTCTCTTGATATCACCCAGAGGCCAAATACGTATAAATGCTCTACCTTCAATATCGTCCAGAGGAACAGGTCCAAAAAATCGACTGTCTCGCGAGTTGTTTCTGTTGTCCCCCATTACAAAAACGTAATCACCAGGTATTCTGCAACCAAAACTTTCTTCAGGATGGTTGACACAATTAACAGGAGTATTGATCTCAGTCTTTAATGGTAAATAGGGCTCGAGCAACAAACCTCCGTCAATTTCAATTCTTCCTTCATCGACAGTTACAAATTCTCCCGGCAAACCAATAACGCGCTTTATCAGGTCATCATCACCTCCACTTGTTTCCTGAGAGGCGAAAACAATCAAATCACCTCTATTAACAGCATGGAGATTGTAACTAAGTTTGTTTACCAGTATTCGGTCCCCTTCAACGAGTGTGGGGTTCATAGATGGTGATGGGATGTAATAAGCTTGAAAAAGAAAAGCTTTTATTACTAGTGCCAGCCCAATAGCTCCCACTAGCACAACTGTCCACTCGATTATCGACTTGCGTGACCTCTTCACAACAGAAGGGAAAAAATCATCACTTTTAGGTTCTTTTAGATCAATTTTTGAAGGCAAAGAGTCAGTCGATCCCTCTCCTTCAATATCTTCAAGGGTTATGATTGATCCGCGGAAGGAACTTTCATTGTTCTCTTTGCTTTCATTAACCCCAACCTCGTCGACGTCTTCCATTTGTGGTAATGAAATATTTTCAGTAAGCAGGTTTTCAGTGTCTGAAGTTTTCTCAGAACGATTTCTAGCACGCTCTATAATCTCTTGCGCCCATTTTTCAGTATCAGTAAGACTTTCGTCATGTTCTTCGTTTTTACTTTTACCGTCCACGGGAATAACCTAGTCGCATTTATGTGGCATGTGTGACCGCTAAGAGGTATACAGTTTGAGGATTTCTTTAGCCGCTTTTGATCGAACGTTGTCTTCTATTTCCGCTGGGATTTCTACAAGTTGAGCATTTATCCCCAGAACCATCAGTAAATGTTTAAGCCATGCTTCCGAAGCTACTGGACAAAATAGTCGTAATTTTTCACCTGAAATTTCTTCCACCTCTATATTTGGAAACCCATCGATAAGTGCTTTATCTTTAACTGGAATTTCAATAATCACACTAGGGAATTTATCTAAATTAAAAAAGTCTTTATCCATAAGATCGGTGCTTGATTGTGTTTCTCGAATCTCATCAAGAATCTTGATGTCTCTTATTCTGTCCAGACGAAAAGTTCTGCTAGCCAATGAAAGTTTACAGAATGCTTGGACGTACCATTTTCCTCCATCAGCGAAGATCTTTTCAGGTTCTATTTTTCGAGAGGAAATTTCATTTCGAGAGCCGACTAAATATTCGATCTGGATAACAGTTCCGTCTTTTATGGAATTTTGCATTTCAAGAAGATGACTTGTCGGCGTTGTCAATTTTATTTTTAAAAGATTGTCACTTCCGTCCTCAAAAGCGGACAGTTTCGTTAGGGCTCTCTCTAAAGGTCCTAGTTCTTCTTCGATGTCATCCTTCAAAAATCCACTGAACTCAATAAGAGCTTCTCCAGCCGCCCGGAGTGAAGTTAATTCTCTTTTGTCTAATTTCATTGGCTGTCTAAACCAATCTGCATAGCGAACCCACACTTTTTCCTCTGTAATTGAGACTTCAATCAGACAATCTGGTGTAAACGGATAAACACCAACAAAGAAAACAACATTTTCCAAATCTTCTATTAGTTCTTTGCGTGGATAATTAAATCTCGTTACCACTTCTTCTATATAGGGACCATTTTGATTTTCAATCCACGGAAGTACTGCCAACAGGCGTTTGATTCTTTCCAGGGAGGTCATCTGAGTCATTTCATCAACTCCAACCAATCAATTATCGCTTCGCGACATTCTGGAGGTTTCAAAACTTCAGCGGCATTAAGAAAGGAAAATATGAAAGTGCAAAAGATTTTCCAATCACGCACAGTTTCACGCAAAATTATTGACCCGTCATCCAGTTTTTCATACATGGCACTCTCACCCAGCGTTTCTAAAGTCCACGCTGCATGAGTTTCATCTATCTTTAGTTCGACCAACTTTTCTTCCTCTCCAAAACGCCAAGGAGGTTCTTGTACAATTTCTGAAACTTCATAATTGGATTCATATTTTTCGGAAGTTAATTCGATTTCACCTTCGATGCGATCGATTCGAAAATGCCTAATATTTTGACGACCATTGTCATAAGCGATCAGATACCACTTACCACCTGAAAAAACTACTCGCTGAGGATTTACCTTCCGCATTTCATTTTTATAACTGAACAAGATAGTTAAACGTTCAAGTATGGCGTTTACACATGTTTCAATCAATGTTTCTGATGGTATTTCAATGAGACTGGGCGGTTTTTCCTGTATGACACCTCCCATTTTGTAAAAAGGTGAATCTACATCGTCTCCAGTTAGATGAATCAAGTTTGATGCTAAATGCAAAGCCGCTATTTCCTCAGCATCTAATATCGGATGATCTGCCTCATAGTCGCTTCTAAGTATTCGATAGCCGTCTAAAGGTGGATCAGTGCCTGGTATTCGTTTCAAAGAAAGTGGAAGTCCTAAGGCTCTCAAGTCATCTTTATCTCGCTCAAAAGTTCGTCTAAAAGCTTCGTCACTATCCGCATAAGCTCCAGGTATACGTTTACGTATTTCATGCCTACTTAGTGGTTTTTCAGTAGCTAGAAGGGCGGCAATTAGATTTAACAGCCTTTCAATTTTCTTCATTGGAATATGTTAGACCGTAATACCGTTATAGGGAATCAATAAGCTTTTGGACTCTTTCATCCTCAAAGCGGAATGGATCCTTACAAAGAACAGTTCTTTGAGCCTGATCATTTAATTTTAAATGAACCCAATCAACCGTGTAATCACGGTTCTTTTCTTTTGCCCGGCGAATAAAATCGCCCCGTAGTTTTGCGCGAGTCGTTTTCGGAGGTTCATCTACAGCGCGTCGAATTTCTTCTTCGTTTAATATATTTTTAGTTAAACCTTTTCTGTTCATATGATAGAACAAACTTCTGTGCATATTAATGTCATGATATTGAAGGTCCAGAAGAGCCACTCTTGAATCAGCGAGCGAAAAATTATTTCGAGATCTGTATCTTTCGACTAGATGATATTTCGCGACCCAATCACATTCCGCTGACAAAGACAGAGGGTCATCTTCTAAACGATCCAAACAATGTTCCCACATTTTCATAACTTCTTTTTCTTCATCGTTCAATTCGCGCATCTCGGAAAACCGATGTGCTTTTTCAAGAAATTCTTTTTGCATTTCGAGGGCTGACAATTCACGCCCATTGGTTAACCGGACCTTTTGTCTACAAGTAAGGTCATGACTAATTTCTCTAATTGCCCTTACTGGATTCTCTAAGGTCATATCTCGAAAAATTATGTTTGGTTCCTCCAACATTCGTAAAAGTAAACCGCAGGCACCGACTTTTAAAAAAGAGGCGTATTCACTCATATTAGAATCTCCCACTATTACATGGAGTCGACGAAATCTTTCCGCATCTGCATGAGGTTCGTCACGTGAATTAATAATTGGGCGCGATCTTGTAGTTGCGCTCGAAACACTTTCCCAAATATGTTCAGCTCTTTGACTAATACAGTAAATAGCTCCGTTTCCGCTCTGTAAAATTTTTCCAGCACCCGCATATATCTGTCTGCTTATGAGAAATGGAATTAAAACTTCGGAGTATTGAAGTGAATCATCTTGTCTATTCGTTAAGTAGTTTTCATGACATCCATATGAATTACCGGCTGAATCGGTGTTGTTTTTAAAAAGATATATTTTTCCTTCAATGCCTTCTTCATTCAAGCGCGTTTCTGCACTTTTAGAAAGTTCTTCTAATATTCGTTCGCCAGCCTTTTCGTACGCTATTACAGATCGAACGGAGTCACATTCTGGTGTTGCATATTCCGGGTGAGAACCAACATCTAAATAAAGACGTGCTCCGTTTTGCAAGAAAACGTTCGAACTTCTACCCCAAGAAACGACCCTTCTGAATAGATACCGAGCGACTTCATCTGGACTTAAACGCCGTTGTCCATCAACTGTGCAAGTAACTCCATACTCGCTTTCGATTCCATATATTCGTCTCTGCATGTGTCTGTGAGACTTCTCGAGCTTCAGGCTAGAAGTTCGTTTAACTCATCACCTTCTATTCGGGTAAAAGCTCTCCTGCCATTCCCGCGTGAAAGAAGAGCTACTTCCAATTCATCTGATGAAAAACTTCTATCAGGTCCAGACAATGCAAGGGTCGCCACCTGAATGCTCTCCTTAAGAGAGGAACCTGATGCCCAATTTTCTTGGACTCGTTCTCGTATGAGTTCGGCTTCCCCTCCTATGACTACAAAAGAAGAAGTGTCCATGACAGTCCCGTCGTACAGTAAATGAAAAAGCTGATCATCTTCCGACATGTCACCAATTTCTGCGACAATCATTTCAACTTCAAGAGGTTTCATCTCATGAGTGAAGTACTGGCCCAAGATTTGTGCATATTGATTCGCCAACCAACGTGCATCTACATCATCACGGCTGAAAGAATAACCTTTTAAGTCAGCGTGTCTTATTCCCGCTATTCGCAACTGGTCAAACTCACTATATTTTCCAACCCCCATAAATCCAATTTTGTCATATATCTCGCCCGCTTTTCTCAGAGTTTTTGAAGGATTCTCTGCGCATAATAAAACTCCTTCAGAATATGTGCAGGCGACTGCAGCTCTGCCTCGCGATATTCCTTTTCGCGCATAGTCAGCACGATCTTTCATTAGTTGTTCGGGTGAAACGTACATTGGCATAGTCATGTCTACGAGTTGCCCCTTTGTGAAATATTTTGGACTATTGTTTGTGTGCGTTCCTCTAACTCAGTATCAGATATGCGCTCAAATCCGTTTGAGTCAATTTTCGCGACAATCGGAAAAATACCTCTTAAAAGATCGGGTCCGCCAGTAGCACTATCTTCTTCTGATGCTTCCAGAAGTGCTTCTAAAGCAATATCAGTTGCTTCACCAAGATTCACTGATGAAGAATGTCGTAGTTTTACTACGGTTGAAGCATGAAGGCTACCTGATCCGGTAGCTACAAAATCCTTTTCCTCATAACGACCTCCAGTAATATCAAATTGAAATAATCTCCCTTCGTCTGTTTTTTCCTCATATCCAGCAAAAATGGGTATAACTCCCAAGCCTTGCATTGCTGCAGGAAAATTGCCTTTAAGCATGAGACTTAGCTGATTAGCTTTTCCTTCAAGACTTAATGGTGATCCTTCCACTTTTTCATAATGCTCGAGCTGCAGTTGAAATAACCTCACCATTTCCATAGCTGGTCCCGCAGCGCCAGATATTCCTACGCCAGAAAAAGCATCCGCTGGGAAAACTTTTTCCATGGCCCGATGGCTGATTAAATGTCCACTAGTCGCTCTACGATCTCCTGCCATAAGGACACCGTTGTCATAACGGATAGCGACAATAGTTGTTCCATGTGTAATTGAATTACTATTTTCAATTTTTTCAGGAAACTTGTCGTTAAGTCCGACCTTTTGTAAAAGATTGAAGAAACTAGGTCCTGGATCTTCTGGTGGGGTAAAGATTGGGAGTGTCACAATAAAACTCTACAAGCAGAACCAGCTTGCCTACTCCCCACCTTTTTGTACATAGTTCTTAACAAATTCTTCCGCATTTGTTTCGAGTACTTCATCAATCTCATCAAGTAGTTCGTCAATCTCTGACGATAGCTCTTCATTACGAATAGAAGTAAGTTCACTTAACTCCGTCTCAGTACTATCGCTTTCGGAGGATTTACGTTTTTTCTGTTCACTTTCAGCCATTTTTTATAGACCTCAATTATTAGATCGTTTCAGACATGCTTTCAATTAACTCTATTACCGTTTCGCAGCGATCAATCAGATCTCCTACATGTTGAGAGGTTCCTTTTAAAGGTTCCATCATCGGTACGCGTTGAAGATTCTGATCACCAGTATCGAAAACTATCGAGTCCCAATTTGCAACCAACACCTTGTCAGGCCATTTTTGCAAGCATTTTCCCCGAAAAAAAGCTCTAGTTTCCTCCGGAGGATTTTCTACTGCTGAAGCAACTTCCTCGAAAGAAACAATTCTTTCCGTTGCTATACGGGAAAAAAGTGACATTTCAGGTCGAAGGTCGTGGTACTGCAAATCAAGAGCGGCCAACCTGTAATCGTCTACTTCCAGGTCGTGCCGTTCTGTGTAAGAATCGATAATTTTCTTTTTCGTCACCCAGTCCAGAACCCCAAACAGTTGCTCTGGATCAGAACTCAACGCTGACAATATTTTCTCCCAATAATCCATAACTGTTCTGACGCTTTCACCACCAACATTTTCAAAACCAAATTCATTCAAATATTTATGAGAACGTTCAAATAGATCCCATTGCAGAGATAAAGCCGTAGCTGTTTTGCCACCTTCTAGAAGAACCGGAGTGTCTAGTGACAGATCGCGTGAAACTTCTCTAAGTGCATGCACAGGATCTGCAATTTTTAATTGATTATCTAAAAAATCGTCCTCAATCATTGCCATTAAAATTCCTGTTGTTCCCAACTTTAGAAAGGTAGCCACTTCGCAAAGATTAGCGTCACCAACAATTACATGAAGGCGTCTGTATTTAAGGGGATCTGCATGAGGTTCATCCCTTGTATTGATGATTGGCCTTTTTAGTGTTGTTTCTAAACCGACTTCTTCTTCGAAAAAATCCGCCCTCTGAGTCAACTGGAAAGGTACTTCCATTCTTTTTTCGCCTACAGCCTCACTTCCAACTTTTCCAGCTCCAGTAAAAATCTGTCTAGTCACAAAATGTGTGGTCGCATGTTGAACTATTCTCCCAAACGGGGTTTCTCTACTCAAAAGATAATTTTCATGACAGCCATAACTATTTCCCTTGCCGTCCGAATTGTTCTTATAGACAATCAACTCTTCACCCTCAGGAAGTGCTTCATTAGCGGCTGCCATTGATTTAATAAGTATTTCGTCGCCGGCTCTATCCCATTTGAGTAAAGAAAGGGGATCAAAACATTCCGGAGTGCTCAACTCAGGGTGGGCGTGGTCAACATAATATCGCGAACCATTTACAAGAACTGCGTTAACCAAATTTGGTTCTATTTCAGGAGGTAAAGAACCAATCGGCGCAAATCCTCGTATATCTACTCCAGGAGTTTCATCTATAAAGTCCCAACCCACTCTTGGTGAACCCGGACCAACACCCGGGTTAGAGATTTTACTCAAATAAGCATTAATCAAAAAAGAAGATGCACTAATAGGGTTCGAATCTTTTACTCCACGATGGATTATTCCATATTCGGTTTCAGTTCCATAGATTCTCCGGAGTGCCACAACCGGACTTTAACCCAAGAAAGGAAAAAATTTGCCTCAAGCAGAAAGAACAGATGGTGGTTACAGGTATTGTCCGGTCGTAACAGCCTCGATAGAGCGTCCGCCGGTTTCTTCGGGAGTGTCCGGAGCTAACGTTCTGACATAGACGATTCGCTCGCCCTTTTTTCCGGAAATTTTGGCCCAATCATCAGGATTAGTAGTGTTCGGGAGGTCTTCATGTTCTCTGAACTCCTGTCTAACTGCGGTAAGTAGATCTTCAATCTGTAAACCTTTTGCGCCATCAGCAAGATCTCTTTTTATGGCTAGTTTCTTTGCTCTCTTAACGATGTTCTCAATCATCGCTCCTGATGCGAAATCTTTAAAATATAGAACTTCTTTTTCGCCATTTTGGTAAGTGACTTCAAGGAATTGGTTAGCTTCCTCTGTGCTATACATAGCGGCAACTGCTTCATCAGTCATGGCTTTAAGTGCTTTGTCCTGATCGCCACCCCCGAGTGATTCGATCAAATCGCTATCTACCGGTAAATCAGTGGTTAGATATCTGCTGAAGATCTGAGCAGCGGCAATTTCATCAGGGCGCTTTATTTTTATCTTCACATCGAGTCTGCCTGGTCTAAGAATCGCAGGGTCGATAAGGTCCTCACGGTTAGATGCCCCTATAACTATCACATTTTGTAAAGTTTCCACTCCATCAATTTCGGCCAAAAGTTGTGGAACAATCGTCGATTCCATATCAGAACTGATGCCTGTCCCACGAGTTCGAAAAAGAGATTCCATTTCGTCGAAAAAAACAATAACTGGCCACCCTTGTTCAGTTTTTTCTCGCGCCCGTTGAAAAACAAGTCTTATTTGTCTTTCTGTTTCACCGACATACTTATTGAGCAGTTCGGGTCCCTTGATATTAAGAAAATAACTTCGTGCGGCGTGATCACCAGTGACTTCTGCAACTTTTAAAGCCAGTGAATTTGCAACTGCTTTCGCTATCAGGGTTTTACCGCATCCGGGTGGTCCGTATAATAAAATTCCTTTTGGAGCCGGCAAATCATACAGAGAAAAGAGTTCTTTGTGCATAAAGGGAAGCTCTACCGCATCTACAATCATTTCAATTTCGCGGTCTAGCCCGCCGACATCTTCGTATGTTTCATTTGGTATTTGCTCCAAAACCAGATCTTCAACTTCAGGTCGTGGTAGGCGTTCCAACAAGATTCCAGACCGTTCGTCTACCCGGACGGAATCTCCGCTTCGGAGACCTGAATCATGAAGATCCTTGGCCATTCCCACTACGCGCTCTTCATCGGTTCTTCCCACGACTACAGCTCTGTTTCCACCGTCGAGGATTTCTTTGATTTGAACTATTTCACCACTGGTTTCTGGTTCTCGTGAGTCAACGACAACCATTGATTCGTTAAGAATCACTTCATCCCCTATTTTGAGAGTTTCTATTTTAGACGGGAGAGCATTTAACCTCATTTTCCTACCGGAGGAAGTTACGTCAATAGTCTGATCATCATTTATCATCACGATGGTTCCATAGGCGGCAGGCGGTTTTGAAAGATTTTCTATTTCATTTCGCAAAATAAGAACTTGATCTCGAACAGATTCGAGCGTGTCAGTTAGTTTTCCGTTTCGCACTTTTTCTTGATCTAAAGAAGAAAGAATTTCACGATTTTGTTTTCTAAGTTGATTTATTTTTTGAGCGTTATCTAATCTATGTTTACGCAACTCTTTAACTTCTTCGTGCATCGCTTCGCTTTTCCGCAAGAAGTCGGCGGGAATATTTTTTTCGTCAGATGGAACCACCTGATTTGAAGCATCTTTTGAATCTGTCATTTAAGCTCCTGAAAAAAATATTCGTGTGAAGTAATTCACGTTAATACATTTTAAAATTTATGCATAACATTCATCAAAATTCGCTTCTTAATTGTTACTATTTACATAGGAGAAATCTATACTTCACTCAGGAGGATACAGAAATGAAAGTTTGGATTGATCAAGATCTCTGCACAGGGGACGGATTATGCGAAGAAATAGCACCAGACGTGTTCGTGCTTCTCGATGATGGACTCGCTTATGTAAAAGAGGGAGACAAAGTTTTCGGAGCAGGACCTGAGGGTTTGGCAAATGTCCCAGATGATCAGGTTGAAGCTTGTATCGAATCTGCTGAAGAGTGCCCTGGGGAATGCATCTTTTTAGAAGTTGACTAGTTCAATTAAGGAATACAGTTAGTGGATCTGATCAAGTCAGGTTCTTTTTCCAATATTTTCCTCACTTCTGAAGACTGAACAGCATAAGCAGTTGAACTTACACCTCTAGAACGTGAAAATATTACTCCAATCACCGAAGAGTCTGTATTAATAATAGGGGCTCCTGAAAAACCTAATTCTATATTCGCCTCCAAAGACAGAGCTTCTCTTGATTCTCCAGGCTGACCAAAAATATCTTTTCCTACAGCTAATATTTTTTCTCGAACTTTGACCTCAGTGACAATTTTCTCACCATCTTTGACATAAGCCACTACTATTCCTGATTCTCCCTCTTTCGCATCATCTAGCTTCAAAGGCTTCTGTGAAAAATTTTCACTCTTTAAGATTGCTAAATCACTGTTCGGATCAAATGAAATAAATTCCAAGTCAAACCCATTGCCCTCATAAAAAATCTTTGGTGAATTTACTCCTGCCACTACATGGGCGTTAGTAACAACAATATTTTCTTCAACAAAAAAACCTGTTCCATATTGCAAAGATTTGCAACCCAAACCCTTTATCTGAAATACAGATTTCTCTTCATCTGGTTCCGATATTTCTTTATTTAATTGCAAAGATTTTTCAACCAAGCAATTGTCCAGACAGTTCGAATATGCAGAAGACTTATCGGTACTCTCTAAAAATGAGTCGCTGATTATTTCTTTTGCTGGGGAAGAGCATGAAACAATTACTAAAAGAACAGAGTTCAGTAAAATTGTTGAAAGTTTTTTCACTTGTGAAGCAATCGTCCTGAACTTATAAAACCCGTATGTGCAACCATACGGTGGTCTGGTCTAACGGCTTCTCCGTCAATATGCCATCCACGATGTAAGACCTCGATAGTTTCCGCGAGTGAAAATCCATTATTAGAAATCGCTTCTCGGAACTTTATTGCTTGTTTTATCGAGGGAGTATATGCGACAACAATTCCTCCACTTAGAAGAGCTTTGTTCAAATGAGGTACGACCAACCAGGGTTCTGGTAAGTCCAAAATTGCACGGTCGAAATCTTCCTCTTCGACATTCTCGTAAGAATCTCTAATTTCCACATTGTATTTTTTGAGAGCATCCTCTCCGAGCATAACTCTTACGTTTTCTTGAGCCCGATTGGCGAAATCTTCCCTAATCTCGTATCCAAATACATTTGCCCCACTTCTTAATAGCGCCATCGATAATGCTCCCGAACCTATTCCAGTTTCGAAAACTTTCGCATCCGGATACACATCAGCAATCATCATTATTGCTCCGATATCCTTCGGGTATATAACCTGTGCACCTCTTGGCATCTTTTTTATATATTCAGACATAGACGGTCTGAAGGACATGTACATAGAATTTGAACTTGAAAGTACTGACGTTCCTTCTGGATTATTAATTAGTTCGTCGTGAAAAACGACACCTGCATGAGTATGAAATTCACCACCCTCTTGGAGAGTTACCAGATACTGTCTTCTTTTTGTATCTATTAGTAGGACCTGATCTCCAATTTGGTAGGGCTTATTCATCAGTTTCCGGATCAGCACTCCGCTCCAAGTGAGAAATCGAAATATTTCCACCTACTTCGATGTCTTCAATTAAGCGATTTGATTTTTTTTCCCTTTTAGAAAGCCAGCGTAAAAAAGAAGTAACCCAGCCGAGCAAAACGATGGGGGCGAATAGTTTATTTCGCCGAGTTAAAAACCGGAAAGTGATTCGTAGAAGGACTTTACGAACAGACATTTCTAGGATCTCCTAATTTCAACAACAGTAGACAGAAGTTTGCCTGACCGTTTTCCAACAGTGAAAGCCCCAAAAATTACCACACCAACTAATACTGTTGCACCAACAATCAACAAAGATGAAGCCTCCGATTCGCCAGCAAGGCTTCGTCCAAAAAAATTTTCAAAAGCTTCTTCAAGGTCTGTTTCAGAAATTATTTTTTTAGACATCTTGACCTTTTTTAGTAATCAGAATCTTAAAAGCAAAAAACGCCATGATCAGCAGGGCAATTGATCCAGAGAAGTACGGGACCCATGAAAACCAAGCGTTCATTTCGTCGAATCTTTGAATTAAACCAACTAAACCGATGGAAATGAGGACAAATCCGGCCGCAATGAATAAGGAACCTAAAAAAAGAAAAAAAATCGAACCAAAAAGAAATTTAACTGGTTCTACGGTTTCTTGACGAATGTAATCCCGCATCATATTCAACATGCTGTCTAATTTTCCTTTTGAACTCATACAACAACGCTATCTTGCGAGACACCCCAGACCCTCTTATTCGAAAAGTCGAGAATTGGCAGTTTCTTCAATAGTTTCAAGAAATCTTTTCAATAAAGTACATCTTTCATCAACTGAAGCAGCTTCCAAAAGCTTCTGTGAATCATGCGATGTGATGGGAAGAATTGAACTCATCTGAAAAGAACCAAAAAGTGGATCCTCTGAAATCTCTATAGAAATTGGTGCCACATCATCTCCAAGTTCAGCGAGAATCGCCAACACCTTCCTCATATGAGTCACGATTTTAAACCAATCTTCTGCCTTATATGGCATAACCTGTTCTTCATCAAAAAATGATATTTCTGCTCTTGGATACGGTGAATCTTCAAGCCACCTAGCGGCTTCGATTCGCTTAGTTCCTTGAACCATAAGAAACCATCTTCCATCACTTGTTTTTTTAGAATCGATTATTTCAGCCAGAGTTCCCACATTCTTTCGAATATCACCGCCCCCGACTTCACTTCCACGTTCAATTAAAACGACACCGAATTCTTTGTTACTATCAATTATTTCCCCAACCATTATTAGGTAGCGATCTTCGAAAATATGTAAAGGTAAAATTTGTTCAGGGAAAAGAACCGTACCAAGTGGAAACATTGGGATCGTTTTTTTACTCATTGTTAACAATAGGCGCCAACAAAGCCAAAGAAGGACCTTGTGGGTACTTGACCATTTCTAACAAGATTAGGTCATGAAGATATTTCACTCGCCCTTTCTCTCCATCAAAATTTGTTATAAAGGCGAAACTCAAACTTCTATCAAAGATGGTGTCAACTGTTCCAGCAAGACTTATGACGCCGTTCAAAGAACCAGTTTTTCCTCGAACACGACCTTCTGCAGGAGTATCTAAGAGTCGTTTTCTTAAAGTGCCGGTTTTACCGCTTATCGGCAGACTTTTTCTCAAGTCAATCGAATACGAACCTCCATCTAATAGTTCTGTAAGGAGCGCGCATGTAACACTATTTCCATAATCGAGGCCAGATGCATCCATAACTTCGACTCCCTCCATATCGTACCCAGATAGTTTCAGCGACTCAGTTACAATAGAAGCACCTCCACTCGAAGTTCCAGGTGTTTCGACATTCGCTGAAAGTCCCTTAAGTAATATTTCTGCTGTGGTGTTGTCGCTCCCTAGAAGCATCTGGGAAATCATTTCGTCCATTGGCGGAGACTCAATAATAGCTATTTCGAAAAAAGCAGTCTCGGGGGCAAGACCAGTCGAAGTATTACCACTTACTGTAATTCCATTCTCTTCTAAAATTTCCTTCAATACATCCACCGCATATTCCGCAGGTTTTTCAGCCGGAGTATTAAACCCATTCGATTCTTTTACGGGATCCCATTGAGTGAATCCAGCATTCAAAGATAGAGCACTAATAGGTCCAGATTGTTTTTGATCCGTGTGTCTAAACCTTTCCGGCCAAGTGTCTACAAATCTCATGTCATCAAATAAACTTTCATCTCCGATTAATGATCCATCAATGTGGTTTATTCCCGAAGAAATAATTCTTAACCCAAGGTCTTTAATATTTGTGTAAAGAAATGGGTCTTTATATCTCTCAGCGTATTTTGAAGTCATCAAGAGAGGATCCCCTCCACCGATTACCCATAAATCATCTTTTAAGATTCCATTTACTGGTTGCGTTTCGGAGAGAACTTTGGTGGAAAACTTGTGATCAGGTCCGAAATTTTCCAACAATGCAGTGGCAGTTAATAATTTCTGAGTACTAGCTGGTATTACAGGTTCATTAGAAAGCCGCTCAAAAATTACTCTTCCATCTTCGAGTAAATTAACGCAAGAGAGTCCAGGGAGTTGCGCAACAATTTTTTCCAATTCATTTTGCAGTTCTTGATCGGCGAATGGTGCTTGCAGATAAGCAGGTGCTCTTCGCGCTGAAAACAACGGGGTTAGCAGTGAAGTTTTATTTTCAGAGACGACAACCTCCAACTCTCTTCCGCTTTGACTATCCAATGAAGCGGCATTCAACCAAGCGAGCGCTGACACGATAAAAAGAATTAAAGGTGCAGCGATTTTCTTAATCATGAAATTCATGGTATTCCGCACAGATTCAACCGTGTGTCATAAGAGTAGATTTGCGATATCGCAAAACAAATTTTCTGAGAGTTTCAAAAAGATACACTCCTGAGTACATCGCGACGTATACGGTGAGTATGCATGCTTTGTCTAGTTGAAAAATAGAAATATGCCCTTTAGTGAAATCGATCACCGCTCAATTGCAATAATTAAAGGCCTGGCAATGGACGGTCCCCACGAAGCAAAATCTGGACATCAAGGTACCGCTATGGCCCTTGCACCTCTAGCTCATGTTCTTTGGACGCGGATCATGACCTACGACTCCAAAGAACCTCTTTGGCCTAATAGAGATCGATTTATCCTCTCAGCAGGACACGCATCCATTTTGTTATATTCAATGCTTCACTTAACGGGATATGAACTCTCATTGGAAGATCTGAAACAATTCAGAAAATTAGGCTCCCTCACACCCGGACATCCCGAAAGTTGCCTCACTGATGGAGTTGAGGTAACTACCGGACCCCTTGGACAAGGTTTTGGCAATGGAGTCGGAATGGCGATAGCTGAACGAAACCTGAGAGCACGTCTAGGAAACGACATCTGTGATCACAACATATGGGTTGTGTGTGGCGATGGAGACCTGTCTGAAGGAGTCAGCCACGAAGCCGCTTCTCTAGCCGGACACCTCAAGTTGAGCCGTCTAACTGTCATTTATGATGACAACCGAATAACCATTGATGGAACAACCGATCTGGCATTATCTGATGACGCATCTTTGCGCTTTAAATCTTACGGGTGGAACGTAATTGAATTAGGTGATGAAAGCAAAAACCTTGATTCACTCGAAACCGCACTACTCGAAGCAAAAAATGAAAGTCAAAAACCAACTATCATAATTTTGAGAACACTCATTGGCGAACCTTCACCTCACACCAATACAGCGGCTGTGCACGGTTACTCTCTAAAAGATGAAGAAATAAAAGAAACGAAAAAAATACTAGGAATACCAGAAAATGAAACTTTCTGGATACCAGACGATATTTTGGATTATTACCGTAAAGCAGGAATTCGAGGCGAAGAACCTCGTAAAAAATGGGAACAAACTCTTGCGTCAATAGGTGAAAAAAGCGAACTTTGGTCTACTCTTTCAGGTTCGGGTCTCATGGAAGATTGGAAAGAATCTCTTCCCATATGGCAACAGGGCGATACTGTTGCCACAAGAAAAGCAAGCAATGAATGCATTCAATCGTTGATGGAGTTTATGCCGGGACTCATTGGTGGAGGTGCTGATCTAACGGGCAATACAGGAACATCGATCGCCAACTATGGAGTTCAATCGGCTGAAACACCGGAAGGAAGACAAATCTTTTTCGGAGTACGCGAACACGCTATGGGCGCTATAAGTAACGGTATTGCTCTGCATGGTTCTCTGTTTCCGGTAACTGGAACTTTCCTTGTTTTCAGCGACTATATGCGAGGTGCTGTCCGGTTAGCTGCCCTAAGTAACGCGAAGAGTGTTTTCATTTGGAGTCATGACTCAGTCGCTGTTGGGGAAGATGGCCCTACACACCAACCGATTGAACACGCTGCTTCTCTACGTTCTATACCGAATCTGGATGTGTTTAGACCAGCTGATGCCAATGAAACATCATCCGCTTGGGAGATTGCTGTAAACCATGCAGGCCCCAGCGCGATGCTTCTCAGCAGACAAGATACTCCTGTGATTACAAATAGTAAGAACACAGATGGGGTTTCAAAAGGAGCGTACATCATTCAAGAAACTCCTTTAGAACTTAGTTTGACGCTCATTGCAACTGGAAGTGAAGTATCGATTGCATGTCAAGCAGCAGACGAGATCGAAAAGGAACTTGGCTTGGGCGTTCGTGTCGTATCGATGCCTTGCATGGAAAGATTTGACCGTCAAACAACCAAATATAAAGAGAATATTATCAGTCCAACCATTCCATCTATTTCGATTGAAGCTGGTTCAACTTTTGGCTGGAATAAATGGGCAGATTTGCCGATTGGTATCGACTCTTTCGGAACTTCTGCTCCGGGCGACATTGCTCTAGCTGCATTTGGTATTACTACTCAAACTCTCATTCAAGCTGCAAATAAGTTACTTAAGAATGTTGAGGAATAAATGACAAGACTGCAAAAACTGTTTTTAACAGAAAATCAAAGCCCATGGCTTGATAATCTTCGTAGGTCTTGGATAGCGACGGGTGAACTAGAAAATTGGATTAATAATGGAGTAAGGGGAATCACTTCAAATCCAACGATTTTTCAAAAAGCAATGACAGACACTGATGACTACGATTCACAACTAATGGAATTAATCGCTACAGGTAAATCAATCGAGGAAAGTTACTGGGAACTTGTTGTGGAAGATATAAACGGTGCTCTTGACATACTCCGCCCACTTTATGATCAATCAAATGGGTTAGATGGTTTCGTTTCACTCGAAGTCGACCCCTCTTTAGCTCACGACACCGCACAAACAATCACCGCTGCGCGTCATCTCCATTTACTTATAGATAAACCAAACCTGTATGTGAAGATACCTGCTACTTCTGCTGGTGTTCCCGCGATACAGCAACTTATTTCTGACGGTAAAAGTATCAATGTGACTTTAATTTTTTCGCTTGAAAGATACGAGGAAGTTATTGAAGCTTACTTGTCCGGACTTGAATCCTGTGAGGGTGACTTGGCCAATGTTTCCTCGGTTGCCTCTTTCTTTATAAGTAGAACAGATACAGAAGTTGATAAAAGACTTGAATCCATAGGATCAGAGAGTGCTCTAGCTCTTCAAGGCAAGGCCGCTATTGCCCAAGGTCGAGCCGCATATCAAATTTTCAAAGACAGATTCAACGGACCAAGATGGACTGCACTCCAAGAACGAGGCGCACGACCACAACGACCTCTATGGGCTTCGACTTCAACGAAAAATCCAGACTTTCCCGACACTTTGTACGTTGATGAACTAATAGGTCCTGAAACAGTTAACACTATTCCTGATTCAACCCTGGAAGCCTTCATTGACCATGGGAGAGTTGCTCGCACTATAGATTCTGACGATCATGATTTTTCATTACTTGATAAAATTGAAGAAGAAGGTGTAAATCTCCAAGAGGTTTCACAATTACTCGAAGAACAGGGAGTCTCCTCATTCATAGAATCCTTTAATGATCTTTTAATGACCCTCGACCAAAAGGTCATAGAATTAAAAAACTAGACTCCAGTCAGTTTAATTATGAAACTTAGTGCTAATTTATTTAAATGCAGACCACCGAATGCTCCATCGAAGCGACTCTCAAAACCGTTGGTGACCGCTGGACACTTCTTATACTGAGAAATATTTTCCGAGGTATCAAACGGTTTGAAACAATTCAACGAGATCTCGGGGTAGCTAGAAACCTTCTAAGTAAAAGACTCCACCACTTAGTTGAAAATGGAGTAATTGAACGCTATCTATACCAACAGAGACCCGACCGTTATGAGTACAGATTAACCCCCAAAGGCAGAGACCTGTCCCCTTCACTTATTGCCCTCATGCAATGGGGTGATCAATGGTGTTCTTCTGAAAAACCCCCCGTTATGTTGATACACGAGAACTGTGGGTCCCCATTAACCCATTCAGTTCAATGCAGCACATGCGAAACGGATGTAAAAGCAAAGGAAATTCGCAGTCTCGCAAGACCCCATCATAAAACAACTAATTTTGGAGTTTCAAATGCAAATTGATGACATTGAAAATCTTCCTACAAAAACTCTCTTTGAGTTAGCTAACTCAATCAGAGATGAAAACTATCGAAATACAATCACATACAGTCCTAAAGTATTCATCCCTCTAACAAAACTTTGTCAAGATCGTTGTGGCTACTGCACTTTCGCGGAACCGCCCGCTCGTCTGGAAGCTCCTTACATGGACCCAGAAGAAGTCTTATCAATAGCAAAAGCTGGTAAGCAAGCAGGTTGTCATGAAGCACTTTTCACATTAGGTGAACGCCCTGAACTACGTTATCCCTATGCGAAGGAATGGCTCTCAGCAAGGGGCTACTCTTCTACTGTCGACTATCTAGTCGAAATGTCAAAACTAGTATTAGAGGAAACAGGACTTTTACCACATGCAAATGCGGGTGCTCTTTACCGCGATGAACTACTCGCTCTCAGGGATGTATCTGCCTCACAGGGAATGATGCTAGAAAGCATTGAAGCTGATCTTGACTGCCACCGCAACTCTCCCGACAAAATCCCTGAAAGACGTATCTCAACTCTCAAAAATGCAGGCGAACTAAAGATTCCATTTACAACTGGAATTCTCATAGGTATAGGGGAAGATCGAACTTCAAGAATAGAAAGTTTGAAAGTCATAGCTGAAATACAAAACACTTTCGGACATATACAAGAAGTCATCATTCAAAATTTTCTTCCGAAACAAGGCACTGCCATGCACAAACATCCACCCTGCCCACAGGAAGATTTTCTCGAAACAATTGCCTTGGCTCGAATAATTCTTCCTAAGGAAATTCATATCCAAGCACCTCCTAATCTTTCTGATGATTTCAGTAAATTACTTGCAGCAGGTATCGATGATTGGGGTGGTGTTTCACCTGTCACGAAAGATTATGTAAATCCAGAACGCCCTTGGCCTGATTTGGAAAAACTACGGCAAGTAACCGAAACCGCAGGTTTTGAACTTGTTCCACGCTTGACAATTTATCCAGAATTCGCATCCAACCTAAAAAAATGGGCCAGCCCTGAGCTTTCTTTTCCAGTTATGGAACTAAGTGATTCATCTGGCTATGCACGCTCCGATCCCCTGACACCAGATGAAGACTCCAAAAATACAGACTCACTTGAAACCGAAGAAACAGAATTATCTGATGCCGTTTGGTTTTCAGGATCTCCAGGCTCTTTTCCTAACCTCGTCACTATGACTAAAAAACCTACTGGAGCAATCAGAAATGCGATAGAAGGAGTCAGATCTGGGGAAGAAGCAGATGCGGAGACATTAGAACTTTTTCTTTCAGCTCGGGGCTCAGATATACCTGCCGTTGCAGAGCTAGCTGACTCTCTCCGTAATGAGGCAGTTGGCAACAAGGTTACTTGGGTAGCAAACAGAAATATCAACTACACAAATGTCTGTACTTTCAAATGCCGTTTTTGTGGTTTTTCAAAGGGACCATTATCCCTAAACCTTCGCGGAACGCCGTATTTACTTGAAATGGATGAGATCGCTGCACGGGTGGCTGAAGCCGCCCGCGCTGGAGCTACCGAAGTATGTCTTCAAGGAGGAATCCACCCCAAATTTGACGGCAACTATTACATAGAAGTTGCAAAAGTAGTTCGCGAAGCCGTTCCAGACATTCATATTCACGGTTTCACCGCTCTTGAAGTTCTTGAAGGAGCTAAACGCTTAGATGAATCGCTGGAATCCTATTTAAAACGTCTCAAAGATGCCGGCCTGGCTTCCCTACCCGGAACAGCCGCAGAAATCCTTGATGATGAAATTCGTAAAGACCTATGTCCCGACAAAATCAATACCGAAGAATGGTTAGAAGTTCATCGCACCGCTCATAGAATTGGTCTCCGTTCAAATGTCACAATGATGTTTGGATCCATCGAACATCCTCGGTATTGGGTAAAACATTTATTACTTTGCCGAGAACTGCAAAAAGAAACAGGCGGCTTTACCGAATTTGTCGGTCTTCCATTTGTTCATATGGCTTCACCAATTTATCTTCAGAAAAAATCTAGACGAGGGCCTACTTTTCGCGAAACTCTTTTATTACACGCTGTTGCAAGAATCGCTTACAATAAACTTATTCCGAACATTCAAGCTTCTTGGGTAAAAATAGGCTTTGAAGGTGTTCGTCAATTGCTTCAAGCAGGTGTCAATGATTTGGGTGGCACCTTAATTGACGAAAATATTTCTCGAGCTGCTGGTGCTCAACACGGTCAAATGGTTAAAAGATCTGACTTCGAGGCCCTTATCGCTCCCCTGGGAAGAGAACTTGTGCAGCGAAACACCCTTTATGGCACTTTGACGTCAGATCGAAAATTGGAAGTGAAGGGAAAGGGTCGTCTCCTTTTACCAGTAATAAGTGCATGATTTCAATACTCTAAACCCGAAAGAAGATGGGATGCTTTTTCTAATGAGCGCCTGACACGCACCAGTTCTTTCTCGTTCGAAGATGATTTCACTTCACCAGCATCAATTGTTTCTCGTAAATCTTGCATAGCTAAGTCTGCAACTCTTTCAACAAGACCTTCGATCTGTGATCTGATTTCTTCTATTTCACTATTCATTTAAAGTTCCTCTGTCATCGGTCCGCTTAATTGAGCTACATACTCTGCAACCACTTCGAGAGGATGCTTAATTTCGAAACCTTCAGCCTGAAGATGTGTTACACATCCAGGATTAGCACTAACGACTCGACATTCTTCTCCATCAATCATTTCAGTTAAAACTCTGACTTTAAGTTTTCGAATTTCAGTTGAAAGCTGTTTTTGTGAAACAGAAAATGCTCCACCTGCACCACAACAAAGCCCTTCATCCGGTAATTCAACTATTTCGACGAAAGGAGCTAGGACTTCTCGGACGTATTGGTGGGACTTTTGAACATGTTTGAGATGACAGGGGTCTTGAACTATTAGCCGCTCTTTTTTTTCAATCTTGTCAGGTAGTTGATGATTCTGCGCTATCCATTCATGCACATCAAATACACGATCCGAAAATCTCTTTGCTTTATCTGTCTTTAATAATTTTCCATAATCCTTCAACATCGCCCCGCAGCCAGCCGAATTGACCAAGACAGGTCCGCTAGTCGGCATTTCATCAATTACTTTCTCTGCCATTTTTAGTGAAGTTTCTCTCAAACCTGAATGTTCATGCAAAGCTCCGCAACAGCCCACTTTTTTACCCGATAAAGCAACATTCACACCAAGGAAATCAAGCGTTTTCAACGCTGCTGTATGAACCCATGGGGTCCAAGCTTCCATCACACATCCCGTAAATAGAACTGGGTCTGTTGAAGAATAAGTAGTCAAAATTTTACGTCGGAAAACCGGTACACCCGAAGGAATATAGGAAGAATTTCGCAAAAAGCCTAATTTTTGCATAATTCCAATAAAAAAAGTTCCCACTCTAAGCAACCGTGGTTTATCAAGAATGAAAAGTCCACCTCTGATGGCAACCGGTAGTTTTCTAATTTTTGCTAATGCTTTCTTAGTGTCAGCCATCAAATCTCCAAACGGAACTGATGAAGGGCATGCAGTTTCACATCCTCGACACTGAACACAGGTATCCATAGAGTTCACCCATTCAGAAGTGGGATTGAATTCTTTTGATTCAGTTTCACGCATTAATACAATTCTTCCCCTGGGAGACATGCGCTCATCTCCTGTTACACGGTAAGTAGGGCAATGAGGGAGGCATAACCCACAAGAAACACATGCATTCAGTGCTTCGGGTTCCAGAAGAAACGGTTCTTCTTTTAAATTCATTTCCGTATTCATATTAATTTCGATATGGACTTCGACCCGGGTTCAATCTTCCGGTCGGGTCAAAGTTGTTCTTTATTCGGTCCGAAAGTTTCTTTACGCCATCTGCTAACGGCATTTCGCTTTGAGGGTCATATGAATGAAAGGCTCCAATTTGAAGATCCAAAAGCCCTTCGTTCCAATCGTCCTTTACAGGTCCTTTTACTACGGGAGGAATTATTGGAGCACTTTCCATGACTCTCATTCCTAGTTTTTCAAGAGATGCACTCTCTTTTTCAACATCTTGTGCATACCCCTCGATGAGTACAAAAGTTTCTGAGCCATCGCTTAAAACACTAGCCGGACGGTAGCAAGATCTCACTATTTCCTCAAAAAGGACTTTACCTTTAAACCAAACTCCCATTTCTGGTTTAGGACGAGTCCTCAAAGTCACCAACCCCATCAAAGCAAGAGTTCCTAAAGAAGAAACCAAGAGTTTGCAAATATCATAACCAGTGACATTTTTTACAGTGGGTCCTCCCGCTACAAATTGTTTTCCATCTGCTCCAACACAATCAGCTTGTAAAAGAACATCTGAAGCTGCACCAATTCGCGCCCTTCTATGACTACTTGAACCAACTGCGAGACTTCCCCCCACAGTTGAATTTGAAAAACCTTCAAGAGCAACTTCCTGTTTTAATTCAGTCAACTCCTTCTGCAAGGTGCTCAGTTTTGTTCCAGCACCAACTCGAACAATCATTTCTTCAGGTTTAAAATTAACTACACCTATTGGTGCTGTAACTTCAATTGCTCCCTCCATCAAAGGTCCACCAAGATTCCAGCGCGTCCCACCACCGCGAACTGTTACAAAAGAAGTTTCGCCTACTTCTTCTGTAAATTCTTTCATGCTTTTCATATCCAAATACCTTCTGGTATTTCATTTAGAGAATTCATTTCCCCACATGAACTACCACTTGGAAGTACTTTGTGTGGATTTGATCGATTCTCGGGATCAAAAGAACGGCGAAGTGCATCTTGTGCTTCTAGATCTCGTTCTGAAAATTGCTGTGACATAAACCTCTGCTTCTCCAGTCCTATTCCATGCTCACCAGAAAGAACTCCTCCTGCTTCAAGTGAAATTCGTATTATTTCTTCACCAGCTTGTTTTACTTTCTCCAAAGTTCCTGGAAGTCGTGAATCAAAAACCAACAACGGGTGCAAATTTCCATCTCCCGCGTGAAAAACATTCATTACTAGCAAGTCATGCTTTTCCGCAATTTCATACACCTTTTGAATAACTTCAGCCAAGCGCGATCGCGGTATTACAGTGTCGTGCAGGTAATAGTCAGGTTTTATCCTGGCGATTGCTCCGAAAGCACTTTTTCTGCCTTTCCAGATACGTTCTCTTTCTTCCTCATCAGCAGCTATTCTCACTGTTCTAGCGCCATTATTAATTGCTATCTCAGTAATTATTTCAACTTCATTAGCAACACCCCCGGGTAATCCATCAACTTCAGCTATCAACACTGCCTCTGCATCTAATGGGTACCCTGCTTTAGCAAAAGGCTCAACTGCCGCTACGACATTCCTATCCATTAGTTCTAGTGCTGCTGGTAACACACCATTCGCAATTATTTGACTTACTGTTTCCGCGGCATCAGTGATTTTTAAGAAATCAAGAAGCAACGTAGCTATCTCTGGTGGATCCTCTGTTAAACGAACAGCAATTTGTGTAGCAACACCTAAAGTACCTTCACCACCCACAAAAACACCCCTAAGGTCATAACCACACGCCTCACCTTCAATAGAACCAAATTCGACAATCGAAGCGTCAGGAAGTACTACTTCTAAAGCTGCGACGTGTGAATTGGTAACCCCATAAGCCAAACAGTGCGGTCCCCCTGAATTATTAGCAACATTGCCACCTATAGTGCACGCTTGTTGACTCGAGGGATCGGGAGCAAAGTGTAGACCAGTTTCTTTTAACGAGTGTGAAAGATCTAAATTAACCACTCCTGGTTGAACCCAAGCAATCCTCTTTTTCAAATCAACATCAAGGATCTTGTTCATGCGCGTCGTGACGATCATTATCGGGTCATTACATGGCACGGATCCTCCCGCCAAGCCCGTTCCTGCACCTCGTGTTACAAATTCACGATCAAACTCATTAGCTATCGAAACACACTTTGCGACTTCCAAAGTATTTTCCGGAAAGCATATAATTCCAGCGCGGCCTCCTTCCATAACCGAACCATCTTTGCTGTATATACGTCTAGCAGAAGCACCATCTGTAACTCTGTCTTCGCTCAAGGCTTTTATTAGAGCGAGAAGAAGAGGGTCTTTGAGTTTACGCTGCCTTTTTCTCATAACTTATTGTGCCTCTTATTTTGAAGAATTCAAGTCAATCTTCTCACACATGAGGATCAAGCGCTCGCTAGCGATATGAATGGTCTAATGGAGAAACTCAAAAAACTACTACCAACCGGCAATAGTCCAGTTCTCCTCTTATCCATAGCAACTGGTTTTCTAGTTGCGTTTGTCGTAGCGGGTTTCGAAATACTTACAGATGATCTCCTCTTGGCTAAAATTTCTAGTCGCCCTTTGTGGCAAGTAGCGTTAGCACCTGGCGTAGGTTTAATATTAGCTGTTTCAATTATCCAGTTCTTTGGGAAAAATTCAGGAACAGGTACATCAGATGAATTTGTAAGAGCATTTCACGAGAGAAAACCTCGTTTACCTTTAAGAGATTTACCCGTCAAACTTTTAGCAGGAGCGGCAACAATCGGATTTGGTGGTTCTCTCGGCTTAGAGGGACCGTCAATTTATGCGGGTGCTACAACAGGTATTACCCTTTCAGAACGTTTCAAAAATTGGTTAAGACGAGAAGACATCCAGGTTTTACTCACTGCAGGTGCTGCTGCCGGAGTCGCAGCAGTATTTAAAGCCCCAGCAACGGGTGTTCTCTTCGCTCTGGAAGCTCCCTATAGGGATGACGTAAATAGGCGTGCTCTACTTCCATCTCTTTTCGCTGCAGCTACGAGTTACGTGACTTACATAAATCTCGTGGGAACTAACCCAGTTGTACCTTTCCTAAATGACCCCGAATACCGGATAGGTATAGATCTCAAAAGTGTTCAAGTTGGATCAGGAGAAAGCATGGCATGGTTCGACGCTTCTAAACTCGCTGACCTATTTACAGGAGTTGAAACAGGTGATTTATTTGGTGCTCTTCTCTTAGGTGTTTTGGCAGGCTTAGGCGGACGCTCGATGGCATGGTTGGTTAGATGGTCAAAAGCTCAATCACGAAAAACATCTTTTGTGCCAAGAGTTGCCATCGGGGGGCTTCTTTTAGCAGCTCTCGCTATTTCTGCTGATGCTGCTTTTGGATCTCCATTGACCATCGGTCCGGGAATCGAAGCAATGGAGTGGGTTGTATCTCCAGAAAATGGACTGGGTTTAATAGCTTTACTATTTGGTCTTAGAATTTCTGCGACGCTCGTGACTTTAGCCGCTGGTGGTGTTGGGGGTCTCTTCATACCCTTAGCCGCGCAGGGAGTGATCTTGGGACAATTTACTGGCCAGTTAATTGGATCCGATAGACCCGGCTTGTATCCCACACTTGGACTCGCCGCCTTTTTAGGGGCAGGTTACAGAGCACCTATTTCTGCCGTAATGTTCGTTGCGGAATCAACAGCTGGAACCTTTGTTGTGCCAGCACTGATTGCCGCTGCCGTTAGTCAGCTGGTGGCTGGAAAATCATCTGTAGCAGAGCATCAACACAGTGTACGTTTAGGACACCTCGAGAGAAGATTTACTCTCCCAGTAACTTCTGCTTTAACAACAGACGTTTTAACCGTTCCTCCAGATGCATCAGTCTCAGAGTTTGTTTATTCACACGTTTTAGGAAGACGTGAACTTTCAGTTCCAGTAGTTGACAAGGAAAAATACCTCGGCATAATTAGTCTTAGTGACATTTCGGAAGTCGACCGAAACGATTGGGCAGAAATAAAAATTGTGGATCTAATTCAGACTGAGATTCCCGCTGCTATGCCATCATGGTCATTAAGAGATGCGATTGCAGTAATGGAGAGTAAACACACAGACATTCTTGCCGTAACGGATCTCGCCGGATCATTTATAGGAATCTTACGCGAAGATGACATTTTAAAACTTGATGAGATACTCGAGGAAACAGGGGGTTAGTTACTCTTTCTCGTTCTCTTTCTCATTCTCTTTCTCGAGGTTGGTTTCCCCACCTTCAAAATCTGATGCCCAAGCTTCAAATGCAGGCGAGTCGCCTGCATCTTCAATTTCAGGTTCTTCGTCACTATCAAGACTCTCCAAAATTGAGTCGAAATCCATTTCCTGGTTCCGTTTTAAAGCTCTCGCTTCCTCAAACCGACGGTGCCGTCCTTTTTTCAACGTGAAACCTCCACTTACGATTCAACAAAAAGCAATCTTAGCGACTACTGAAGATCAAATGTGTCACTTTGTTTCTAATTTCGAGGTTCTAATAATATTCTATTAGTTCCATCAAAAACTAATGAGACCTTTCCAGCGAGAATTTTTTTGATTACTTCACCCACAACCTCTCCCCTCCAACCTTTAGCAAGCTTCGAATTCATATCACCACTTATTAATGCTTCGATATCATTTCGAGTTCCTAGTAAAGAAGGATCGAGCTCCACATCGCGCGCCAACTGATATATATAAGCAGTTACCAAGGCAACAGCAGCTCTTAAATCTGAATTTTTTGATTTGACCTCTTCGTTCTTACTTTCTTTAGGCGTAGCAGGAGCTTTCACTATTGCATCCAAAATTGCTTCTGCGTTTCTAATTTTTCGTTTTTCAAATCCTCGGACTTTTTCGAGTTCTTGTATCGATTTTGGAAGTTGTTGTGATATTGAAATAATTGCCAAATCCGATAGAACTCGTCTGACCGGAATATCCAATCTCGCAGCCTCCAATTCACGCCATCTTGAAATTGATCGAGCTGCATCTTTTGATTTTCCTTTTAGACGTTTTAATTCTTTTATCCGCTTCCAGGCTTCATCAGGTGAACGACGAACAGATTCCCTCTCAAGGAAAGATTTGCATTCATCCTCTACCCAGGAAATTCGCCCTAACTGACTTAGTCTGTTGATTTGAAAATCATAGATTTCAAGCAAGTATCTAACATCGGATGCCGCATAAGATTTTTGATTCTCCGTCAAGGGGCGCGACAACCAATCAGTCATCCTGTCTTCTTTAGGAAGATTTATACCCAAATACTGCTGATGTAAAATTGCCAAAGAAGGACTCGACAGTCCTAAGAAACCGGCAGCAATCTGAGTGTCAAATAATTTCTTAGGGAAGTTTCCGCAAACTCTAGAAAAAACCTCTATGTCTTGCGCTGCTGCATGCATTACAAATTTTATTTCACTTTCGAAAAGTTCTGATAGTGGAGCAAGATCGCAAGAGAGAGGGTCAAGCAGAGCAACATTATGTTCAGCCCAAGCAATTTGGATCAAAGCAACTTTTGGAAAGTAAGCACCTTCGCGATGAAATTCGGTATCGACAGCCAATACATCTTCATTCTTTATCTCAGTAAGCAAACCTTCCACACCACTATTTGAATCAATGAACTGAAATTCTTCATTCTTTGCTCTCAGTTGAATCTTCCTTTCGGGAGGCCAATCATTACAAAACCTTTGTTAAGTCTTCCGGTTGATCTACATCAAACAAAACAAGAGGATCAACTCCTTCAATTTTCAATAATGTTAAACCTTCAGTCGCTCTCCATGGGGCTCGCACACCACTCGAAAAAGATTTTAACAGAGTAGTAAGAACGGCGGTCGGCCACAAAGCATGCATCCACTGTAAATGCCCCTCAACTACTGGCAGCACTATCGACTCAGGCTTCATAAGCGAGTCTTCAAGTATTTGATTAATAAGAATTTCTGAGATATTTGGGAGATCACAAGCGACTATCAGAACATGTTTCTTTCCGTGAGTTTTAAAATAATTAAGCGCAGTAATTATTCCCCCAAGAGGTCCTTCTCCCGGGTAGTCATCCGTTAGGTAGTCATAGCCTAGAAGTTCAAAAGAGTCACTATCTCCCCCAACGATCTTCAAATCAGTGATTCCTGCTCTATTTACCGAGTCAACAACTCTAGAAATTAGAGGTTTACCATCGATCTCTAGAAGGGCTTTATCAAACCCCATCCTTTTGCTTTCTCCACCGGCTAATACAGCGCCCCCGAAGTTAGTGCTGAAGTTTTTGCCCATTGTTTTTACTCTATTTACATTTAACCGTTAAAATCTTTAATTTGATCTATTTTCGAAACCCCTCCACTTATCTTCTAGCGAGTCTGGCTAACCTTCGTATGTGTCTGAAATAATTCCCCAGATTGGTTCTGCGAATTCACTTCCTGATTGGATTTCACCAGAAATTACTAAAAATTTAAGCATTCTTGCATTAGTCCTTTTAGGAATACTGTTACTTTTGGTTCTTAAATTCATAAGTAAATTTCTACTCAAGTTAGCTTTCATAATAATTATTCTGGCTTTAGCTTTGGGTGTATGGAGTGAGAGGTCTGATCTATCTGGTTGCGTTAGCACTTGCAGTTGTGAAATCTTTGGCCAGAACCTGCATATCCCACCAAGCAAAAATCCATTCTGTGATGAACCTTAAAATTTTAAGCAGAGGGAATTTGTTCAATTCGCAAAACATTGGTCGCTCTAGCGTTCGCATTTGTTCCAGCTAAAACTGCCACAAGTTCGCCTTCTTTTAGACCTGCTTTATCTCGAACCATGTGTAATGCAGCATTGATACGTGATTCAACATCTCCACCTTCCTTAAGGTGGATCGATTCTGTCCCCCAACTCAAAGACAACTGTCCAACCGTTCTCTTGTCAGAAGTTAAACCAATTATTCTTGCAGTAGGTCTGAATCGTGCCATCGATCGAACTGTGAAACCTGTTCCTGATATACAAAGAATCGTTTCCACTCCCAATTCAGTAACTGCTCTATAAGTTGCCTGAGTCATAGCATCCGTGACAGAAGTATTAGGATCATCAGCGTCCGTTAGTCTCATTTCCGACAATTCTTCTCCCCATGAACGATGATCAAACACATCATCAGCCCTCTCTGCTACCCGCGACATCGTTTCGAGAGCGTTCACCGGATCAGCTCCTACCGCTGTCTCGCCGGACAGCATCAATGCACTCGTTCCATCCCAAACTGCATTCGCCACATCCGAAACTTCAGCACGAGTGGGATCGGGCGCAATAATCATTGACTCCAACATTTGCGTTGCTGTTATAGCTGGACGTCCAAGGGCTATCGACTTACGGATTATTTCTTTCTGAAGAATAGGGAGTTCTTGTATAGGCCACTCATTACCGAGATCACCTCGTGCGACCATCACCGCTCCGGAAGCTTCAATAATTTCTGAAAGATCTTCTACGGCGTCCCGAGTTTCAATCTTCGCAACCACTAAAGGTCCATTTGGGTGTGGATCTAATGAGAGTTTCTCCAGATCAGAAGCAGAGCGGACAAATGATAGAGCAACCATGTCAACTTCCATCTCTAGGAATCTGTCAAGCGCTTGTAGATCCCAATCTGTTGGAGCGGAAATCGACAAGCGGCTAGCGGGTATATAAAGACCCGGTCTGCCGCTCATTACTCCACCATGTATAACACGGGCATCTAAATGATTCTCGTGTTTTTCTTCGACTTGTATCACTCCACGACCATCACCGACAATAAGACGATCACCTAGTTCAACATCGTTAAATAAATTTTCATAATCAACTTGAATGATCTGACCGTTGCTCAAAGAATTTCCAATTTGAACTTTGATCTCGGAATCCTCTGCTAAAAGAACAGGTGAGTCGCCAAAAGAAGCGAGTCTGATTTTAGGACCGGGTAAATCAACAAGAATGCCGACTGTTTTATTCTCTTCTTCAGCGATGCAGCGAATCATTTTTAGACGACTGATTGCATCTTCTATACTCCCATGCGCTAAACCCAAACGGGCAACGTCCATTCCCGCCCGCACCATGTCTCGAAGAACCGTTTCAGAATCAGAGGCTGGTCCGATAGTTGCAATTATTTTGGTTCTTCTAGCCATTCTTCAAGGTTACTGTTGAGCAACAACCCATAACGTTAATAGTCCGTGAAGATTGAGTAATCTTTTCATATGACCCCTTTATTGAATCCCAAATCATTACCCTTCCTTGATCATCCCGGACCAATACCTTTCGCTCATAGAGGTGGCGCAGGAATGTTTCCAGAAAATACGTTGCCTGCATTTCAAAATGCAGTTGACATGGGTTACACATATTTAGAGACCGACGTGCATTTAAGTAAAGATGGAGAAGTGTTTGCCTTTCATGATGACTCATTAGATCGCGTTACCGGTCATGTCGGAAAGATTTCTGACTTCACTTCAAAAGAAATCTCGCAGATCAAAATTGATGGTTTCGCTAAAATTCCGACTCTCTCAGAACTCCTGGAATCATTTCCAGAAGTAAAGATAAATATCGACCCGAAAGCAGATACCGTCGTGCTCCCTTTAATAAATCTCCTAAAATTCACAAATTCTGTAAGTCGCGTGTGTGTTGGTTCCTTCTCAGATAAGAGAATTAAACAAATACGTAAAACTCTGGGTTCTGAACTATGTGTTTCGGCAGGGCCAAAATCAGTAATAAAATTCCTCGCAGGAAGATTTCGCTTTCCGAGTTCAAAACCGAACTACCACTGCCTTCAAGTGCCACAACGCTCCGGCCCAGTAAAGATAGTTACTCGTGATTTCGTAAAAGAAGCACACTCAAGAGGGTTACAGGTGCACGTGTGGACCGTTGACGATAAAAAAGAAATGAACAACCTTCTCGACATTGGAGTCGACGGTTTGATGACAGACGAACCACTTGTGCTTAAAAATGTTTTACTAGAACGAGATGACTGGTGGAATTAAATTAATGCAACCAGCCTGTGGATTTATCTGTGTATACCGACATTTTTCTTGTGGAAACATTTTATTTTTTTGTGGATTTCTTTTACTGGGCTTGATTATTTTTTTAGTCTGAGTATTCTGGCTTTCATCAGTTCACGAGAAAAAATTCGGATGTACACAAAACTTTGAAATGAAGTCACCGCTTTAGATCAAAGTATTGAGACCCTGAAAATTTAATCGTAAATTGATATCTTTAGAGAGTTGGTGTTAAAACCAACAAGATTTCTGTAAAGGAATCAAACTCTAAAGTTAGAAGTGGCTCCAAGGAGTTGACCGGTTTACCGGAAGGCTACTTGGAGCCATTTCTTATTTACAAATGCTCTTGCATGGAGTTGATAAGTTTCATAACGGAACCATCCTCAATTGAAAGTGCTGCCTTTTCTAAACCCTTACTCAGATCTTCTACCACATCAGCCACAACTAATCCGGCAGCTGCGTTAAGAAGAACCATCTCACGACGAGCTCCTTGCTCTTCTCCACTAAAAATTCTCTTGGCTATTTGAACATTTTCTTCAGGAGTTCCACCCTTGATACTCTCTGAGGAATGCAGAGAAAGCCCCAAAGTTAATGGGTCTAAAACCCACTCTTTTATGAATCCATCTTTGACTTCCATAACGTTACTAGATCCAGTAACGGCTATTTCATCCAATCCGCCATCACCTACTACCACCCATGCTCGTTTCGCTCCTTGAGCAAGTAGAACTTCCGCCATTTGTCTCGCTAAAACATTATCCACAGTTCCTATCAAGTGTCGCGAAACTCTACCTGGATGAGAAAGTGGACCAAGTATATTAAACACTGTCGGAATTCCAAGTGCAGCTCTAACCGGACCGGCGAAACGCATTGCAGGATGAAAGGTTTTAGCGAAAGCAAAAGCAAGATTTTTTTTATGTATTTGATCACTTACCTCGTCAGGTGTTTGTTCAACAGGTAGACCAAATGCTTCGAGAAAATCAAAAGAACCAGAGGTGGATGATGCTTTTCTGTTTCCATGTTTGCATACAACTGCTCCGGCAGCAGCAGCTATGAAAGATGCCATAGTGGAAACATTCAAAGCAGCTTCACGCCTTTGAATTGACCCTCCAGTTCCAACTATATCGATTGCATTAACAGGTACGGAAAGAGGTTGAGAAACTTTCAACATGGCGTTAACTAAGCCTGTGATCTCCTCGGTTGTTTCACCCTTAATTTTAATCGCTATTAAAAAAGCTGCTATCTGAGAAGCATCAGCTTCACCGGAAAGTATTTCGCTAAGTAACGCTTCAGTTTTTTCAGCTGTTAGATTTTGTCCACTGCATAATTCAGAAAGAATAGTTGACCAACCTCCAAATTTTTCAAGCATCTCTCCCCCAATGAAACCTATAAGTTTTCGGTTACGCCTTTTATAAATTCTATTACAAGCATTATTCACAAGGGAAAAAATTTATAAAAGTATAAAGAAGAACAAATTCTTGTTGTTTATTACCTATTCATTCAGACAGACTGTATGTGGTGAGCCGACTGGGTGATCGCGGTGTGTTAAGCATCGAGGAAGGTCGGGGCTCCATAGAGCAGAATGCTGGCTAACAGCCAGTCAGGGTGACCTGAAGGAAAGTGCCACAGAAAATAGACCGCCGATGATTCGATTTTTCGAAAACAGGTAAGGATGAAACGGTGCGGTAAGAGCGCACCAGCGAGCAAAGTAATTTGTTCGGCTAGGTAAACCCCATTCGGAGCAAGGTCAAGAAGGGAGAGGGCGACTCGTCCGGCGACACTCCCAGGTGGACCGCATAGATGGATGATCACACAACCGGATCTGAAAAGATTCAGTGGACAGAACCCCGCCTATAGGTCGGCTCACCATCCACATTTAATTGCATATGCGCATTAAATATGAGAGAATTAAGTATGGAAAATTTAAGTTCAGACTGCACGTGCGGCTCTAACTGTCAAT